>Ga0307509_10009288_pt1 | contig 12339 bp, 13 predicted proteins | sample 10_EM_MG_FD_202245 | JGI IMG/M metagenome (GOLD analysis project Ga0307509, IMG submission 202245) | Populus trichocarpa ectomycorrhiza microbial communities from riparian zone in the Pacific Northwest, United States - 10_EM | ecosystem: Host-associated > Plants > Roots > Unclassified | place...
CGCGAGAGAAGGATGCGTTGATTGCCTCTCATTATTAGATACTTATCCGAAAGTCAAGGAAAAAATTAATATATCTAGGCAGAAGTACAGGCGATACATGTCTGACATCGGCGGTCCCTCTGCGCATGACACCAGGTATGGGTGTATACACCATCGATGACCATTTCGACGATACGAACCCGCTTCCCACAGCAGACGATGACGAACTGGACGAAGACCCCCTTCAGGTCAACCCGACTCCGGAGTCAAGTTGCCCCGGCTGACGTGCTTACGGTATTCACGTTATCGCGTTATGGAAATTGCCGCCGAACATGTTCGCCGGACACTTTTGCTCGAAAGGCGCTGAAGCACAGCCACCTTCCTAATTTGGTCAATTTGCCCGCACTGCCACTGGTTCGACCCGTTGTCCGCGTGGATATCGATGGATGAGAGGAAATCGACGACCAATTGACGACTTCATCAAAGTGTGTCAGACGCTGAACCAGGTCTGCGCGGGAAATCGATGCACTGCCAGCCTCCGATGGTGCACTGTGAGCATCTATGATTCAGAACAAAAGTATTGACAAAGCGATGATTCATCTTTATGTTATGATGTTAGTCATACTTTCCAGTACCACGGACTCGAAGACCCATACCATAGTTGGTCTAATATAGAACGTCGGACATATGTTTTGAGTTTGTCGGAGCCTGAGGTTTACCAATCCAACAGTGTAGTGACCACTAAACAATATGTGATTGCATGTTCTTCTCCCCGACTTGAAGCCACTTGTACATTGAACATTCTGAATGGTGACTGAAGCAGTCAATCACCCTTCCATCGACTGCAACCCTGTCCCGGCAATGATTCATGTTCGCGCGCTAATGGCCTTGTAGGACATGGATAACATACGACTGCTTATGCTCCCAACAGACGCCTTGATTAAGTGGGGTGAATTACATGCACATATGAGAACGTTCGTCAGTTACGAGATAAGGCCACAAGCCAAACTACATCGAAAGGTTCGTATACATCTCAAAACGGTCCCTCAGTACGGGAGTAATGTCATTTAGGAACGAGACGCATAAAATTAAGAAACAATACAATCAAGAGGGCCCAGCGAAAGTTCGACATGGGACCGACCCATGCAACTTTCTAAACCAATAAAGATGGTCACGATGGGACACATCGATGAAGACCACCGACACCAACACTCTCAACACACCTAGTAACGGTGTTCCTATGAACCAAGTCCAGCGCCCGAAAAACCCACAAGTTCACACGAGTCGACATACCTCATCCCTCTTTCCCTCTTGGCTGCGTGTCCTTGTACTAATTTCCGCCGACAAGTCCCCATGCAGGGTTCAGGCTAGCAGCTCCTTTAGCAGCTCCTTTGGCGGCTCTTGTATGGTAGATCGTGCAGGGTCACGGACGCTGTGAGATGAGGTTAGGAAGCCAAAAGGAGACGGGAAGAGGGAATGAGGTAGACTCACGAATGGCGAATGGCCACCCTGCCGGTATTCAAGGAGGAGCGGGCGGTGATGGTTTTCCCTCTGTTCACGTGGACCAGTTGAACACACCCTCTGCGGCTCTCCCTCCCTGACTCCCATATCGTTGAGGGAATTACACAGCAGTATCACACACAAATAGTCTTAATCGAAAGATTCCCCGGGGCCCGAGAGTTGTTTACGGCCGTCATCGGCACGGGCCCCGCTTCATACGTCATTGAGGACGGAAATTGAAGATGTGTAACGCAGGCGTGCCAGTACCGAGTGGGGAGGTCTGATTGTGCAACGTCACAATGTGGTTGTATTGGATAAGACAATGAAGGAGGGGAGTGGACACGGTGAAACCTTGCGAGTGCCTAGCGACGATGATCGTGTCTGCTTCGTGGAGATCTCCGCGCTGCCTTTGTGATATACATAAGTCTCGAAGCATGAGGATCAGTGTCGAATGTACAGTCAATTAGTATAAAACGTACCATTCGACGCAACGTTTTATCGTCCCATCTCCCTCCGATGAAATCTTTGTGATTTCCTCCAGCTTGACGCTATGCTCATTCTCAAATTCACCAAGTGCTCGTTCGGTCGTGTTGGCGGATTTCGAACTCGTTCCAGTGGCTTCACAATTATAATCAGTCACATCGTGGATGTCAGAAATGCCAATTAGCGTAACTCTCCTAGGATAGCCCGAACCATAGCACCTATGAAACAATAATGAGAGTCGGGAAAGTTGTGTTAAAATGGAGGAACAAGTTATAATTACCCTCGCAGCTTGCTCATTCTTCATCCCTCCCACCTCCTCGTAACCTCATCCCACCACCACCACTGATAGAACTCGAAGCCCCTCTCTTGCGCAAAGATTAAAAAAATCCATCGTCCGCCTTAACAAGTTTCCCCTAACACTTCGATCGCCCGCACGAGTCTCCACTTTGCCGCAGAGGACGTTACTCGGCGCTGTATGGAAGGTATCACTCCACGTGGGTAAGACGAGGTTGAGAGGCGCGACGGAAATGGATTTCTTGGATGAACTGGTATGATTTGGAGAACAATATTTCGGCGTTTGACCGTTCGTCAAATGCGAAGGCGAGATAGGTTGTTTATTCCACATTGACGTCGATATGGGCGAAGAGGGGGCGAGCTGGTTCTAGAAATACCCGTCTTCGGTGTTGAACTCGGTGTTGGAGGAGCCGACGATGCATAGGCAGTACCATTATCACGTTTGACACCGGTGGAGACTGCTTCAAGTGGTGCTTGGGTTACCCCTGCCTTTGAATCCTTCAATGCCCTACACACCGCGCCAGCAGTAGTATCCACCTCGGCCAAAGGATCGTTCGAGGCCCGAATTGGTGATCACACTCGAGAACCACGGCCTCTCACCATTATCTCTTCATGCGAATGTGATCCTACCGCATCGATCTCGCGGTTGCACGCCGTACCGTCACGATGGGGATGGATAAATATGGCCAGGGGAAACCACAGAGTGGTCAACGCCATCAGCTTAGCAGAGCGGGCGGCGTTATTCGACAAGATAGCCTCGCGTTCGGGTTTAATCTCATCCTGCAGCACAACAGGAGTGGAATCTTCGACGATATCGGGTACCATTCCCACCTCCTGAGCTAGTTCTTGTTGTGCGATCTCTGCCATTGGGTCCTCCTCAAGTACATCCTGCACCTCTGCACGATAGATGCAGATGCAGACGTGGCCACTGAAGTCTACGAAGCCTTCGTCAGTTTGCTTGGAGGGCTTGTGCTGGGTTTTACATTAAGAACGGCCGCTAATGTTGATGTGATGGTGACGGTAGCGGTGGTCGATGATAGAGACGTAGATGAAGATTAGGAGGGCAACGCCTCAGCGGGTGATGTTAACGTAGTGGCTTGGACACGCCCGGCACCAGCGCATCACTACCCGGGTTGGGTCATCTTCAGAAGAAAGGTTGGGTGAGCGGATGTCATTTTACGATCAATTCGAATAGTGGAGGGAAGTCGTAAAAGCAATGAGGTGGGTGAAAGAAAAAAAAAAAGTAAGGAAATAAAAGAACACCAAAATGAGGGATGAGAGAAGATGCCATTGTTACCATCTCGCTTAATCAATCGGTATGGAACACGTGAATGCATCGAGGATTGATAGACAAAGGACGATGTCGACTATCATCCAAGGATCCTCAATAGTGTGAGGAACGAGACGAGACGCAATGCGTATGAGAGGGGGAACAGATGCGAACGGCTTACCCTGACCACTGTTTTCACTTCCACGTGGGCTCGTCATATTGTTCGATGTCAAATCACCACCTGGATAAATAAAGAGTCAGTTGAGATACGCAGGGGGGAAAGTTGGATAGGAATGATTCGAAGGAAGCTATGAATGATTGACGGATATAAATATTCGAACCGCAAACGAAACAACGAACCTTCGGATGACCTAACAAAGTGAGCCCTCAACGTGGAGAGGCTCGAGGACGGTGGAGAGGCCCGAGCAGTTGCTGTAGGTCCTGAGCTGGTCGCGTGCTCAGACGATGCGGGAAACTGGCTTCACTCACGGACTTCCCTACGCCTCGCCCCCGACCACCCCCTTCTGTTGCAGACCGTAAGCGTTTCCGAGGGGCTGGTAAAGAGAGGAACAGATGCGACGAGCACAGAAATCGCGGTAGGGGCGATGAAGGAGATCAAATATTCGCAAGCGAGGTGAGAAGTTGAAAAACATTCGTCAGTTCTACTTATACAAGAACAATGAGTTAGCGGTACTTACCACTCGAACTAGAGGGTGCAAGAATCTCATCACACTGTGAAGATGCTTTCGTAAATGCTGTTCGCGAAATATGCCCCCCCACTTCTTCTTCAGCACTCAACTCTCCGGAATACATGGCAGCTTGGCCTAGGTCCGCTAATCGTTGTGCGAGACTGATCTGGGTTGATGGAAGCCAACACATTGGGCTTAAAGAGAAAGTCAGAAAGCGCACGATGCTGGAATTAACAACCACCCTAATCATGACCTTCAACTGATCGACGCCCACACTTAGAGGAATGTCGAAGATGTCGTATGGCGTTGGACCGCCTTCCAGGAAACACCAGAGAAGTCGACTTTTTTGTTGGGACATGGTGGGAAACAGTGAAGGAACGCCGTACCGAACAAGAGACGAACGAGGGTTAAACGTTAAATTTTGAAGTAGAAAGGGACTGTAATTCTCATCGCAGGAGACTGAGTTTTTGAGTGTTTCGGATGTTGAATATTGAAACCAATGGTCATGTGATCATCAGCGGATCAGTGACGTATGTAGGAATAATTGTCAACTTCAATTGACAATTCCTTCTCTTCTGATACTTGATGGTGCCTGAGAGGTAATAAGCGACTGGGATGATGAGTGGTTCTGGCATGAGCTATTTGATATAACATATTATCTCGAACAGTACGGGTTGAACTGCGATAATTTACTGGTGGAAACCCTAAATTTGTGTCAGAGAAAAAGACACGGATTACTTGGACCTTGAGCCAAAACTCCGTCACTCAATGTTCAAGTAAGCCAAAGAATCTATAACCCGGAGACTCCGGACAAGGATGACCGACATCGCAAAGAACACCTTCTTGCAAAGTCTACTGTAATAAGCCCCACACCGAACGAGTAAGAATCATCATGCGTGTCCGCATAAATCATTCTCACTACTTATCGTTCACTGGCAGGTGGATGCACATTACATATTGCGATTGCAAATTACATAGCGAGGTTCTTTTTTAAAGCGGAGATTTACGCAAGTTCAACCCGCGGACTTCACGTGATGCGCAGGGCGCCAAATAATCGGTTGAAGCCTCAGCGCTTAAGACACGTTAAATGATATTTCACCTCTCTGTTCCGCCCTCAGCAGGAACCTGCGAAGTCTTCGAATAAATCTCAATCATTTCAGAATCCGAGATTTTTTTAAGCGTCTCGCTGGGCTTCCTTGCCTCAATTTCTTGACCTGCGCTCACTCGAAGTCACTGCTCATAATAAAAAATTTTAAGGCGGCCGGCCGGTTCTCAGCACCGCCGTCGCCTCTTGTCGCTAAATTCTCGCCTGCTTAATTAACTCAGTCCGTGCTATCATTAGATGACGGATAGGTCCGAGGTGAGCATGTGAACCCATCTCCCATGGTATCCTTGGTGGGGTTGGATCGGGCGGTCCCATCTGCCACGGTATCTGTGAACACGCGAACAGCATCCAGAGGACGTCTATTAATATCAGTAGCCTTACCACATCTAAGAAGATGGTGCCTGTTAGGGTTGAATCGGACCTGAATGCCCGGATATTTATTTATTTATAAAGTGGTGCCTAAGGTGTAATTAACCTGGGTCCACCATGCACACGAGGCCTGAACCCTGAGCGCTTAAGCACCACCTGCACTCTATCTTGCCTCATTGCTCTTCCCACTGACCAAGGAGCTTCAAGATTGCTACTAGACGACACCAAGGCTCAAGCACGAGGAAACTAGTATCTGGGCGTGTTTCTTTACCCTACAGGCGTGCCGACCGTATTCCCACTGGATATCGGTTCAAAGCTACTTGATGAAACCGCCGCGTTCCATATTGATGAGGCGTTGATCGGCGGGTGGTGCGACGCTGTCCCGTGGGGTCAGTCGAAATAGAAATACACCACGTGAAGAGCTAACCTTGGCGTGGTGTCGTTCAGTGGTATATGCAACGCTCTTCTGCTTCTACTTTATTCTTCTTCGTCTTAACCCATCCGGCTACAAACTCAAACCTACTACCTTCGTTATGGTAATAACTAGTATATTCCTGTAGTTATTTATTAACGACTGCCCATGTCGCCCTAATGCTGTACGAACTTATTGTTGGCTTCACACGAACAACCGATGTGGAAGAGCAATATTACTTCACACACCGCAAGCCATCACGATGGTCAAAAACATGATTTATGTTACCGTTGTAAGTGCTTTTCCATAATCCATCAACACACCTCAAATACACCATGAAAAACCATATCCACTTGCCACTTGTCGCTTGTTCCCCCGCACCCTGATCGTCTGGGTAAATATAAATCATCCACTTTGGGCAGAAGACAAGATGAGTATCGTGTACAAAAAATTAATCCCCACCGACTTTAGGTGTCCGCTACATACTTAATTAGTCTATCAGTCGACAGTCGAACAAAACACCAATTAAGGTAGGCTTGGCGTAAAGGATTCGGTCGCTGGAGGGAGCCGGTGGGCGCTCTGATAATCGGTCATCAAAATACACAGGTGTACATCAAGAACATAGACTGCCCGAAGGATCTAAGACTCTAGATAAAGAAGGCTGAAAAACAAAGATCTAAAACCCAGAAGGGCCTTCTCCGATGAACGGCGACTGTTGGCCGCAGAAAGCCTCGGAGTTGAACGTGTAATGTGAAGAGTGAGACTGATGTGAGAGATGGAAAGTTCATCGTTATTGTCATTCGAGGTTTTTATTATTCACACAGCCGCACTTCGAGTGTTACATCTGTAATTTCTAGTAGCACTATGAGATCAACTGCAAAGCTGATTTACAGGATCCCCTTCCCAAAGACAAAGGGGCGAGTTTAGAGATATCGGATATGAAGCTGCTCACCAGTGAATCAGGACGACTGGTAACGTCATCAATTAACTCCGGAGTTTTTGACGTTTTCCTCTATCTCCTTCTTCAGCTATCCGAATCGCGGCGCCCGGTTTATCATCACGTATGACCAAAGTTTTTAGCGGTCCCGTAGTAACTTAAGTACTGAACAGCTGATGTTGTATCTTGCGCATCCGTCATAACGAATACTGCGAACCGAACTGTGCGACTACTTTGGCCTTGCTATTGCCAAAATATCTTCACACCCACTCATCAGCCTCAATCATGTCCGATGTGGAGGTCGAAAAAGAGAAATCCGATGTGGAAGTCGAGAAAGTGAAATCCCCTAGTGTCGACTCGGCTAGAAGTGATCCAACCCTTGTCGACCTGTTTTCCGATGAGACTGTGGATCCAGTCTACCAAGCCAAAGCCCGCATTCTCAACCAAGCGATCCACGAAATTGGAATGGGGAGATACCAGGTAAATCACAAATAAATTTTGCATTTGTTGCACTTTTGAACTTCCATCAGTGGTTTCTCTTTGGCGTAGCGGGTTTCGGTTGGGCTGTGTACGTTATTTTTCAAATGCCTGTGTACAATTCTCTTCTGAAGACTTTTCTTCGTTTAGTGATAGTGGAGCAATGGTACGTCCTTCTTCTACTCAAAAGGTGCATGATAATTCTGACACGCATGCAAGGCACTCGTTGGCAACATCGCCTACTCTGTACTGGCCGAATACCACGCTAGCCCCCCACTTCTTTCCCTTGCCATGGCGATTGGTTTTTTGGTTGGTGCGTGCGTCTGGGGATGCTCGAGCGATATTTGGGGACGAAGGTGTGTATTACATATCCTCATTAATATTATGTCACAGCTTATGATGGTCGCTTAAGATATATATTTAATATAACATTGTTAATTGGTGGAATATTCGGGATTGCGTCGGGCGGTGCGAACAGTTTCGTCACATTAGCATCACTGTCTGCGATATCAGCAATGGGAGTTGGAGGTAGGCCCGGTTCGCCCTGTCTAAGAAATTTTCGAATTTAACCTCATCTGTTATACAGGAAACGTCCCCGTGGACGCGGTTGTCTTGCTAGGTTACACACACTACCTTCTGAATGACTTGTTCTTGTCACTGATGAACGCACCTGCAGATTTTCTACCAGGCTCCCATCAATATCTGCTCACCGCTGTGAACGCCTTTTGGGGTGTTGGGTATGTCATCGCTAGCGGGGTTCGTGTTGTGACAGGTGCTCTTACCCATTGCTTATGATATCCTAGATTGCCTGGGGTCTTATTCCCCAACATGCCTGTGACCCATCCGCCGCTGTTTGTACCAGATCCCAAAACATGGGCTGGCGCTATTACTGCTTCGCAACCGGGGGACTGAGCCTCTTCTTTTGGGCGGTGCGTTTCGCGATGCCACTTTTGGAGAGCCCAAGGTACCTCCTGGGAAAGGGCCAGGATGAGGAGGCTGTTAAGGTTATACACAGGCTTGCAAAAATCAACGGGAAGACATCCAGCCTCACTTTTGAACAACTCCTGGTGGTGAACCGTAACAACCCGAGCGAGAGGAGTGTACTTCCAGACAAAAGAGGTCTAGGGTACATCCGGGTCGCTTTTCACCATCTCAAGGGTTTGTTTTCGACACCTAAGATGGCGTTGTCGACCACTCTTCTCTTTATAATCACCCGTGCGTGCTCTATTAACTCTTTGATTCTCTTGCGATCCATCCAATCTCGTTTTTCAGTTTTATTTTTCACATCGTTGGCATTGTATTTCACGTTCCTACCATTTATGTGAGTCGCCCTACCCGTCACTCATCAAAAGTGGTCTCCTATTCATCTCGCCGAAGAATTGCGTCTCGCGGAGCTGCATTTGGTGATGCCTCATTGGCCACATCCTATCGCAATGTGAGTATGGTTCCATTCTATATATGTATACAGTCAACAATTTTTTCTGCTTAGCAACTCATCCAAAGTATTGCCAACATTCCTGGAGGGTTTCTTGCAGGATACCTCGTAGAAATACCATTCCTAGGCAGGAAACGTGTACTAGCTATCTTTGGAGGCGAGTTATTTGCCATGTCGTTCGTGCTATTTTAACCATCTCCCGCATGCAGTCCTCACCGGCATTGTCCTTGTAGCTAGCACAACTGCTAAAACCTCCAATCAGCTGTTGGCGTGGAATTTTTTCTATGAGTTCGTTGGCATTGTGAGTCTGAATTGACATGTGCAAGGGGTAGCCAATAAGTATCTTCCAGATTGCGTACGGCTCAGTGAACGCTATAGGACCAGAGACATATCACGGGCAGCACCGCGGCACTGGCGCTGGCTTGCAGGCCACTGCCAATCGCATCGCAGGTGTCATGGTCAGTCTGCTTCGCTTTCCCTGTTCCTTTCTCAAGCTCGATGATGGGAATCGCTTTTAGGGAGCTATCATCGCCTTATACGCGAATATAACAACAACAGCCCCTGTCTATATTGCAGGTGCTATGATAATGTGCGGCGGCCTGCTCGCCTTGTTGTTGCCGTATGAGCCCAGAGGCCATTCATCGATTTAACAACAGTCATGGGACTCACGCCATCATAAAATTTGAGGGTTAGTTTTACAAATTTTCTTATGTGGAGCCGAAAGGCCGAGTTGGATATTCACCTTTTGACTTCGGATTACAATTGACAATCACCAAGTATTAACTTGTTGGTTCATCGTGATAAGGTTAGAGGAGCCCTGCCTTTTTTCGACCCGTTTTGAATATTTCGAGCCTCATGCACTTGAAGAGACTCACATGAAATCGCGAGGCAGTTTTCGGCAGTCCCGAAAACACCTTCACTAGCAACTATTAATAGCCGCAATTCTCAATATCCTCCCTGGTCACTTCTGCGGCTATTCATTTTATTTGATTCATAAAACGAAGAATAGGGAGGAGAGTAAAATCGAGCGTGGTATATACAACATCCACAGAAGTCTGATGTATGACAGTGGGCCCTTTGGGGGATGATTGAACGATTAATGCTGCGAACGCCCGTGACAGCGAGGCGAACATGTTAAGAATAAATTGATTTATTGATCTATGTACTGTATGTAAATGAAAGGGACGTCAACTCTGAACGGGGTGGTTTATCTATCTGCTCCTGAACCCAACGGTGTAATAAATACAGTCCTGCCTCTCACCCATTCCTAGTTCCCAGTGGGATTTTCAACTTCTCCCCCCTCTTTGTGTTCGTCAATGACGGCGCCGGTAAGTTGTTTTCTTTCTCGTTCTCATCTTCCTGTTTGCTAATTGGAGTCGTTCCAGCCGTTCGACTCGCCCCCGTGGCCTACAACTAAGAGAAGTATTAATTACGCAGTCTTCATTTTCCCGCTGCCATGTGGACTCACCGGAGTAATTTTCTCTTTCCTCCTCGAGTTCATCAATGCAGAAAAGGAAAGGAAAATTCGCAATAAAAGATAGCAAAACCAATTAGAGCGGTAGAAGCCGCAACGAGAAGGAGAGTCTACTGACTCAGATAAGGATCCCTGGGACAACCTAATGGGCTGATAATGAGAAAGCGGTCTCGGAATGGGTCATTAAATAATCGTACCCGGCCTTGGCGTCTTTGGTTAGAGTGTAACATTGGGCACTTTTAAATTCATTAGTTGGATCTTTCTTATTCTCGACAAGAAAATGTTCGAGGGTTAACCGAGAGAGATACTGAGTGACGCTTATGGAGACGAACCATGGATGTTGAATATTTGAGCATACTGGCGTGGGAGGGGCTGGGGATCTTGGAGTTTTATGGGAGTCGAGGACTTTTATGTGATGAATATCTCTGGAACAGCACGGGTTGTAACTGCGATCGTTTACTGGTTGACACCCTAATTTCAGGAGAGAGAAAAAGATACCGGGTACTGGGACCCTCAGCAAAAACTGCGTCACTCGACGCTCAAGTAAGCCAAAGACTACATTACTCCGGGAATTTCCAACTCACTTTCTGCAGGTGTTGGGCGCTATGGCCGCTAGATCCGTGTCCGGGGGCGCTACATAATTAAAGTGATCCCGGAGGGATGGCTGCAGAGTACCAGGTTTAACCCGTCTCCGTATTGAAGATTTGAATGCCTTATATAATTGTAATCGTGGTCATCTTATCTCGTCCTATTATTTCGGATGCCGAGTCGGATGGTATCCAGGAACGCTTGTCGAGAAAGCAAGTAAATATGTACCTTTTTAACGCTAGATATCCCTCATAAAATATATCGAGGTTTATGGCGGAAGATTTTGATCATAACTGGGTGTTCTGAGCGCTATCTCGCGTCAGGCAAGTACATTTTGTCGTCGATTTTATATATTACCCAGTCGGCCTTGGGGCAGTTTCATTTTACTTTGCAAGGGCGCAGCACATGAGCGCTGTCCTGTCGTAGGTTCGCTCGGATTAAATTAGTGAGTCTTGTCTCATTTCAAGCAGTCAGCAATGTCGATTGCGGAATCAGTAGTTGGCGGATTAATCTATGTACTTAGGAACATCGCAGACGTCAAGATAAGTCGCGGCAAGTTTTTTTTGTTTCAGTGGGCGTGAGTGCCCGTACGACGCTAACGCATCGAGGCTTCAGGGAGTGTAACAAGGCGTTTCCTTAAAGAGGTCCGCCATGGATGTATATCCTTCCGATGTTTGCCTTGTTATGTGTTGATATTTCGATGCGGCCCAGGGTGGAAGGTGTATTTAAGACTCCCAAGAACGTGCGGGAACCACGGAGGACCGCGGGGGTAGGGAGAGGTATGAATAAAATTTCCATAGTTGGTGTACATGTCAGCTCCCAGATGATACCTGGTCGTGAATGGAACTACCTCCTCCAGACCCACTATCTCCCACATGTCTTCTCCGAGCGGGAACAAGTCGGTGAGTGAAGCCCGATATTCAGCCACACAGGCCATTGAGTGGCCTAATTGTTTATAAAGGGACGTCATGGGGTGGGATAGAATGAATATCTATATTGGAAGACCAGGGAGATAGTAGCAGAGATTCGCCGAAGGCTGAAAAACTCCCTATTTCGGTGGTTGAACATAGCTTGATGGTGCAAGTCCAAGAAGAACGGACCTTGGGAAATGATTGTACATTGCCTCCATTCAACGAATGGAGATACATGATAACGAGCGATTGGGGTCGCGTCGCGGTCACGTGGTTGTTGAACGTTGAACCCCAGTGAAAAGCCCGGACAACCGGATCGAACCAGAGAAAACCATATTCAATTCATTTTATTTCATTACCAAATCTGTTGCTGGATGGTTTTGAATGAACGGTTTATTGGAGTACGTCGAACCAGA
>Ga0307509_10009289_pt1 | contig 12337 bp, 6 predicted proteins | sample 10_EM_MG_FD_202245 | JGI IMG/M metagenome (GOLD analysis project Ga0307509, IMG submission 202245) | Populus trichocarpa ectomycorrhiza microbial communities from riparian zone in the Pacific Northwest, United States - 10_EM | ecosystem: Host-associated > Plants > Roots > Unclassified | place...
TTTGATTTCGCAATCCTGTATGAAGCGTTGAGTATCGGTAGAGTCACCTTTGAACGGATCGACACCTAATTTCTCAGGTTTCTTCGGTCGATGCGCTGACTTCTTACCCTTGCGTTGTTTCCGAAGTTACTCAGCAAGCTCATGACGCCGCCTATCATACTTTTCCTTCCTCGCATCATTCCAGTGGAACTTGCGTCTGCCTAGGAATTTCCGCGGGTCGGGAAGGGAGGAGTCAGAATCTCCATCTGACGAGGGGTGAGAATCACCCGGATCTCCACCGCCTCCAGCGTTTCCACCCCGTGGAGGAAGCTTTCCTCCACTGCCACCAGCGTTGCCGCTAGGGCCTCCCCTAGGGGAATCATACCCACTCAAACCATCTTCGTCCGGCACGTCTTCGTCCATTCTCTCAGGTAATGGGTTAGACGGTGGGGGAGGAGGTTGTTGGCTAGCGGCACGAGTGTTAACCGCATAGTCTCTTAAAAAATCAGGGCAGTCACTATGCCTAATGTGCCTTACACTCTCACAGTACCCACATCGGTTCGGTTTTGACTTTGGCTGAGGAGCGTCGTTCCTAGGTCTCGACCAAATATTGATCGCCTCAAAGTCACTCTTGAGACATGGAAACCAATGCTCATAACGAATATCGCTTCCTTCGGCCACCACCCTACAGTCAGGAGAACAAACACCCGCAGGCGCTAGCGCTTCTGACCTTCGGGTAAAACCGGAAGGTCCAACATTACCTGAAGGTTTTGCTGGTGCAGGTGGTGCTATTGCCGAAACAAAGGCACCTGGGACTTGTGGAGTGGTGGGTAGAGGGGTTTGCCCTGCTACCGCAAAGGCTGGTTCTCGTGCGATACGAATCGCCGGCGTATTTTGTTCCCCTGCATGAGGGGCAGGTATAGTCGACGATCGTGGTAAAGGGGAGGGTGTTGCGGGGACAGCCTCCGGAGGTGGTGGCTGAGGAGAGTTCTGTCTCGATGATCTCCCCGACGAAATGGAGTTAGATTTGGTAACGCCGAGAGGACGTGACGAGGGCCGCAGGTTTTTGACCGAAGGAGTTGTTCCCCGTGATCGGACAACCTCACTGAAGGCCCCTTTGAGAGGGCTTAGACGTTCATGTGCTTCGGCCACCTGCTTTTGCAATTGCGCAAGCTGCTGTTGCTGTGCGACGAATTGTCTACCCACCTCATTCAACCAAGGTTGATATTTCTCATTTATCATACAGGCTGCGACTTCAGCAGCGTAATGAGTAGGGGGTTCTATTGCCAAAGGAAGGGCAGGGGCAGCGTTCATAACCACGTCATTCTCAGCGTCAATGGAGTACCCCTGGGCAGCAGGCTGCTCCAAGGCTTGTACCCTTTTCCGGATCATCTGATCGGACATACCGAGCTTGAGGAAGTTCTTTCGCTGTTATTCCATCCAATGATTAGCGTTTTCCACTATCTGAGTTTCAAATGGATGGTGATGCTCTTCAGCAAGGTTGAGGGGATGGCTTTGTACATCTTGCATCTGCCGTGTGATTTCCGCAAGAATGTATGGTTCAACGAGATCTTTTGTGAAATCAGCGAAAGTTATCTTCCATTGTCTATTCTGGGGTATTCTCCGTCCTACTGATGGGTCATGAGTGAAACTTTGAAGGAAGGCGCAAGGGTCTTCAATCTCCATCTCTGTGACCGTACGAGGTATTTCCTCCTCAAAGGTAGGTTCATTCTCAATGTCATATATCAGGGGCTGCTGGATTGGCCGCCAACCTAATCTCTTTAGGTCTGCTCTTGCAGGGGTTCGAGATATTTCTGGTTCAATACCAGTCCTACGCTCAGGACGAGAATGAAAGCGGGACACAGCCATAGTTGAAGACATTGTTCTTTCGACCCGATGCTTCTTGTACCAGACAAGCGACTCGTAATCAAACAATGTCCAAACTGTAGTCTAAACAACAATTCTCAGAAGAGAGTTAAGCGCACTCGCTTAACTATATACTGTAACGGGGGCACCCTATAGAGAGGTGAACTCTAAGGTTGCGACCGCACCAACCACTCAAAGTAGAAGATAAAGATGAGGTAAAATAATTCAGAAGAATCAACGGTAAAACTTATTATAGTTAAGCTCGAAGCTTCACTCAATTTAGTTCTCTCGAGGAAAAGTTTGTTGCCGAAGTAGAATGCCAAACGCTTAAACGTCAGTAGAAATCAGTTTTAAGCCTTTTGACATTCACCAGTACTTCCGAACTTTGTGCGAGCACCCTGTCCTGCTCAGGGTTCGTCCAAGGTCTACCCTCCATCAGGATTTATCCTGCGGGAAGTGTCGGACCAACTCGGGTACGCTTAACTCCCTCAATAGGGTATGAGTTCGGCAATGCATCTCCAATACAACCGCAGGTGGAAAAACTCTTCCTATCGAAGTGATACCAGTGGCTAACTGTTATCACAACAACCGGAATCAATACCAAGGTGGTGGACTCTCTCGCCCAGTAGCAATATCGTCTATACAAGCTATGCAGTCCATCATTTAATCTACGCGACTATTCAATGTGATAAATTCACATGCAAGCTCCCGCGGTGAGATGTAGCCGATGGTTGGCTAAGTGGGCCCTACCCATAGCCAGCCTCTCGGGACATACTCTACCGTGATAAGACTCATACAACTAGAGTCCAATAAGAATCCATAGTAATGCTACAAGTCAAGAGGAGAAGGTCCGAGCTGGTTACTGAGGTATTTGTCTTGAAAGCACCCTGGCCTTCTGAGACTACCTGAGCACCACTCGGAAGACCACCCTACAACCCGTAGGCTAGAATAGACTCCTAGATGCCCGAGTGACCATATCTGAGCGACCTCCATTTTGGCGGTTACCCATACTCCCCTGATATATCCTGCGAACGACATTCAGTCGGACGGACGGCGACGACTTATATCGTGTTACGGCAGCTGCGCCAATGACCTCTTTCAACTAGCAAACGAGCAACTACACTGCCGTCTGCCTATGACGGGCCGTCCCAACGCTGGGGCCAGAGGGGGGTGTTAGCAAAACCCGCCCAAGTTCAATAGCATGTTCGGGCCACCCTTACGTAGGCATGGGGCCTCCCTGCACAGATGCGTGTGCGCCCAAGAACATCTAAGAGCCGAGAGAATGTGAGGCAATCAACCTCTATGTTCTAGGATGACTTTGCTGGTGAAGGTAGGGTAACTTGGACACCTCAGTAGGGTAACTGGGGTCCATGGGCATAATGACAAAATTCCCAGGGTAGGGTAACTTTGCCCTCTTATGCCTTGAACCGCTCAGGAAGTCCTCCAGGCGACCACAGAAGTCGTCTCGGAGGTCCGTGTCACATTCCCATAATTCTCTTGACCTTATGCGAATGTTCGCCCCAAAGGTTACCCTGCCTAGTAGAGTACCTCGAGGTTACTCAACTATCCCCTAGGCCATACCCTAGGTTTACCAGCTATTTGTAAAAAGTATACGAGACCATACCACCTCAGGTTACCTCTTGGTATACCATTTGGGCTAAGGTGATAGTGATTGTAGCTACCTATAGTAGGGTCGTTACACGTAACACCGTATAAGTCGTCGCCCTCCATCCGACGGAATGTCGTTCGCAGGATATATAAGGGGAGTATGGCTAACCGCCAAAATGCGGGTTATCCATATATGGTCTCTCGGGCATCTAGGAGTCTATTCTAGCCTACAGGTTGTAGGGTAGTCTTCCTAGTGGTACTCAGGTAGTCTCAGAAGGTCAGGGTGCTTTCGAGACAAATACCTCAGTAACCAGCCCGGACCTTCTCCCCTTGATTTGTAGCATTACTATGGGTTGTTATTGGACTCTAGAGGTATGAGTCTTATCATAATAAATTATGTCCCGAGAGGATGGCTATGGGTAGCACCCACTTAGCCAACCATCGGCTCCATCTCACCGGAGGAGCTTGCATTTCAATTTATCACATTGGATAATGGCGTAGATTAAATGACAGACTGCATAGCTTTTATAGACGAAACTTCCACTGGGCCAGTGAGTCCACCACCTAGGTATTGGCTCCGGATGTTGTCATAACAGCTAGCCACTGGTATAACTTCGATAGAAAGAGTTTTTCCACCTGCGGTTGTATTGGAGATGCATTGCAGAAACTCATATCCTATTGACGGAGTTAAGTGTACCTGAGTTGGTCCCACACTTCCGGCAGGATAAATCCTGATGGCGGGTGGACCTCGGACAGATCCTGAGCAGGACAGGGTGCTCGCACAAGGTCAGAAGGAGTGGTGAATGTCAAAGGCTGAATTCTGATATCTACTTAAGTTTAAGCCTTTGGCATTCTACTTCCACAACCAACTTTTCCTCGAGAGAACTAAATTGAGTGAAGCTTCGGGTCAACTATATTAAGTTTTACCGTTGATTCTTCTGAATCATTTTACCTCATCTTTATCTTCTACTTTGAGTGTTTGGTGCGGTCGCAACCTTAGAGTTCACCTCTCTATAGAGTACACTCGTTACACTTGGGCCTCCTCTCGGATTCTGCCCTTCGTCGTCATCCTCGTCACCATTGTCTGGGTCAGGGTCTCCTACCTGGTCCACAGTCGTCGGTGGTATTTGGCCTCCTCCATTTCCTCCTTCTTGTTCAGGAGTTGGATTTGACTGTTTCTTCGGAGCTCGGTCGGTATTCCGTACGGGCCGTTCCCTAATGTCACTACTTATAGTTGGGGCTACTGACCCTTCAGCCAATATGGCTCCTACTTGGGCTTTTAGATCAATCAGGATCTCATGAAGCTTTGCCATTTCCGCTTCATGACGTCACTGTTGATTTCTGGAGGCTTCCTTGTATTCCTCTTTGTGTCAGCTCACAATCGACATGTAGTTGGCATTATCGTTTCCTCGCGCCTCGTCAAGTTCGAGGATACGGTCTCAAAGCTGGTCATCCTGTCATTGGCTCTGTTCCCGCTCCTCTGCTTGGCCCGCTTGTTGTGCTCGGAACTCCGCTTGGACCTGTGCCACAATTTCTCCCTGAATATCTCTGGACTCCTGGTCCAACATACCAATTGTTCATTCGAACATATCCAATTCCTCAACCAGTATCAACTCACCTTGTTCCAGTCAGCGTTGAAGCTTTCGTAATTCTCTAGCCTGTTGTTGACCCTGGGTCGAAAGGCGTCCTATATGCAGGTATATGGAATTTTGGTTTTTCGCCATTTGCTGGCTAAATCTTCCAAGACCGCCTCCAGGGTGGCCGGCAAATTGGTGGAACTCTTCCCTTGAGACCAAGGTAAGAGTAGGTGTCTTTGAACGACCTCAGGTTAGTCGTCCACGAGCCCGGCTGCCAATAGTACTGGTATCTATTGGTCTTGAAGTTTGGCTGGCGCTGGAATTAATGGTCTCATTCCCGCCTGACATTTCGGAATCGTGGATTTCTTCTGTCATGATTGGTGATCGTGATATGATATGTCTAGTCGCCAACACCCCGGGGAACCTTTTTGTGCTTTATCAGACTTTTTGGAGGGTATCTAATCATGCTTGTCGAATGGACTTGGGGTTAAGCCAGAAAAGCGGAATTTCGTAGTCCGTGTCGGACGTAGGGTATGGGGTATTCCAGTGGTCACCGGGAAACTCGTAGGTTTTTATGTCCCTGGTGGGATATGGAGTGTTCCACTCCTCGTCTGGTTCTTGGACCAAGTCTCGTTCTTGCTAGAGGTAGATTTCTATCCTCTGAGCAGCTGTAGGGGCAGTGGCAACAGTATTGCCATATGGGAAAAGGTAAAGGATTTGGAGGATATGAGGTGAATCTCTTAAAGGTTCTTCAAACAAGTAGAATCAATGTTCGAAGATAGAGTCGGTGAGAGATAAGGGTTGGAAAATGAACGCTTCACTCAGATCGCCAAGCTGAGTGGTCATGTATGGAGCCTTGGTAACAAGGAGAAATATCAAGATACTGTTAGGCGGGAGCCTATCTCAAAGTCTTGGGAGATAACTCAGGCAGATAATCTTAATCTTAGACGGAGATTGTCTAGGAAGGCTCAATGTCTAAATATAGAGGTAAGTAGGATGATAAAAGATCTTTTCTAGTGTAAAAACTTGTTATATTGATAAAATCTCTTCTCCGTTACTTGATGATATTCAAATAGCTTGGGAGGGACCTCAATAGTTATATGCCATGTCTGGGTGGTCGTGGGCTACATCTGGTTGTCATACTAACTAAGTACCTACTAATAAACTCCAGCCCTTTGTAAAAGTGCAAAAACCATTTGACCGTGACAATTCTGTTATCGCACTTCAACTTGGGAATCGCAACACCATGAATTGTCCTGAGGGTGCTCCCACACATTGGTCCATTGGTTGTGATCCATCTTCGTCGGCATGGAGTCTTGCTTACCATTTGCATACGCATAATGTTCTCCATGGTTGAACCAACAAAGAGGCCAGCTTTGTTATCGAACGTCTCAGCATTGCAGATATATCCTGCAACCGACATGTGCGAGGCATAAGAGAGAGTTGTTACGATAATCGCACCAAAAGCCATTATCTCTGGATTGTTGTAATTGGGGCACCCTGTGGAGAGGTGAACTCTAAGGGTGCGACTGCACCAAAAACTGAAAGTAGAAGATAAAGAGGAGGTAAAATAATTCAGAAGAATCAACGGTAAAAATTAATATAGTTAGGTCCGAAGCTTCACTCAATTTAGTTATCTTGAGGAAAAGTTGGTTGTCGAAGTAGAATGCCAAATGCTTAAACTTAAGTAGATATCAGATTTAAGCCTTTGACATTCACCACTACTTCCGACCTGGGGCGAGAACCCTGTCCTGCTCAGGGTTCGTCCGAGGGTTACCCTCCATCAAGATTTATCCTGCCGGAAGTGTCAGACCAACACAGGTACAATTAACTCCGTGAATAGGTTATGAGTTTCTGCAATGCATCTCCAATACAAACGCATGTAGAAAAACTCTTCCTATCGAAGCCATACCAGTGGCTAACTATTATGACAACAACCGGAATCAATACCAAGGTGGTGGACTCACTCGCCCAGTGGTAGTTTCGTCTATACAAGCTATGCAGTCCATCATTTAATCTACACAACTATCTAATGTGATAAATTGACATGCAAGCTCCCCCTGTGAGATATAGCCGATGGTTGCCTAAGTGGGAGCTGCCCGTAGCCAGCCTCTCGGGACATACTCTACCGTGATAAGACTCATACCTCTAGTGTCCAATAACTCATAGTAATGCTACAAATCCAGAGGAGAAGGTCCAGGCTGGTTACTGAGGTATTTCTTCAGAAAGCACCCTGGCCTCCATGGACTACCTAAGTACTACTAGGAAGACTACCCTACTACCCGTAGGCCATGGTAGACTCCGAGGTGCCGGAGAGATCATTTATGGGGAACCCTCTTTTTGGCGGTTACCCATACTCCCGTTATATATCCTGCAAACAACATTCAGTTGGACAGACAGTGACGACTTATACGGTGTTACGGCAGCTGCACCAATGACCTCTTTTAACTAGCAAACTAGCAACTACACAGCCGTCTACCTATGACGCGCCGTCCAAACGCTGGGGCCCGAGGCGGGTATTAGCAAAACACGCCCAAGTTTAATAGCATGTTCGGGCCACGCTTACACAGGCGTGGGGCCTCCCCGCGCAAATGCGTTTGCGCCCAAGAACATCTAAGAACCCATAGAATGTGATCCAATCAACCTCTAAGTTCTAGGATGACTTTGCTGATGAAGGTAGGGTAACTCGAACACCTCAGTACGATAACTGGGGTCCATGGGCATAATGAACAAATTCCCAAGGTAGGGTAACTTTGTCCTTCTATGCCATTAACCACTCCGCAAGTCCTCCAGTTGACCACAAAAGTCATCTCGGAGGTCTGTGTAACATTCCCATAATTCTCTTGACCTTATGTGAATGTTCTCCCAAAAGGTTACCCTGCCTAATAGAGTGCCCAAGGCTACTCAACTAGTCCCTAGGCTTTATCCTAGGTTTACCAGCTATGTATATACTAAATATACGAGACCATACCACCTCTGGTTACCACTTGGTATACCATTTGGGCTAAGGTGATAGTGATTGTAGCTACCTATCATAGGGTCATTACAATTGTCATATGGTTATCGTATGGTTCCGTCAGCATCCTACGGATACTATTGACGTACGTGAGTGCGGATATGCCTGATTTCTCAAACTACCTCATCCAACAACACCGTTCACTTCTGCCACTTTCATCGCGAGAGAGTGGAGTATAGAACGTGTTGTTTAACCATTCTCCGTATGAACGTCCTGTTACTTAATGACCGCCTTCGCGACTCTTGTCTTTAGTACTCAGTAACTTCATGCGACGTCGACCGATCTGGCTTGAACCACTTGCATAGGGTCTGCAAGCTTCTTCCCTGATATATCCTGCGAAGAGTATCTGGTCGGACAGACGGCCGCGAAAGGTTCGGGGTTAACAGGAGGGCTCCAATGACTATGTCCTTGATGAGGGGACGCAACTATAACATCATCTGCCGATGTAGTGCCATTCCAACGCTGGTGCGGGCGGGTGGTGTTGGCTTGTCCTTTTCAACTCAGAATCCTAAGGTGTGGTAACTATCGGTCTTTATTCATTAAATGAAGGATAAGCCTTCCGGTATGCCTAACACCAAGACCCTCTTCCCGCACCAGCGTTGCAACAGCGCTACATCGGCAGACACTGCCGTAGTTGCCTCTCCTCACCCAGGACAGGGTCTTTGGAGCACTCCTTGTAACTCTGTATACATCACGGCCCTCTGTTTGCCGGGATCCTGTTCACAGGATATATGAGGGAAGACCTTTGGTGAGCTTATGCAAGTAGTTCATCCCATATCGGTCCACGTCATATACGGTTACTAAACACTAAAGACAAAAGTCGCGAAAGTGGTCTCCAAGTAACGGGATGTATTACACACAATCTTTAAGCAACATCATTCTATTTTCCATGATCCCGCGACGGAAGTTGCAGAAGTGAATGATGTTGTTGGAAGATCTAGTTTGAGAAATCAAGCATACTCGCACTTACTCATGTCACTAGTAGTCTTCGGATACTGACGGAACCATACGATAACCATATGAGTATGGAGAGGTTATAGCCATTGGTGTGATTATCAGGACAAGTCTATCTTATACCTCGCAGCTGTCAAGTGCAGGGTACGCCTGCAATCCTGAGAGGTTCGATAACAAAGCTGGCCCCTTTGTTGGTTCGATCATGGAGACCATTCTGTGAATGCAGTGGTAAGCATGACTCCATATTGACGATGCAGGATCTTAATGAATGGACTGACCTGTGGGAGCACCGTCAGGAATACTCAGGTCCTAGCCACCTTCTAGTACAATATCCGAGTACGGTAGTGGGCCAAAAGGGAATAAGGTAACTCGTGCTGCCAGCTTCACTGGCGGGTTTCCGTCACTGCTAACTCTTGTTAATCTCCAGGATAACGATTACCCACTCTTGCCAAAATACTATGAGTCCCCAATCCCAGTCACAGCTAGTGAGAGATTCCCGCAAAATACAAGGGCTGAGTCTAATGGGGAAAATAGCCTAAATGCAAGGAAGTCTGGATCTGTGGCCATTGAAAATGAGTGGGTCGGGGGTTGTCGCAAAGCAAGCGAGGCCCACCACTGACGAGGACAAGAAGACCCAGGGAGCACGGGATTAGGGTATTGGAAGGGCAGCTGGGTATATGCCAATTCTTGAGTCGGACACGGATAAACAATTTGTACCAGAGGCAGGTTGCGGCAAACACAAAACTCTCCGTAGCTGGTTGTGGAAAAAGGGTGGCTACAGTATGCGATGAAGCTATTTTAGTCCACTCGTGCAAAGCCAGTAGTAGTCACTATCTACTGTACTGCTTGACCACACAAGTAGTGCCCTAGTCGTTGGTGCTGTCATAGTGCTACTTTAGAGAGATTCTTCGGGCACTGTAAGTTTGGGAAGAAGAATTGGACATAGAATCCCTGTGAGACTAGCCGCGAGGGTTTCCGGTATCTTGTATTACTTGGCCAAGAAGACCCGAGGCAGCAGTGTTATGGTGGTGGTATTGATCTGTAACGGGGGCACCCTATAGAGAGGTGAACTCTAAGGTTGCTACCGCACCAAAACTCAAAGTAGAAGATAAAGATAGAGTAAATAATTCATGAGGAATCAAAACGGTTAAACTTAATATCGTTAAGCTGAAAGCTTCACTCAATAAGTTCTCTCAAGCAAAGTTTGTTATCAAAGTAGAATGCCAAACGCTTAAACTTAAGTAGATATCAGATTTAAGCCTTTGAAATTCACCATTACTCCGACCTTGTGCGAGTACCCTGTCCTTCTCAGGGTTTGTCCGAGGTCTACCCTCCATCAGGAATGATGCAGCTGGAAGTGTCAGACCAACTCGCGTACACTTAACTCCGTCAATAGGATATGAGTTTCTGCAATGCATCTCCAATACAACCACAGGTGGAAAAGCTCTTCCTATCGAAGTCATACCAGTAGCTAACTGTTATGACAACAACAGGAGTCAATACCTAGGTGGTGGACTCACTGTCCCAGTAGTAGTTTCGTCTATACAAGCTATACAGTCCATCATTGAATCTACACGACTATCCAATGTGATAAATTGACATGCAAGCTCCTGCAGTGAGATGTAGCAGATGGTTGGCTAAGTGGGCGCTACCCATAGCCAGCCTTTCGGGACATACTCTACCGTGATAAGACTCATACCTCTAGAGTCCAATAACAACCCGTAGTAATGGTACAAATCAAGGGGAGAAGGCCCGGGCTGGTTACTGAGGTATTTGTCTCGAAAGCACCCTGGCCTTCTGAGACTAACTAAGTACCACTAAGAAGACTACCCTACTACCCGTAGGCAAGAATAGACTCCTAGGTGCCCGAGAGACCATATATGGGCGACCCCCATTTTGGCGGTTACCCATACTCCCCTTATATATCCTGCCAACGCCATTCAGTCGGACGGACGGCGACGACTTATATGGTGTTACAGCAGCTGCTCCAATGACCTCTTTTAACTAGCAAACGAGCAACTATACAGCCGTCTGCCTATGACGCGCCATCCCAACGCTGGGGGCAGAGGGGGTTGTTAGCAAAACCAGCCCAAGTTCAATAGCATGTTCGGGCCACCCTTAAGCAGGCGTGGGGCCTCCTGCCCAGATGCGTGTACGCCCAAGAACATCTAAGAGCCCATAGAATGTGAGGCAATCAACCTCTAAGTTCTAGGATGACTTTGCCGGTGAAGTTAGGGTAACTTGGACTCCTCAGTAGGGTAACTGGGGTCCATGGGCAAAATGAACAAATTCCCAAGGTAGGGTAACTTTGCCCTTTTATGCCTTTAACCACTCCGGAAGTCCTCCAGTCAACCACAAAGGTCGTCTCGGAGGTCCATGTAACATTCCCATAATGCTATTGACCTTTTGTGAATGTTCTCCCGAAAGGTTACCATGCCTAATAGAATGCCCAAGGCTATTCTACTGTTCCCTAGGCCTTGCCTTTAGGCGTACCAGCATTCTTGTATACTAAGTATACTAGACCATACCACCTCTGGTTACCCCTTGGTATACCATTTGGGCTAAGGTGATAGTTTATTGTAGCTACGTATCGTAGGGTCGTTATATGATCTTTGTCAATTGTTGTGCAGTACAGTACGCCCGATGTGTCGCAAAGCATTAAAAGCCTCAAGTGTTTCTGATCGGTGTAGTTCGACAAGTTCAAAACTTTGCTGATGTAACGGGGGCACCCTATAGAGAGGTGAACTCCAAGGTTGCGACCGCACCAAAACTCAAAGTAGAAGATAAAGATAGAGTAAATAATTCACGAAGAATCAAAACCGTTAAACTTAATATCGTTGAGCTGAAAGCTTCACTCAATAAGTTCTCTCGAGGAAAGTTGGTTATCGAAATAGAATGCCAAACGCTTAAACTTAAGTAGATATCAGATTTAAGCCTTTGACATTCACCACTACTCCGACCTTCTGCGAGCACCCTGTCCTGCTCAGGGTCTGTCCGAGGTCTACCCTCCATCAGGATTTGTCCTACCGGAAGTGTCGGACCAACTCGGGTACACTTAACTCCGTCAATAGGATATGAGTTTCTGCAATGCATCTCCAATATAACCGCATGTCACAAATCGTGACTAAGCAAGGCAGATTTCACATGACTAATAGTTATTAGTCGTAAGGTATGTTTATGTTTCACGCTATGTAGTCAGTTGGCTCATAGTTCTCACATGACTCACGCTTGTGTGTCATTGTTATGATTTGATTGGTTGGTTTTACATGACTCATGATTATGAGTCATAACGATGTAATGACTTTTGCGCGTGACTCATATTATGAGTCACGAGTTT
>Ga0307509_10009290_pt1 | contig 12337 bp, 9 predicted proteins | sample 10_EM_MG_FD_202245 | JGI IMG/M metagenome (GOLD analysis project Ga0307509, IMG submission 202245) | Populus trichocarpa ectomycorrhiza microbial communities from riparian zone in the Pacific Northwest, United States - 10_EM | ecosystem: Host-associated > Plants > Roots > Unclassified | place...
AGGGCTTGGAAAGCTCAGCGCCGACCGTGAGCGAAGGGGACAGAATGCCGACCGTGCAAAACCTAAGCGAGGTGCAAAGGAAGTGCGGGGTAAAGGGGAGAACTGAACTTCATGAGCGGGAGTCAACAATGAACAGGAACAAGAACCCCGTGGAGAAGGGGGTAGACCCCAGAGGGAGAGGAGGGGGTGTAGCATCGCTCCCCTAGGCAGAAGCCATCAAGGGGGAGGAGAGGGGGTGGTGGTGGATCCCACGATGATTTCCCTGGTGTTGAGATTTCAATCGCCGGAGGTGTAGGGGAGATGGTTCGTGACAAGCTCGCCAAGAAGAGCAGGCGGAATATAGGCAACGAGAGGAGGAGCAACTTCGAGTCCGCATTCTCCTGGTAGAAGAGGCCAGCGAGAACGACAACGCCAACTATGTGTCGATTTTAAACTGACACAAAGAGGAACATAGAAAAACCTCCAGAGACCAGCAAGGTCGACATGAAGCGGAAATGGCAAAGCTTTATGATATTATGATAGAGCTCAAAGCTCAAGTAGGAGCCATATTTACTCAAAGGTCAGTAGCCCCAACTGTAGTTACTGATAATAGGGAACGGCCCGTACGGAATACGGACGGACCTCCAAAGAAACGATGTAATCCAACTCCTGAACAAGGAGTAGGAAATGGAGAAGGCCAGGAACCACCAATGACTATGCATGGGGCAGGAGACCCTAACCCAGACGATGGTGACGACAACGACGACGAAGGGCAGGATCCAAAAGGAGGTCCAAGTTGTAAAGACTAGGGGAAAGGTCGGGACAGACAAGACCCTGAGACAGGGGATGAAGAAGAAGACGTCGTAGACGTCATGGCGAAAGCAATCACTCGAGAACGACTGCTAAGCACCAAAAGGCCCTGCGAGCCTCCGTGGGTATTCAATAATAAGTTCTATCAGGATATTCGATTATGATTAATGGCAGTTCAAGACTATTTCGAGTGGAACGGCCACCTATAGACCATAGAGTTAGATCGAATCAAGTACGCCTTGGGACGAATGGAAGGAGACGATGTAGCTCCTTTCAAAGATACCTAACGAAAAAAGATGTCTGGGGCACTGGGATATAAAAAGGAGATCGGTTACGAAAGATGGTTCATGTTTGAACAAAAAGTAACCGAACGATTCGCGCCTACACACGAGGCGGAAAGAACACACAAGTTAATGAAACTTGAAAAGTATGATGGGGACATACGACAATTCCTTTTGCGAATGGAGAACCACAACATTAAGGTTGGACTCCAAGGGGTAGCATGGAGAGACATGCTTAAAGCTCAGATGCCGGAGGCCAGATTATTGAGACTATCGTTCGAAACCTATCCGAACGATGAATTATGGCTGGCAGAGTTTAAAAATGCAATGATTCAACACGAGGATCACGAAGAAGACAAGCGCCTAAGACGCGGAAAAGACGAATCCTCAGGGACAACGATAAGTCGAAAAACGGATGATCGGGCTCCAACAAAAAGCAATACAAGACCCCCCAAAAGGTATACCACGGAAAAACTGGCCGCCTATATGGGAAAGCCTAAGGTACCCCGTAAGAAGAAGTGGTCGAAGGAGAAGACAGCTACCAACAAAACGGAGGTAGTACATACAGACTGGGACAAAGCTCACGACACAATCCCTAAGGATGTTATTGATCGACGAAGAAATAACAAAGGATGTACACGATGTGGAATGACAAACCACTTCTGGAAACATGGTTGAAAGGAGCGATCTGTCGCGACATTCGGTACCAAAAGGTACGAGATGAATAAACGAAAGCGCGATCAACCCCAAGCCCAAAGGAAAAGGGTAGCTGTCGTGGCTGAGCGAAACCAGGGAGAAAGTTCACAGTCAGTGAACAGGATAGACCGTCCGGTAGGAAGAGACATATACGACGGTGAGACACTATAAGTGCTCTCAGGCACCACCGGTGACAGCAAATGGGTAGTCCAGGCGTAACTCCAGGAATCGAAACTCAAAAAGAACGACGCGGTGCGCACCTTATGACTGAGGTCCCAGAACGAAGAGTCTATACCGAATGAACCCCTTGGCCGGAGTACCTCAGAGAAACGACGGTTAGACAAATCGGAAAAAGGGGAACCAGGTCATAAGAACAAGGAAAAGAGTTCAGCCAGGCACCGAGACAACACAGCCCAATGTAATCGTTCATGGAAGTTGACAGCCGAGTTTGATCGCGTTAAGAGAACTGGAACTAGATAAGGGAAACACCAGGGTATGGATCGAGGAAAGACAGAGAGACATTGAGGGCCGGGAAGGATGCAAAAAAGCGAGATAATTTCCGACTTTGCATGACTGGAAGCTAGCCAATAGAGAGAAGACTATTCTACCTTGATCTAAGGGACAAGATGGCCCAAAGATTACCGGAACCTAGCGAAAGCGGACACTGCACAGTAGGGGATAGAGAAAAGACACCGGAAGTGAAAAGCTAGGGTACATTGGGTACTCAGACTCACTATCTTGTTTAAACTATCCCTGAGACCAAGACAGGTGCCGCTCTAGCACGAGGGTCCCGAATATGTTGGGGAAGAGCATGGACATGGCTAATTACCCGAGCTGTGGCTTTAGTGACTAGGGCACGCTTGTCTAAGCCTCTATGCTATCCAAGGCCCACCAGGTTTCTCAGTTAAGACCAAATGGTATAGACGCAGGTACCATTCCCGATCAGTCGCTAATAATTCAAGAAATAAGTCGATGATACTGACTGCGCAGACATAGTTGCAAGATGGATCCATTGGACGAGACGGTAATGCCTGGTATTTGGGAACTCCTCGGCAGGAGAAAAAGACCGCTTGTAGTGGGCTGCCCGAAATACAAATTCAGAAAGGTTTATCTGAGGAGTCCTGTCTGGACAAAACTGCGCGGGAGCGGTAATAAACAACCACAGTCAACGAGACAATGCACTTAAAAAGAAAGAACGAGGAACCGGACAGCCCTCAGAGGCCAATCCCGAGTTCCCCAAAACATTATTCATGTCCAGAAGGACCTGCACAATTAGATGTTGAGGGCAAATGCACATGCATTCATGTTTTACTGGACTCAGGAGCCAGTTGTTTCCTCCTAAGCGAAAGGTTAGTTGAACGACTTGACATCCGATACAAAGTCCGAAGAAACCCTATAAAAATAGTCGGATTTGATCGGCTTTCCAGCTCATCGGGCGGTTAAAGATATACCTGCCCCATTACATTGGAAATTTGAAATGGACATAGGTCTCCCATCTCCTCAGAAATAGCGCCCACAGCGCGTTTTGACCTTATAATACCATTCGGATAGTGGTACCATGAACACCATATATTGCATTTAGACGAACCAAAAAAATAGAGTTTCGGACAGACAACATGTCGCGATCATGTTGAGGATAAGGCCGTAAAGGATCTGATTGAGTATGACGAGACGGTCAGATACGATCCGAAGGCCCAATACATGGGAACAATAGGCAGAGTGGAAGAAAAGAACTCTGTAGAGTTGGAAACTCTACAATGAGAATAAGCTCAGTACAAGCATTTATTTCGGCCAGAAGCGTCGGAGACAATGCCACCGAGACGAACATTTGATCATGCAATCGACCATAAGGAAGGATCAGAACCTCCTTGGGGACCCGTCTATCCTATATTACAATACCAGTTAAATACCCTAAAAACCTACCTTGATGAAATGCTGGCACAAGGCAAAATTACGCACAGCCAGTCACCAGCTGGAGCACTAATTTGGTTTGTACCAAAACCAGACTGTCGCCTACGATTATGTGTGGACTGCCACCAACTCAACAAATTGATAATTCTCGATAAATATCCACTCCCTTTGATGAGCGAATTACGAGATCGAGTTGCGGGTGCCACAATATTTACAAAGTTAGACCTTAAGGATGGATATCACCTGATTAGGATTAAGAAGGGTGATGAGTGGAAAACCGCGTTCAGAACTCGGTACGGACAATACGAGTACAAAGTCATGCCCTTTGGATTGGTCAATGCTCCTGCGACTTTCCAACGCATGATGAATAAAATATTACGCATATTTCTTGACCAGAGAGTAGTGGTGTACCTAGACGACATCCTTATCTACTCCAAGACGCATGCGGAACATGTCGCAATGGTCAAAAAAGTACTTTTGTGACTAATAGAACACCAGTTAGCAGTGTCCATTAAAAAATCCGAGTTTCATGTGAAAGCTGTTGAATTCCTGGGGTATATTGTGGCAACCAATGGGGTAATGATGAGAACGAGAAAGGTGCACTCCATAAGGAAATGGAAAGCACCTAGGTCAGTGAAGGAAGTTCAGATTTTTCTTGGCTTCTCAAATTTCTATCGAAGGTTCATCAAGAACTTCTCCAAAATTTGCAAGCCGATAACAGAAACGTTGAAAGGGGACAAACAAAAGTTCAGCTGAGGACAAGAGCAGAACATAGCATTTGAAAAGCTCAAACAGCGGTTCACCATGGCGCCAATCCTAGCGCATTTTTACCTGGAACGAGAAACAGTAATTGAGACCAACGCAAGCAATTTCGCACTTGGAGCAATTTCATCCCAATTCTAGGACAAAAGACTACACCCGGTAGCATTCCATTCCCGAAAATTGAACTCAGCTGAACGCAACGACGAGATTTATGATAAAGAACTCTTGGCCATATTGGAAGTGTTCATGGAATGGAAACACTACTTATACGGTGCGGATAAGCCGATCACGGTTTATACCGACCACCAGAATTTGCAAGACTTTTTGACAAGAAAAAAGTAGAATCAAAGGCAAATTCGTTGGGCGCAATTGCTTGCATCATTCAATTTCAAGATTATCTATCGACTGGGGTCCTGAAGCGGTAAGCCAGACGCATTAAGCAGATGACCGGAGTATCGTCCTGAGGAGGGAGCTGAGCACACCGAACAATCAATTCTGAAACCCTAACACTTTTTAATAAGCCTGGTACAGGATCAACCGGTTCAGGAAAAATTGAAGAAACAGATCCTAGTGCAACAGGCGGCGGCTATTCAAGTAATGAAGATGGCGGCACAAGCCACGTAACCCTCAAGAGGCTCAAGATTTTCAGCAGGACACAATTTATACGCTCTGGAAGATGTGCTGATTCCAGCACAAGGACAAATGCTTATCGGAACCAGGATTGCGATAGGAATACCAAAAGGGACTTATGCTAGAATAGCCCCACGAAGTGGACTAGCATACAAAGAAAGTATAGGAATCAGTGGAGGAGTGATAGACGCCGACTATACAGGAGAAGTCAAAGTCATTATGATGAATTATGGCAAAAAGAATTATCAGGTTCAGGAAGGGGACCGGATTGCACAAATGATCATCGAAAAAATAGACACATCAGGAATGATGGAGGTAGACAACCTACGAATAACCAATCGGGGACACAAAGGATTTGGGAGCACGGACCTATGGCCTAAACAAACTATCGCAGTGGAACAGGTACAGCCGATCATGTGTCAACTATATGCGAATAGTAGGGAAAACAGGTTATTTAGCGAAAGCGACATTAGACGAAACCCATGGCTCCTCCAGGAAGAAGTCATGGTATCAAGCGCGATGATTTCAAAGGCCTTATTACAAGAGTACAAACCAGAACTCTTGAAAGAAGTCCAAAACGTGTCAAGAGATGATATGGACTGGTTGGCTAGAGAAGCAACACTAAAGGATCTAATAACCCGTGGAAAAGAATTACTCACAAATTGGCAATATAAGAACGGGTTCTCCTACTTCAAAAATGGGCTATACATACCTGCAAACGACGTTCTAAAGACAAAGAAGGCAAAAGGATGCCACGACTCAAAGGTAGCAGGACATTTTGGGATGGAAAAAACGATAGAGACAATTACGAGAGATTTCTATTGGAAAGGGCTCACAGAATGGATAAACGACTATGTCCGTTCTTGTGACGAGTGCCAACACAATAAGTCACCAAGACATGCACGATGGGGATTACTCCAACCTCTCGAAACGCCATGTGCAGCATGGAACTCTATCTCAACCGATTTCATAACCCAACTACCAGAATCACAAGGCTACACTCAGATCATGGTAGTAGTCGACCAATTCACCAAAATGGCACACTTTATTGGTCTCCCGACAAACGCGACCGCAAAGGACGTCGCTAATGTTTTCCTACGAGAAGTTTGGAAACTTCACGGTCTGCCCACAGAATCATATCTGTCATGGATGCAAAATTCTCAGGGGAACTTTGGGAATCCCTATGCAAGTTGCTAGGGATTAAAAGAAAAATGTCGACTGTGTACTACTCACAGACCATAAGGAAGGCGATTTGGTAATGCTAAATGGCAAGAATATTTGTACGAAATGGCCCTCGAAGAAATGAAGTCCCAAGCTCTATGGACCCTTCAAAATCATAAAAGCGAAAGGACAACGCGCTTTCAAACTCGAAATATCGCCTGCATGGAGTATCCACCCAACCTTCCATGTTTCGCTATTGGAACCCTATCGAACCTCGATAAGAGAAGGGAGAGAACAGCCTCCATGAGAGCCAGAAGAGATCGATGGCGATCTCAAGTGGGAAGTGGAACGGATTGTAAAGAGTGAAATAATCTCTTATACAAGAAAGGTTCGCGGTCGTAAAAAGCGAATGCGCGAACTAAGGTACTTTGTTAAATGGAAAGGATGTTCTGAGGATGAGAACACCTGGGAACCACCTGAGAGTTTGGAAAACATTCAGGAGTTAGTAGAAGGGTTCAACTAAGAAAACCCGGATATGCCGCGCAGGGCAGATGTTGCATAGGGAAGAAAGGTTTTCCTCGTGTGGACAAGTAAATGCATGAGGTTTTTTACCCTACCTCCCAGAGTTCAAAAAGGATTTCATTTGTTTAGAAGAAAATAATAGAAGGAAGATCTTAAAAGCATTCGAGGACGAAGCATGGGAAGAGGGAGCTCGTGTTAGGCATACCGAAAGGCTTAGCCTTCCTTTAGTGAATAAAGACCTATAGTTACCCTACCTTAGGATTCTGAGTTCGACAGGACAAGCCAACACCCGCCTCCCACTTCAGCGTTGGGACAGCGCTACATTGGCAAACGCTGCCATATTTGCCTCCCCTCACCAAAGACATGGTCATTGGAGCCCTCCTCGTAACCCCGTATACTTTGCGGCCATCCGTCCGGCCGGACCCCGTTCGCAGAGTATATGAGGGAAGACATTTGAAGAGCTTATGGAAGTGGTTCGAGCCAGATCAGTCAACGTCGCATAATGTTACTGAGCACTAAAGACAAGAGTTGCCAAGGTGGTCGTTAAGTAATGGGACGTTCTTATAGACAATGGTTAAACAACACATTCTATACTCCACGCTCTCGCGATGAAAATCACATAAGTGAATGGTGTTGTTGGATGAGGTAGTTTGAGAAATCAGGCATACTCACACTCACGCACGTCAATAGTATCCGTCGGATACTGACAGAACCATACGATAACGATATGACTCTGGAGAGATAATGGCCATTGGTGTGATTATCGTGACAAGTCTATCTTATACCTCGCAGCTGTCAAGTGCAGGATATTTCTGCAATGCTGAGAGGTTCGATATCAAAGCTGGCCCCTTTGTTGGTTCGATCATGGAGACCGTTCTGCATATGCAGTGGTAAGCAAAAACTCTATGATGATGAAGATGGATTGTAACGAATGGACTGATGTGTGGGAGCACTGTCAGGGAAAACTCATGGTGTTGCAATTCGGAAGTCAAGTGAGATAACAGAATTGTCAGTGTCAAATGCTGTTTGCACTTTCAGAAAAAGCTGAAGTTTGCTAGAGGGTACTTAGTTAGTATGAGAACGTGATGTAGCCTGCAACCACCCAGAGGCGGCATATAAATATCGAGCTGCCTCCCGAGCTATTTGAACATTATCAAGCAACGGAGAAGAGATCTTATCAATATAAAATTGTTTATCCTAGAAAATCTTTTATCACTTTACCTACTTCTACTTTAGACATTGAGCCTTCCTAGACAATCTCCATCTACGATTAAGATTATCGGCCTGAGTTATCTCGCAAGACTTTGAGATAGGCTTCCGCCTAACAGTAATTATTGTAAGTATAAAAAATGAAAATAAAAGAAATAGATTAAACAAGTAGTTACCTCTTCCAAAACAAGTCTAATTTGTCGTGCATTCATGCGAGGACCAATTTTCTCCCGTAAAATATCCTTGAACTCGGGCCAAATTGTCTCAATTGGATTTAAATCCGGCGAGCTTGTAGGCCAAACTACCTTTGTAAAACCAAATTTCTCCCCAGGAATATCATGATAATGGTGGACATGTGCTGGAGCATTGTCCTCCATTATCATGATATTTCTCTGAGGAAACTCGGTTGTAAGTTGAGCGGTAAGAGGATAGAGAAGCGGGTTGAGAATACACTCTCTGTATATAAACCAATCAATCCCGCCTCTTCTATCCTCCTTCCGTGTCTTCAGCATGGGATTTGGGAATGGCACTTCTACTCCCAATGAGTGAGCATGTGCATTTTGTGCTAGCTCATGCTCGTACTCTCTCTTGAGAGTCAGAAGTGCCTGCTTTCACTGGTTTGCTGTCTCATATGGTGAGGTATACATATGGTATGGAAGCTCGTGACCTTTAATATTATTTTTAATTGTATTAGCATTAAATATTATGTACAGAGTAAAAAAAAAAACAAGAACTTGTATAATAATCATAATCAGTATGTACAATATTATATATAAAATAATAATAATAATAATAATAAATTATACTCATATATACCAGCTTTTCCATAACATATAGCACCCCAAAACATAACAGTAGCTCCTTGAGCGAACTTTCTGTTAATATTTTGTGGCAGATAGGCTTCACCTGCCCGGCGCAAAACCCCACGGGACCGCCTAGACCTTAGGCTTCCAGTCTCAAAATAAGACTCATCTGTAAAGATGATATTTCTCCAATCAGACCCTTGGTATTGATAGCAGAAGGCCAGTCTCCTGGCCTCTTGCTCCTGTGAAAGGGTTGGTTTTGTAACAGGTTTTCAACGATAAATTTTGTTCTCACGCAGTGCTTTTGAAATGGTTTGCCTACTAACATTTAGTTCCACTTTTTTATTATTTTTATTATTATTAGTTACATGTTCAATCTTGTTTATAAAAATAAAAATAAAAAATAAAAAACTACCTGCTTCTGCAAGTTGGGTAAAAGTCATCCTGCAGTGTTCTGCATCTTGCAGAGTAACCTCAACCAAGTGCTCTTTTTGAGCCTATGTAAGAGCAGCATTAGCACCCTTCACAGAGTTTGGCATGGAAGCCAGGTTTTCATTGGTGCAAAGATCGGAGGTGTTGTTGTTGCTTGCCCATTGACGCGCTGTCCGGATGATATTTGAGCAGGTACTTATCAGCACCCCAGTCTTTTCTGATATTTCCTTCAAGGTCATCTTTTGGGCCCCATCCACCATGGCATAGCCAATAATTTGACCCCGCTTGACCATAGAAGTTGTTGGTCCCCTTGGTGTCGACATTTTGCTTGCTGACTTTGTGGTTGTTGATACTTGAGTGAAGACGCGATGTTTACTCTCTCCTTTTTGAAGTTATGTCCTAATAATATGCTAAGCCTATTTTGAGTTGGCATGGGCCTCCATGCACCTCCTTGCGCCACCATGCACCTCTGGTCCGTTTTACAAACGTCACGACACGACGAGTATAAGCCCATATCTCAGTTCATGCCATAGAGTTCTCAGGCATGTTCGCACATCTGTCCCCCCACATAATATGCGCCCTCCCCAAGATCAGCACTCCTCGAATCTTCTAACACAGCAACCCCCTATTGATAGGCTAGGTGTGTATCTGCCCCAGCATTAATTTCCTCTTATGCTTAGAGGTCCAGGTCGCATTCCTTGCCCCTCCGGCCTCTTCCGGCAACGCATGCCCTTTACTCCTCTACGCTCCCTGACTTATCTATAATGCCTTGCCACATCAGAGCAGCCGCCAATCCTTAAACTCTAGACACAGAAGGAAGAGAAAAAATGAATTCTTCGAGTCTGTACAATCACACGTTCATGAAAGATTACTGGCAGGAGAACCCTTCTCCACTGTTGTGGAAAATATTGAATGGAACGATAACGCAAGATGTGAAGAGGTTCTTGATTGCTTAAGAAAAACAGAACACCAAGGGAGGGGCGAAAGACCCTGACTATCTATTAATAGGGAGCGAGACAAATAGGTCGAGCGAACAATAACAAACAAAAGTGGAATGAGAGAAATGTAAGGAGGTGTCTTCAATAGCGAAGGAGGTCTGAATGTATGATAAGGGTTGATGTAAGGAGAAAAGATAATAGTACGAGTGATACCACAGGAGACCAGAAGCATGTTTCAACATCCACAGGGAAAAGCTCACCTCCGTGGATTACTACAGGGCGGCAGTGTAGCCCAGGACAGTAGCTACACCCCAGCTAAGTATACGCACAGCCAAAAAAGTACTACAAACACTTAGCATCAAGAATACCTCCTCCTAAAAAAAGCCGCTAGGATATCATACCCCCCTACTGTTCCACTTCTTCCATTTTTTTCTTTCAACCCCCACCTTGCTACTCCGTCCCATTTCTCCACTCTCCTTTCCACACACTGTTTTGCAGATGCCCCTGGAGAACCCGCCAGAACAGTCCCACGACCCTTATGCAGCACATTGAATAGCGCAAGCAGATGTAGATAGTTCGTGAATGAAGCTGGCTAATGAGAGGTCGTGAGTATGGTGGCATTAAATGACACCAGGGAGTAGATGGGGTTTGTCAAGAGAGAAGATGCTCAGTCCCCTCATCTTGGTACCTTAGTTCCTCAGTGTTCCTTAGCTTATGCTCTCTACCCGACCTCTGGTAGGAAGGGGCAAATTTGACACCCCTAACACTCAAAAATCGCTTTTTCCTCTTGGAAATTGATTCTTTGTTAAGCGGGAGTCTGAGTGTATTAGAAACTAAATTAGCAAGGGCCGCATCACTATGGTGCTAAGGAAACGCAATGATAAAGAATGATTCGTTCGGTGAGGATTATACACTTTAGCATAGAAAGCAAGAGTGCACTACTCTGCAATGGAGGCTGGCTAACCTCTACCTCGCGTCTAACATCTCTTACCTTAAGGCTCTTCCCCAGTAAGAAACCAGCAAAACAAAGGAAAAAATAATAAAAAGCTGATGCCCGAAGACACAAGACTCCTGAATCACCCAAAATCACTCGCTACTCAGGCCATCGGCAAAAGCCCAAAGCAAAACCAACTCCTCTACCTTCTGTTAAACTACCAGGAGTCTCATTCAATACCCCCCCACCACTATCGCCCTCCATTGATCCCCCGTCACCGCGCCAGTAGTGCCTGATGTCATCGAACCCCAAAAGGTCATCAATTTGTTCCTTACCGGGGAAACCTTTAGTCACCATGACATCTATACTCGGTCACACGCTGCAGAGGAATACCGTGCTCGCAAATATAATAGCTGGTGCTATGTGGAAAGAACCGGAAAGATATGGTGCCAAGCATACTTAGTATTTAAGTCTGGATTCTTACGGTATTTATGTTGTAGGATTGTTCCTTCTGAAGAAGAGATACGGCAGCCGAAATTTTGAAATCTACCAATTCGCGGGTCAGACCCGGTCTAAACTATAGAATAGAAGCAGTAGATTATTCTCTATTCGCCTCATTCGGGTGAGGCTGAGAGGCAAAGATCCTATCATACTCGAGTACCTATCTTTGACCACCTCCAGACATGCCCTGGTTCTATTCACTGCTCTTCAACATCGTAGTTTAAAGAAGCGACCGCACAATGCCAAACCGATACGCACAAACTGCGCTAATATTCCTGCCAACTTGGACTACAACCCTCACTCTCTCGCGAACCAAGTATGATATATGTAGATAAACCCTCTTTCCACCCGGAGCAATCCCCCACACAGCACAACTCTCCAACATCTCTACTCCCACTACGCCAGACCCCTTCGCCCCCCAATTCCGCACTGTCCAAGAAGAAGTCGGGCGATATCTGGGCAGACCCTAGCATAGTCACTACACCGACCCCCCACGTCAACCCCCCCGCAAGCCCGAAATTACGAAATAGGTTTCCGCCCAGCCGACCACCGCCACTCGAAGGTGAAATTACTAGAGATGATGGTACCGGTTCCTACAGCGGATTGGGAACCGGCCCCATCACCGGCGCCGGCCCTATATTATACTCCGGAACTGGGCTTCATTCAGGTTTATACCGTAGAAACTGAAATAATTGGGCCTCGAAAAATGCGGTTAATTTAAGGTGTGTATTGCGAATGATCTTCTTGTCGCAATAAATAGGGGTTTCA
>Ga0307509_10009291_pt1 | contig 12337 bp, 15 predicted proteins | sample 10_EM_MG_FD_202245 | JGI IMG/M metagenome (GOLD analysis project Ga0307509, IMG submission 202245) | Populus trichocarpa ectomycorrhiza microbial communities from riparian zone in the Pacific Northwest, United States - 10_EM | ecosystem: Host-associated > Plants > Roots > Unclassified | place...
CCCCAGAGATATTCCATCAAGGAGACCCCTCTACTCAACCTCCAGCTATGTCTCCCCTCACCATCCAAAGCGAAGATTTGAACATCTATGGGCAGTACCACCCCCTCTCAATGATGACGATGGATATTCAGTCTTCCACACTGTTATTGATTCTGGAAACCTACCTGTCGCTTATTCTACCTCTAGCGAAGAGGACCTACCTACCCCTGATGCCCCAATAGACTACAGCGATCCATTCCCTGATGAACCTACCAAGGCCCTCGATGTCCGCACCTTCCAGCTCACCACATACTTCAAAGGAAAGTGGTACAACTGTATCAGAAAAGCCACCCAGTCTGATCCCCTCTTCGATATCGTTAGCAAAAATGATAAGCACCCTGATTGGTTACTCTGTGACGGAATTCTGATCAAAAGGGGGGAGGATGACAATAGAAATTGTCCATATGTCCCTTATGAAGCCGCCCACCAGGGACACAACATATGAAGCAAAATTATTCGAATTACCCATGAACAGATGGCACACATGGGAGCCCAGAAGTGTTACAAGTACACCTCCAGACACTTCTACTGGTTCTCTATGAGAAACAATTTTAGAGATTATGTCCGCAGATGCCACCTTTGCCAGATGAACAAACAACCTACCACTCTCCCTGAGGGATCCGTCACCCCTCTCCCTGTCCCCAGAGAACCCTTCTCCTTCTTAGCGATCGACTTTGCAGGTCCCTTCCCTCACGACAGCAACAAGGACCTGATCCTCTATGTCCTTGACCGATTCTCTGGATTCACCTACCTTATCCCAGTCTCCAAAAACATCACAGCTGTCGAGACAGCAACTCTCCTCATCGAACGAGTCTTTTCAATCCATGGTTTCCCTACCTCTATTGTCTCTGACAGAGACCCAAAATTCACCTCACGCTTCTGGATACAACTCATGGCCAATATCAAGATTGATCTTAACATGGCTACAGCATACCACCACCAGACCAATGGCCAGACTGAATTCAGGATAAGGACAGTCCGCCAATGCCTTACGAACTACATAGGACCAAAAGGATCAAAGTGGGTTCGCCACCTACCACATGTCCAGACTGCCATCAATGCCGCCCCCAGTGACACTACAGAACTATCCTCCTTCGAGATTACCTTTGGACGAACCATCAACCTTCTTCCAAGTGTTAAAGTCTCCCCCACAGCGGTCCCTGCTGCTGACAAAATCGCCACACAAATCACTAAGAACTAGCAAGTCGCCAGGACAGTACTCAAGAAAGCCAGAGCCCGCCAGACTACCACTAGCGAAAACAGAAGAAAGGATAGACCCCCTAGAATCCCAGGCACCACAGAAGTCACCCTAAAATCTTCCCTATATGTACACAAAATAGGACGAAACCATAAAATAGTTGGACCATGGCTAGGACCCTTCGATGTTAGCGAAAGACCAAATAAACATAACAACTACAAGCTCGTCCTCCCAGATATCATGAAAGGTATTCACCCATGGATCCATCGAACCCACCTCAGGATATACCTCAGACCAAACCTCGAAGCGTTCCCTGGCCTTCCTACACCACACCCTCAACAGCCTGTCATCATCGATGCCTCAGGCAATGAGCTATGGGCAGTTGAAAAAATCCTCAATGACAGAATCTACTGGAGGAAGCGCCAATTCCTAATACACTGGAAAGGATATGACGAAATTGAAGCCACTTGGGAACCACATGAACATCTCGAAGCCATCAGAGATGACATTAGGACCTATTGGTTTAATACCTACAACCAGGCCATCCCCTTCGAAGTCCCATGGACCCATAACGATGTATGGTCTGCCTGGACCCTCCAAGACCCCGAATTCATTCCCCTTTCCCCTGAACTCGATCCTGACGGATTTTGGAAGCCTATACAAGACTCAGACTACTCTGAGAGCGAAGCCAGTACCCTACCTCCTCTTGATGAATCTGAGATGGAAACCTAGCAGGAATACTCATTTCTGTTATGGGAAATGTAACGGAATCTGCCTATTGTTCTCGCTACTATACCTACCTGATGTTGGATGTTTCCTATTTAGGTTCTACAATAGTAGCGCTGCTCTCCTTACCTTGTACTTTCCTTATTTGTTATATTTTCCTATTTGGTTATTATTCCTTAAGTTCGCATATAGCACCTTTTGATATCCTTGTACCCTTTAGGCAACCCTATACTTTCCTACTAGTACTACTGGATTAGTACATCAGTAGCGATTCCTTTCTTGTTTGATTCCATTACTTGTTTTATTAGTTACATCCTGTCGCCTCTACACCTATGTTCTAGGACTTAGTTGTTTGCTTCGATACTATCTCAGCATAGTAAGTAATTGCGTTAGGCACAGGATATTTGGTTATGTTTTATTTGTATTTAAAGCGCCTGCGATGCCCTAAGGATTCAGACTCTCAAGCCTCACAGGAACGCTCATCTTTAATATTGTAACAGGTTTACTGCTCTCTAACGAAAAGGTACAATAGAAGGCTAGCAGTTGACCAGCAAGCGCTAGATCTAAGGGAGGCCTCAAGAGACCCAGAGATAGAGAGATAATAGTTAAAGGGCAAGTGGGACTCTGAGATCGCCGTTCGACCAAGTATATTCATAAATCAAGAGTCTGCTGAAGTCTGCCGTTCTCCTGCTAGCCAGGAGATGAGTTTCAATACAAGAGTTCTCCCAGAGCTATAGTAATCAGATATCCTGCAACCACGATCGTTACCGGGCAGTGCACCTTGCCCTGCATTTCCTGTGATCCCACATGAAACCTAAGAGTCATAACACTGCCTGAATGCTATCGTCAGCTTACATGACCGTTCCTTCACTTGTGATCCTAAATAAAACAATAAACATGCAAAACTAAACTTAACACAAGCTACCTGGCCCTAATATAGCTCCGGGGCTGTAAAACAATCAAACTAATCAAAATAATCAAAATAATCAAACTAAACATAGGAAATCAAGCACTCCGCTCCTGTATACAGTTACCGGAACATGTATACATGTTACAAATATACTACAAGTTGAACGGTCACTCTATTAGTCCCTCATCTTTCTTATATCCCTTGAAGATATTCCACCGATACTTTCCCTCCTATTCTATCAGTATCTCCTAAGTTCCCTTTAGGATTCTCAAGATACTTAGGAGTAGGTTACACTTCTTTAGAGTATCGTTCTCTATATTGGGGAGTCCATGCGAAACAGGATCTCTCGGATGGTGCTAGATCACTTGCGCTGTAGCTGCTTTAGGAATTCGATGGCCACGTATCCATATTCTTCCATATAAAATACCTAGGAACTCTTGAACTTGGTAGCTACAGTTACAAATATGGGCTTGGTGCTGTGCGGTGCGCATCGTCCTTCGGAGTTATTGAGATTGTAGCTGCTTTAATGGCGATACAGGGTTATGGTACCAGGAGGGGTAGTATTTGGGGAATTCACCGCTGGCATTGGCTGCTCGTAGTGGACATGCTGAAGTGGTGGAAATGCTGGTAGGGTGGGAAGGGATCGACCCTGAAGAGCCGAATAATTATGGCCAGACACCGCTCTCGTATGTAGCTGCGTATGGGGGTAAGGCGGTAGTGGAGATACTGCTTGAGCGGGCAGAGGTCAATCCCGACAGGATAGATGATCTCAGCCGAACGCCGCTGTCTTATGTGGTTGGTAATGGGCATGAGGAGGTGGTCATTATACTACTCGGGCGGGGGGGGGTTAGCACCGATAGGATAGACAAGAAGGGGCGAACGCTGCTCTCGCATGCTGCCAGGCATGGACAAGAGGTGATGGTGAAAATACTACTCGGGTTGGAAAACGTCGATGCGGACAAGCCAGATAATCGTGGCCAAACACCGCTCTCCTATGCCGCTGATGAGGGATATGAGGGAGTGGTGAAAATGCTGTTTAAGCGGGAAGAGGTCGACCCCGATAAGCCAGATAATCATGGCTGGGCACCGCTCTCGTATGCCGCTCGGTATCAGGATGGCTCTGTCACTGCCGAGGGAGTGGTCAAATTACTTCTCGAGCGGAAAGACGTCAACTCCGATCAGCCAAATGATGAGGGTAGAACACCGCTCTCGCATGCGGCTCAGGAAGGATTTGAAGGAGCTGTGAAAATACTACTCGTGCGCGAAGAAGTCGACCTCAACAAGCCAGATGATGATGGCCGAACACAGCTCTCACATGCCGCTCGGCATCGGGATGACCTTCGCACTGGCCAGGCTGTGGTGAAATTACTGCTCGAGCGGCAAGATGTCAACTCCGATCAACCGGAAAATGACAGCGGAACATCGCTCTCGCATGCCGCTGAGGCTGTATTTCAAGGAATGGTGGAAATACTACTCGGGCAAGGAGAGGTCAACCCTGGCAAGCCAGATAATGGCGGCAGAACACCCCTCTCGTATGCTTCTAGGGTTGGACGGGATTCATATGAGACTGAGAGATATAGGCAAGTGGTAAAATGCTATTGGGGCGAGAAGAAGCCATCCCTGACAAGCCAGACAATCACGGCAGAACACCTCTCTCGTATGCTGCTAAGCACGGATTTGATGGAGCTGTGGAAATGCTACTTGGCCAGGAACAGGTGAACCCTCGCAAGCCAGATAATCGCGGTCGAACGCCGCTCATGTTAGCAATTAGCGGTGAGTATCAGGGGGTGGTAATCCTGCTACAGTCTCACAAAGCGTGGCTCTTGCATCACCCAACGCTGAACAGCCACCGCCTCGTCGAAAACTACTGCTTTTTCTTCTAATGCTCATGCTATTTTTTTCATGGAAGCGGTCCTAAGATATCATCCCTTTTTTTGCCTAAGCAAATTTCATGAGATGGGAGTGCGCATATACGTTATTATAGCCATTTGAAACTGGATATCTAATGTACTTGAGTCAGCAGTTATAAATTTCTGTTTACAGTTTGGAGATGTTGGGAGGGCCTACTCGCCGGAATGAAATAGTCCTATTGAAAGAACATCGAGTGTATGTCTCGGTGTTTTTTCTCTTTCTCCTATTCTATCTAATTCTTCTGACTGCTGTAATTCTTGGCCGTTTTTCCTCTGGTACGGTTCATTTATCCTCTCTTAATTTCCTGCTCACCACTTCCTCCCCATTTGATAAATCGATCTTAGATAGAGTCCTGTTTCTTTCTTCTTTCTTTTTTATTTAGATCCAAAGCAGTGTTCTATGGCATCATGATACCGTAGCCCTTCACAACAAGGAAACACATCTTGCAGATCCAGAAGTAAAATGCTGGGAATGGGAGAGAAAGAGTATGCAGAAGTGCAATGATGAGATTTCATTTGTGAAAGGACTATGGTATTTAAATTTATTAGATTTGTGGGGTTTTTTAAACTTTGATCGGACGATGATAGCGATAACAAAACATTACGAGTGATGAGCAGTGAAACTAAACGAAACGCCTAGTAAAGTACTGTAACTCACAACGAAAACCATCGCACACTTGGGCGCGGGAAAAATCTTTTTCATTCACAATAACCACTGTCTCACGCTGAACGATGGCTACTTCAACAACTGGCTAATGGCGATCACTTGAGTATATTTGAACTACAAAGATATCATCCATCCATGAGCCACCATGCTACACCATGTAAGTCCCTTCTTCCCCCTTGAGCAGTCCCGGGCCAAAAGAAACAAACACTCTCCTTCCTCCAGGCTTTAAGCTCTTCCACGCTGGCTTCACAACAGTTCAGCCTCCTAAAGGCTGCACGGTCCCAAACTATCGTGGATTCGACAAACTCGCGCCTCGAAGCTAAAACATATGCCCAAATCCTCAGCGCATTTCCGAATGACAAACAAGGGCGCTCCCAGAAGCTATCCGAACGACAAAGAATCTCGAGAGAGAGCATGGCCAACAGGATCATTTCCAACAATATCATTCTGAAAAATCTCCGGATATCCGCCTGGGTTCTATGCAGCGCCGGAAGGAAGGATATGGGAGAGAGAGACGGATGCGCGGAGACTCTGGAACCTAAAGAAGTTTTCCTTTTGACATTTGTTCTGTTCTTTGTTAGCATGATAGTTTTTTTCACGGAAGGGGAATGGGACAGGCATGGAAGGATATGGACCCAGTCGTGGAAAATAGTGGAGTTCGCACTAGCAATTCTGCAACCACGACCACGGACCGACTTTTACTTTCTGAGAGAAAATAACCGCGCATATACCTAGAAAATCATCACGATTGTGCTTGCGTACTCTCCGGAGTAGTTGACTGTGATCTTCTGCTATTGTCGGAGAAAGACATTTCGCGACCGATGAGCAATGATTTGGGAAAAGCGGGGATGTTACTACTTGTATCCTTTGCTGATTGCCAAGCCATAAGTCTAAACTCCACCCCCACAACTGTATTGTGATCGATTGAAGGATGGAAGAATAGGAGGGCGGCTTTGTTGTTGTTTTATTTATACCCCTATCTTTACGGTTAGTTAGAGTTAGGCATCGTGGAGTTGAAAAACTGGGCAAGAAGAAGAATAAAAGTGAAGTTCATCTATGTTGTGTGTTAGCGATTAGACAATCGGGTGGGGTTTTGAACTGTCCGGCTCACACTGGTTGCTACGGCAACAATGTGGGTTAGGGTTGCTGGAGTGCAGGCTCTGCATGCACTTAGCCTTGGCTTTGCAGAGTAGTAGATAAAGACTATGATTGGAGAATTGCAGCTTGAATGTCGTAACCAGAGCCCCAACTGGATGCCACGAAGAATTGGGGACCATCTCCTTCCCTGTACTGTACGGCATATTCTCCAGTAAGAATAGCTCTAAAGCGAACTAAGGTGGAACAAATGATAAACTTCAACGGCGATGAATACGATATTTGACGAGTGACCAGGATGAAACGAAACGCCAAGCAACTCACAACAAAAACGATTGCATACTCAGGCGCGGGGAGAATCCTTTCGCTAACAACAAAAGGTTCACGCTTAACGAAGGATCCACGATGCTCTCTCAACTCCATGGTGCTCTCTTACTCAGTCTGGTTGGTGCTCTCTTTAACCAAGGGCGATCACAGGAGTATATATCAACAAAGATCTCATATCCATCCATGAGGCACCACACTACCCGATGTGAGGCTCTCCTTCCTTCGTGAGCACTCCCGAGCTAACTAAAGGAAACTAAAGGAAAACAAAGACTTGCCCTTCTCCGGGCTTCCAGCTCTTCCCAGTTTACCTTACAGTACTTTCACTTTTCTCCCAGCTTTCCCGAAACGCTGCACGAACCCAAAACTATTGCGCATTCCTAAATTCGCAATGCTTTCCTGAATGTACAAACACCAGGAACTAAAGCCAGTTCCCGAAGACGAACCCATGCCCAGACCCTCAGCGCATATCAAAGACAACAAGCCTATACCCAATACCGGAGCCATATGCCAGGATTCTCAGTGCATTCCCGAAGCCACAAACAAGCACTTTCCCGGAAGCTATCTGAACAAAGGAAGTATCGTGAGAGTATGGTGAGCAGCACCATTTTCAACAGAACTGAGGTAGACGAACCAACCTGAAGCCGTGAAGGACGCCAAGTCGTCGTAGTTTAAATATATACAGTAGAGACCCCGCGATTGGGCAGGTCCAAGAAAATCAGCACTAGCACCATTCCGACTTTCATGAGATTCCACTGTACTGTACTTGGCCGCTACCGTATTCTAGAAGGGCGGATAATAATCAACAAATCTAAGTTATCCAAGTGCTTCCGCAACTCCTGCAATACAGTTACTCTAAGTCTAAGACTCACACAGTCATGGTACAATCCTCTCTTTACACCGTTCTAGAGGGCAAATGTTGTAGGGATAAATGGAAATGAAATTTTGGGGATGTCGCAAACTATAATGCTCGAGTACCATGCATGAGTGAGGCGGTTGAGCCCGACCTGAAGAGCACTAGCTCCCACTCCCCCCCCCCAGCTGACAAAGCTGTCGATATAGCTCAGTGTTCCCAACGGTCCAGGGGCCTGACAGGGCCCGGAGGACGGACTGCCAAGAGCGCGGGACCGGACGGGACGGCAGAAAATATGCCGTCCTCGTCCGCAAAATCTAAAGACGGCCGTCTTTCGCAAGGACGACGGGCCCGACAACCTGAGACACAAATATGCAGGGTGTGCATGAAGACGGCAGGTTTGTTGTGGGAATTGTAGTCAACGGCAGGGGACGGCAGGGGACGGCGGGGGACGGTGGGGGACGGTAGGGGACTGCGAGTGACGACCGGTGACGGTCGGCAACCACAGTCTCTAGAATGAAACGCCAGATATCGCAGATCACGGCAGGGGATGATGGGCGACGGTAGGGAACTGTGGGTGACTGTATGGGAGAGCGGGGGACTGTTAGTGTATACTAGTAAGTGGAATAAAAGAGAAGATGTAGTTGGTACAGTGTGTTCGCATAGAGAAAATAATACTAGGAGTCCAATTAGCAATGGAGTTTTAATGGATCGAATGGGATATGATGCGGGAGAATACGTTAAGGTGGTAGTATCACAAAACGATAATAAAAAGGCCATAATCTCGCCCATTGTTCAAAATATAAGATAGTATCCGATATGAATTGATACAGAAATTTGCTACCAAGTTGGACTTCACCTATTTTGCATATCTTAATTCCTCAATCCCCCTAATCTCTATTGAGCATGTCTGACCCAATTCCAATGGAGGATTTGGCCTCGCAACAAACAATTTGTTACAATCCGTTCTTCTCCGGGTGATACTTGCAGCAGGTAACCACTAATTCGCTTAGCGATCACTTCTCAACTTCCTCCCTTAACTGCGATAGCTAAGTACTCTGACTCCTATCAAGCAGTATAGATCGCAAAGATCAGGAAAGACACTATTGTCTTCTAGACCCGGTAGTGTGATAACTTGGTGATATCGTGAGGATGCTGCGACTCATAATGTCCTCACAGCTCACGTTTATGGTCATTGACGCGCTCGACGAATGTACTCCTGTTCAGCGATTTCGGCTTTTTTGATTCATTGAAAGAAATCGTTGACAAGTCCCCAGATGCCCGAATATTCGTGACCGGAAGGCCACATATTCGTGCCGAGATTGAAAGGTCCCTCACCGGGCGAGTGATAAGCGTCTCAGTTGTTCCACCAAGGGACGATATAGTCAGATTCCTTCGAGTCAGACTGAGCGAGGACGAAACACCGGATGCCATGGACGAGTCACTAGAGGCAGATATTCTGGAGAAGATTCCCGGGAGGATACCGGAAATGTGCGTAGTGGCCATGGTGCTGAGAATCCAATCCTATTTTACCAGCTAATATATATATTTAGGTTTCTACTTGTCTCCTTAAATATCGAAGCAATCTTGCAAGAGGCAACAATATATAAGAGACGAGAAATACTGAGTAAAATGACTCCTGGGTTGGGGTTGAGTGATGTCTACGGCGCAACGATAAAACGGATAAAGGTGCAGGGTGGGGATAAATCAAGACTCGGGGTTGGGGCTTTGATGTGGATCAGTCATGCGGAGCAGCCATTGAAGGCAAATCAGCTCTGCCATGCCCTTGCAATCGAGCTGGGCTCTACAGAGTTCAATTCCGCCAATATACCTTCGATGACGACATTGGTCAGCTGCTGTCAAGGGCTTATTACAGTGGATAAGGAAGCATCAACCGTACGACTGATCCATTTTATTCTCAAGGAGTCTTTTTCCTCCAGCTCCGATATTTTCAGCAGACCCCACTCGGCGATGGCAGAGATTTGTTTGACATATCTGAATTCCCAACAGGTCAAGGCCCTTCCTTGGAATGCCAATCATCATCGTTCCTCCTTCAAAGAGGACTATCCTTTTTTGAAATATTTTTCTCTATACTAGGGAGTCCATGCGAACCGGGATCTCTCGGACTGTGCCGGATCACTTGCCCTGCAGCTGCTTCAGGAATTCCATTGCCACATATCCAAACTCTTCCTTATAGATCACATAGGAACTCTTAACCTCCGCTACTACAGTCACGGATCTGACTTTAGTGGGGTGCTGTGCGCATCGTTGTTCGGAATTATTGAGCTTGTAGCTGCATTAATAGAGATACATGGTTATCGTTCCAAGTGGGGCTGGTATTTGGGGGACTCACCGCTTGCGTTGGCTGCTCGGAATGGACATGAGGAAGTGGTGAAAATGCTGGTAGGGTGGGAAGGGGTCGACCCTGACGAGCCGAATCATTACGGCCAGACACCGCTCTCCTATGCGGCTGTGTACGGGCGCAAGGGGGTAGTGGAGATACTGCTTGGGCGGGCAGAGGTCAATCCTGGCATGATAGATAAACTCGGCCGAACGCCACTATCCTATACGGTTAGGAATGGGAATAAGGAAGCGGTGATGATACTACTCGAGCGGGCAGGGGTCAGCAGCGATTGGGCAGACAACAAGGGCCGAACGCTGCTCTCGCATGCTGCTGGGCATGGACAAGAGGCGATGGTGAAAATACTACTCGGGTGGGAAAACAACGACGTGGGTAAGCCAGATAACGAGGGTAGAATGCCCCTCTCGTATGCCGCTGAGGGGTGACATGAGGGAATGGTGAAAATGCTGCTTGAGCGGGAAGAGGTCGAGCCCGATAAGCCAGATAATGATGGGCAAACACCGCTCTCGTATAGTGATGGACACGATCATGATCGAGCATAAAATGGGAGGTATGCTCGATCATGATCTGATCGAGGAGAACCTATGATCGAGTGATCGATCAAATGGGTAGATCCTGATCGAGTGATCGATCATGGCCACTGCTCGAGCATGGTCGAGTATAATCAATGATCATCGACTATGCTCGAGTATGATCCATTTTGTGTCTATCAGGAATGAAACATTCACTCAATAGGGATTATGAGTATTCACACTCGGGTTATAACAAGAACAAAAAATCCCTATCCTATTGCCCACCTAGTGTATCACGGTAATTTGTGGCTGATTCGGAGTTGTTCGCTGTATTCATTAGCTGCCATAGACCCGAAACAATGGGAGGGGTGACATTATGAATTTATGATAAAGTTAGTAGTCAAGATAGCAGTTTGTTGAAGAATTAGCAGCACAAAGTCTTGCCGAAAGAATCAGTATCTAGTGCACGGGTAGACTCTCTTTATATAAGTTCATCGCCTCACCTAATTACTAAGATTAGCAGAGCGATCGGGCATGACTCCGGATGCTCGAGTATACTCGATGATGGTCCAGCATGATCGAGCAGTACCCATAATCGAGCAAATCGATCAGATCATAGTCGAGCAAAACTCGGTCATGATCTGATCGTGTCCATCACCACTCCCGTACGCCGCTGTGGAGGGACATGAGGGAGCGGTGAAAATGCTGCTTGAGCGGGAAGAGGTCGACCCTGACGAGCAGTGTTCCTAACCGTCCGGGGGCCCGGCGGGGCCCTGCGGGGGGACTGCTAAGAGCCCTGGACGGGACGGGGCGGCTATCTGTAGTCCGTCCGGGGCGTCCTAAGGGCAGGACGGCCGTCTTTGAGTAGGACGGCGGGCCCTAAAGGGTGAGACATGTTAGTTCAGGGCAGGGGGTGGACGATGGGGCATAGCCGAGGACGGCCGGGGAATGTCGAAGACGGCCGGGAATGGTGTGGGACGGGGGGGGACTGCCGGGGACTGCCGGGGATGACACGAGTGATGTCTCATGAAGTGAAATGAATTCGTTCGGAGGTGCATCATCTCAACTTGGCTAGTACAGGTGGTCCAAGCGCTAGGACTATAGTCCCCTATATTCCGTCAGGTCCTCACCTTCCCAGGCGTAGTCCGTCCTGGCACCCCCAAAAAGACGGACTATGAGCGGTAGTCCGTCCCGTCCTCACCCGAAGACGGACGGACTGGACGGTTGGGAACACTGCCGACGAGCCAGATGATAATGGTCGAACACCGCTCTCCCATGCCGCTCACCTTCGGCATGAGGCTGTGGTTAAATTACTGCTCGGGCGGCAAGAGGTCAACCCCCGATCAACCGGATGTTGACGGCAGAACACCGCTCTCCTATGCCGCTATGTTTGGATTTGGCGAAATGGTGGAACTACTGCTCGGGCAAGAAGAGGTCAATCCTGACAAGCCAGATAACGATGGCAGAACACCGCTCTCTTATGCCTCTAGGGGTTTGGATTCATTTGCGACTGAGAATCATACGAGAGTGATGAAAATACTATTGGGGAGGGAAGAAGTCATCCCCGACTAACCAGACAATGACGGCAGAACGCCTCTCTCCTATGCTTCTGAGCTCGGATCTGAGGGAGTTGTGGAAACGCCAGTGTTCGCAACGGTCCGGGGCCCCCGTAGGGCCCGGCGGGGGGACTGCCAAGAGCCCTGGACGGGACGGGACGGCAAAATGCCGTCCACGCCCGTCC
>Ga0307509_10009292_pt1 | contig 12336 bp, 12 predicted proteins | sample 10_EM_MG_FD_202245 | JGI IMG/M metagenome (GOLD analysis project Ga0307509, IMG submission 202245) | Populus trichocarpa ectomycorrhiza microbial communities from riparian zone in the Pacific Northwest, United States - 10_EM | ecosystem: Host-associated > Plants > Roots > Unclassified | place...
GCTTCTCGTACTGGCCGGCTGAAGATCATGGTGCCAACAATGTAGATTGCCGACAATGTTATAAGCGCCAGTGCATAGAGCGGCACGCGCGGCGCCAGAATAATCACCGTTGCGACAATCGCAGTCACGAGTGTGTAAAGGCTAAAAATCGTCGAATCCATAAAGCGCACATAGCTCCCCGTCAGCTTTGTGGCCTGCGATACCAGCGAACCACCAAAGCGATTGCCATGAAAGTTGGCGCTCATTTTTATGAGGTGGTCAAAGATACGCTGCGAAATGTCGCGAACGACGCGCAGCTCGAGGTGCCAAATGAGCCAGACAACAATGCGCCAGCCGAAAACTCCACCCACGACCATCGCGCCGCCATATGTGAGGAGCAACGAACCAAAGCTACCCCATAAATCACTGGGGTTATAGTCGCCTTGAGAAACTTTTTGCAAAACTTGGGACGTAATAAATGGTAGTAGAAAATCGTTGATCAAGATAACGATCGGTAGCAATATCAGCAGCGGCGCGAGGAAGCGCGGATAGCGGTTGGCATGGCCAACAAATAGTTTGATGGTTTGTTTAGTTGTAGACATAGAAACTCCCTGAGGGCAAATAAGTGATGATGAATTGTAAGGTTAAGTGAGGTGTTTTAGTTTGAAAGCAGCGTGCCTGCTTTGAACGTGGTGCGTGCGGTGTGCTGCAAAGAGATTGCGTTCCCATAGCGGACCCCAACCCGCGCATATGCGGGCTTTTTGGCGGCGGGTCGTAACTGGTGGATTAGCGGGCTAGATGCCATAACAGAGTTCAGTATAGGGCACATCAGTTGAACTTGACAAGCTTTTTGTGCTTATATAGGCGCCATGGCCCGTATTGTACCGGCAAGTGTGAACAGGTGGCGATTTGCAGAGAGGGGACGCGTGCTTGAGACGACAGCTGTCAGCATGACGATCGTGGTCGCGCTCAGCGACACTCAGACGGGTCGGGGTTACTTGGGGCACTTTACGCCCGACAGCCCAGACCTGAACGACATGATCGAGAAGGCGCTGCGACAGGCGAACCACCCATACCACATCAACGTGTGGTATGGCGGGGCGGCGTTTGTGCCTCCTCCACAGCGTGGAGGTGGAAATCCCAACGGCGAGATTCGGATGTTCCGTATCAAAGTGTCCCGACTACTAGCAACGAAAGGGTTCCGTGTCCGCGACCAGAAGTGGTTACGGCAAGGTGAAAGCATGATCGTGCGCCTTCTCGCCGGAAGCGAGCATTGTGCATTTGCATCATTGCCGCCGCGCGGGTAACGTTCGTCTGCGTCCTGGCTGCCCATTCTCGGGTGGCCAGGCGCTTTAAATTTTGGTCTATATCTGTTATAATATATATCGAACTTATGCAAAAAATCATCCTCTATTACAAATTTGCACCCATAGCCGACCCCGAAGCAGTTCGACTGTGGCAGCGTGCCTTGTGTGAGAAACTCAACCTCAAGGGCCGTATCTTGATTGCCGAACATGGTATTAACGGTACAGTTGGCGGCGACGTCGACGACCTCAAGGCGTACGTGAAAGAGACCAAGCAGTTCAGCGCCTTTAACGGCATGACTTTTAAATGGAGCGAAGGTGGCCGCGATAATTTCCCCAAGCTGAGCATTCGCGTTCGTCCTGAGCTGGTCGGCTTTGGTGCTCCCGAAGAAGTGCAGGTTGACGAGCACGGCGTTGTTGGCGGCGGCAAGCATTTGTCGCCCGAGCAAGTCCACAAGCTTGTCGAGCAGCGCGGTGACGACGTAGTGTTTTTTGATGGTCGCAATCAATACGAAGCCAAAGTTGGTCGCTTCAAAAACGCGGTCATCCCCGACACGACAACCAGCAAAGATTTCATCCGCGAGCTCGAAAGCAACAAATACGCTGACATCAAAGACAAACCAATTGTCACCTATTGCACCGGTGGTATTCGCTGCGAAGTCATCAGTGCGATGATGAAAAAGCGCGGTTTTAAAGAGGTCTACCAAATCGACGGCGGCATCGTGAAGTATGGCGAAAAATATAAAGACGGCGGCCTGTGGGAAGGCAAACTCTATGTTTTCGACGGCCGTTTGGTGACGCAATTTTCCGACAAAGCCAAAGATATTGGGCATTGCATCCACTGCGACGCGCGGACGAGTAACTTTGTAAACTGCGCCAATAACGCTTGCAACAACCTCGTGCTGATTTGTCAGGATTGCGAAAAAGTACAAACAACTTGTAGCGCAGATTGCCGTACGCTGGTTACCTCACCGCAAGAGGCAACGGTCTAAAGGGCTCATTATGGCGCTCGCCGAACTTATCAGATCTTTCAAACAGCAGAGTCTGCTCCGCAATGCATCACTGCTGATTATGAGCACGGCAATTATGTCGGTGCTGGGATTTGGCTTTTGGCTGTTCGTCGCGCACTTGTATGCGCCTGAGCAGGTCGGCATTGCTTCGGCACTTATCGCAATCAGCACGTTGCTGTCGAGCTTGAGTATGGTTGGGTTGGACTCGGCGCTGATCAGATTTTTGCCAGGTTCGAAAAATCAGAGTCGTGATATTAACGCCGCGCTGATTACTGTGGGTGCCTTGGCAGCGATTGCCGCTTGTGTATATCTGGTTATTGCGCAGCTATTCGACCTTGATATTGTTGATTCATTCTTGTGGAGCGGTGGCTGGGTGGCGTTTGTATTTATTATTATCGTCGTGGCACTCAACTCGCTGACCGATGCGGTATTTATTGCTAATCGCCGGGCCGAATTCCACACCGTTGTGTACGCTGTGTTCGGCCTCGTGAAGTTGGTGCTGCCGATTGGCCTCATCGGGCTTGGGTGGCTGGGAATTTTTGCTGCATTTGCCATGGCCGCGTTGGTGGGGTTGGCGCTGAGTTTCTACTACATGGTCCGTGTGGCAGATTACCGCCTGAAGCGTGCGCCGAATTGGGGACTCATTGCCTCAGCGCGAAAGTATTCGTTCAATAATTATCTCGGCACATTGCTGGCGAGTGTCCCATCGCAGCTCATGCCGCTCATTATTATTCAGCGGTTGGGCGCGGCCGAGGCGGCTTATTTTGCGATGGGCATGACGATGGCGAACTTGCTGTATGTTGCGCCGTCTTCGGTTGCTCAATCGCTGCTGGCCGAGAGCGCGCATCAACCCCAGCGACGAGCCGAGCATGTTCGTCGTGCGGTAAAGATGCTGGCAATTATATTGGTTCCGGCGGTGGCGCTGGCTATGCTAATCGCGCCGTATTTGCTTGGTATTTTTGGTCCGCAATATGCTCACGGCAGCACAACGCTGTTTCAGATTTTGGCAGTGGCGACATTTTTTGTGGCGGTCGGTTCAGTTTGTAATACTATCCTGAACATCGAACATCGCTCTGGCGGCATTGTGCTAGCTCGGTTCGTGCTGCTGGCTGTGACGCTTGTGTTGACTTTTGTGCTGATTCCGATGGGATTGGTTGGCGTCGGCATCGCAATGACGGCCGGCTACGGCGCCTCAAATATCGTGTATTTGTTCTTATTCAGGCATAAACCAAAAACCGACGATTCCTCGCCAGTTGTGTCACCTGAAGTTCCTGCCATTTAGGCTTCTGGTGGCAGATCGGCGCAGAGGCGCTCGATGATACGCAGGCGCTCCATAAAGATGTCTTTGTATGTTTTGCCAGCCATAGGATTATGGACGGCGAGGTATTCCGGCACATATGGTTCGATGTCGATAATGCGGATGCGGGGCGTGGGGCCATCGGTTGTAATGATAATATTTTCCGGGCCGATGATATCCAGCCAGACGTTTTCTTTGATGGCGCGGTTGATGCGTCGATGGAGTTCATGCATGTCGTTTCGCAGCGCAGTAGATTGGGGCGCCATTATGAGCTTTTTAGCTTTGGGGCTGAAGAGATCGACATGGTGGTGCAGCGTTGCCTGGCGCGCACGCAGTGTCATGAGTTTTTTTGCAGGCCCGCGGATAGGTAGACGCGCAAGGTCGTATTCGGTTGGCTGGATCAGTTCGCCGAAAAAGTTCACCATGTTTGTATATTCTTTCTGGCAAAAGTCCAGCATCCAATTGAGCACGAGTGGGTCGGCGCCCGCGAGTGTGTGGCTGTATTTTTCAATAACGTCGGGGTTTTCGCCGCGCAGCACAATGTATTGACCGCCCAGGCCGATAAGGCGGCGTGAATTTTTGTTCTTAAGCACGGCGCGGAGGATGAAGTTCTTACCACGTGTAAATTCAAAGAAGTATTTGAGGATATGGCCGTAACGACCGAGCATATTGCGGGCGTCTTTGCCGGCAAAATAGGCCGCCGTGCCAATTCGAACACTCACCGTCACGGTTCGCATCAAGAAAAGCGATTGGGGTGTTCCGCGTTTGCGGATTTGCATTGCATCGATCATGGGCGCTCAGAATCTCTCGTAACAGTTGTTTAATTCCCCGTTATCGCCGGGGACACACGCCGGATTTGCACCGGATCTGGTTGGGGTATTAATCCTGCCAGATTTTGCCGCCATCTGTTTCTGCGGGCCTGTCAGCGGTACCCGTAGGACCACTCCTTGCCCTGGGCTTCCTCGTCGGTCGCCAGTTGCACCTCGAGGCCGTTCGCGAATCCGCGATCGGTGAACAGGGTGTCGGCATGCACGCCGCGGGATACTTCTTTGTGGGCCGTGTAGCCAAAGCCGCCATTGAATCCCGTGAACTGGTGCGGCTCGTTGCCGGCCAACATGGCGAACTGCCAGGGCATCTGGGGCCCGAAGCGGTAGCGCACCTTGGCCCTCTGCCTGTTGGGCTCCGCCAGTTCGTCGAGCGTCCGAATTGTGTGGCGCATCGCGCCTCCTTAGCCTAGAAGGGACAAAAAAATTATAACAGATAAACAGGAGCTGTCAATTAAACAGTCCAAAAGGTATACTATGGGTATGGATTGGAGTCGACACTCCATGTAGATTATGAACAAGAAACTCGAAGCCAAACTCAAAACCCTGCCAAACTCGCCCGGCGTGTACTTTCACAAGTCAAAATCCGGCGAGATTATTTACGTTGGCAAAGCTGCGGTGCTGAAAAATCGCGTCCGGCAGTATTTTCAGGATTCACGCCTGCGCGATGCCAAAACCGACGCACTGGTAGCTGAAATCGAAGACACTGATTGGATCGAAGTCGAATCCGAAATCGACGCGTTGTTTCTTGAAAGCGAAATGATTAAGCGCTACAAACCGCGCTATAATATTTTATTGCGCGACGATAAATCGCAGATTTACGTGCGCATCAATATGAAGGATGTATACCCGTACGTCAGCTTTACGCGCCAGCCATTGGACGATGGCGCGGAGTATTTTGGCCCGTACTACAATGGGTGGGCGGTGAAAAAAGCGCTGCGTTATTTGCGCCGGGCCTTTCCGTATTCCACGCATGTGACGCTGCCAAAGCGGGTCTGTTTGCAGTACCATCTTGGACTTTGCCCAGGGGTGGAGGAGCACAAAATAAGCAGCGCTGACTACAAAGTAACGTTGCGTAAACTCATATTGTATCTTAAGGGCGAGCGCCACATGTTGGTTCGTCAACTCGAAAACGATATGAAAGTCGCGGCCGCGCACAAAGAATTCGAGCAAGCCGCGAAACTGCGCAACCAGATTTACAACCTCCGCGAGTTGCAAAAACAAATTGTGTTTTCTGATAAAGAATTCATGGATATTAGCAAAGACCAAGCGCTGAGCGGCCTGCAGAAACTACTGACACTGCCTGGCGCGCCGCGACGGATCGAGGGCTACGACATTAGCCATATGAGCGGCACGAACAACGTCGCCAGCATGGTTGTGGCGACGAATGGTGTCGCCGATAAAGCCCAGTATCGTAAGTTTAAGATGCAGATTCCGGGCAACAACGATTTCGCGCACATGAACGAAACGATGCTGCGGCGTTTTAGCGGCAAACATCTGGATTGGCCGAAGCCTGACCTGTTGCTGATCGACGGCGGCAAAGGTCAACTCGGTGCGGCGCTCGACGGTTTGGAAGAGCGCGGCGTGCGTGTTCCGGCAATCGGCCTCGCGAAGCGGCTCGAGGAGATTGTCATCCACAAAGACCGCAGCGGCATAACACTTAACCCCGATGCCTACCCAGAGGCATCGATTGTCGAAAGCGATGATTTTTATATGGTGCTATTGCCGCGTGATTCGCATATCGTTAAACTCCTCCAGCGTATCCGCGACGAATCACATCGTTTTGCCGTCAGCTACCACACCGTCCTGAAGCGGCAAAAGCAAACGGCTAGCGAACTGGAAGAAATCCCGGGTATCGGGCCCATGACACGCAAAAAACTAGTGCAGAGTTTCGGTAGTTTGCGGGCGGTCAAAACTGCGACGCTCGAGCAACTTGTTGGCGTGCTCGGCGATAAAAAAGCAGCTGTCATTTGGAAATGGCTGGGCAGGGCCCCTTCCGATGAGAAAACAAGTGTGCTATAGTTTGCTCGTCCTCGATTCCTAGCATAAGGAGAGCGCAGTGGCTGGCTACAAATCCAATTTTCAGGTCGGCTGGTCTGGCCCGCATCAGGGAATTCCCGCCAACGCCAAGAACAAGGCGATCGCTGGAGTCACGCGCCTCGCGTCAGAGATGACCGTGTCGCGGGCGGGCATCGTGCAATTTGGCCAGCGGGCTCATGCGTGGTTCGTGCGCAATCGGCAGCCTTTCATGAACCATCCTCAGGTCACGATCGGCACACTGCACTTCACCCTGCATCAAGGGTCGCTCCAGATCGCCGAAATCAACGTCGCGACGGGTGAGGTCCTGTACATCATCGACTCGCTCCGGTGAGGACGGGGCGCGGGCCTTTGAAGAGTCCGCGCCCTATACATTTTGTCTTATTTACCAGATTTTGGCGCGATCCGCCGGTGCGCGATATAACTTGTCGCCTTCTTTCACATCATAAGCTTCGTAAAAACTATCGCAGTGAGCCAGCATGCCATTCACGCGGAATTCCTCGATTGGGTGCGGGTCGCTGAGCGCAAGTTGGCGTCGGCGTTCGGCGCGGGTATCGCCGCATTCGGTGCTAGCAAAGCTGATGAAGAAGAGTTTTTCAACGCTCAAGCTATCTGCAGCTGCGACAGATGGGTCAGGGAATTTTTTGAGCAGCGCATGGTGAGCAAGCTCCAGGCCGCCGAGGTCGGCAATACTTTCACCGATGATCAAATTGCCTTTTAGGTAAACGCCGGGAATTGTCTCGAATTGGTCGGCTTGTTTGATGATTAACTCGGCACGCTTGGCAAACTCAGCGCGTTCGTCGTCGGTTTGCCAGGTGCGGACGTTGCCGCGGGGGTCGAACTGGCAGCCTTGGTCGTCAAACCCATGCGTGAACTCGTGGCCAATAACTGCGCCAATTGCGCCAATGTTTGCAGCATATGGCGCCTGAGGGTCAAAGAATGGCGCTTGCAGGATTGCCCCCGGGAAGCACACCACCAAGCGGTTTGGGTCGTTGTAGGCATTGACAGTTTGCGCGTACATAAACCAGTCATCGCGCGATGTTGGTTCAGACAATTTCCCTAGCCAATAATCGGTTGAGAATTCTTCGCTCGCCAGTGCGTTGCGAAGGTACGACTTTGGCGTAATTCGAAGTTTACTGAAATCTCGCCAGACATCTGGGTAGCCGATGAGCACCTTGATGTTAGTAAGTTTTTCCAGCGCTGTTTTTTTGGTTGGTTCGCTCATCCAGTCGAGGTTTTCGATGCGCTCGCGGTAGGCGTCGCGAATGTCTTCGACGAGTTCGAGGACTTGGCGCTTCGATTCTTCTGGGAAATGCCGAGCGGCATATAGTTTACCGACGCCTTCACCCATCGCGCTGTCGAGGGCCGACAGCACACGCTTCCAGAGGGGCACGATCTTGGTCGAACCGCTGAGGATGTTACCAAAAAAGTCAAAACGGAGCCGTGCGAGTTCTTCGCTAATCTTGCCGTCGTACTCGATAAGGAACAGCCACTTGAGGTAGGTTTTCCATTCGTCGAGGCTTTTTTGCGTCATGAGTGAGTTGACGTACTCGAAAAACTCCGGTTGGTCGACGCTGATGTTGTTGGTATCGTTCCAGCCGAGTGCCTGGGCATATGCCGGGAAATCGAGGTGCGAGTAGGTTTTGGTGATCTCTGAAAACGGCGTGTTGTTGTAGTTTTTGTGGACATCGCGGAGTTCGGTGTGACTGCGCATGGCGGTCGCAAGGCCTTTTTCAAAGTTCCATAGTGTCTCCCAGCATTTTTCGCTACTGCTCGCAAGGGCAGGGAAATGCGCATACATTTGTTCGATATGCTTGTGGTACTCGTTCTGGAAATGCTGCATCTTTTCGCTATCCTCGAGATAATAATCGCGATCTGGCAGCGTTAATTTGGCCTGCACTAGGCGCAAAATATGTTTGGTGCTGTCCATGTCATCGGCATCAACCATCACTCGCCACGGGCTGCGCACATCGATTCTGGCGAGCTCCCCAAAAAGCCGCGGCAAATCACTACTATTAGTCGTGGCGTCGATTTTGGCAAAGTATTGCTCGACAATTTTAAGATTATCGTCCTTGTGCTCATCAAAATGCATGCCGCTGACATAAAAATCGCGGATTTGCTGCTCCAGCATGCCGTCGGGGAATTCTTTACCTTGAAGTTCTTCGCAGATGGCTTTTACGTCTTTCTGGGCTTCGTCGTGGAGCACGTTAAAGGCGCCCCATCGAGTCTCGTCATCTGGAATAGGGTGAGCAGCGAGCCACTTGCGGTTAGTGTAGTCAAAAAAGTCATCTTGCGGTCGGATGCTTTCGTCTATGCGTTCAGCGTAGCTGAGTTCGGATGAGTCATGTGTCATGCATGGTATTGTAGCCCGCCTTGCGTGAATCCGCCAAGTCGCCGGTGGCTTGTGCTATACTGAGGTGAAGTTATGCAAAGACAATTCTTTCTCTTCTTGCTTCGATGGCTTTTAAACAGCCTTGGACTGTGGGTAGCCGCGCGTTTGCTGGCTGGCCATGGCGTGACATACGACGAATCACAAGGCTTTGTGCTGTTCTTCTGGGCGGGCCTGGTACTGTCGCTCGTGAACGCTGTACTGAAGCCGCTTATTATCATTTTGTCGTTGCCGGCAATTTTGCTGACGCTTGGCTTGTTTACGCTGATTGTGAATGGCTTGATGGTCTGGATCGCTGGCGCGCTCGTTGGTGGTTTCTCGATCACCTTCTGGGCTGCAGTACTTGCTGGGATGGTCATCAGCTTGATAAACTATGTATTGACCAACCTACTTGACCTAAGAGAATCAGGAAAATCCGCATGAACACGCACACAATTCTCAGTATCGTAACAATTACTTCGGCCGTCTTGATGGTGGCTGCGGTGTTGCTCCAGGCCCGTGGTGCGAGCCTTGGCGCTGGTTTTGGTAGCTCTGGCGAACTCTTTACGACCCGACGCGGAACCGATAAAAGCCTGTACGAAGCAACTATCGTCCTGGCCGTCGTATTTGTCGGCTCGTTGCTCGTGGGGCTATTGATCGGGTAGGGCACCCACGTGGATACAAAACTTCTGATCGAGCCAGACCAATCCGAAACACCACGTGAACTTCGTGGTCGTTTGCGTCGGCTCGAGGGCGCGACGCTTGGGCATGCTCATAAATTTATCATCCGTCGATGGAAAAACCTTCAGGAAGTTCGCCGCATGGCCGGGGCATGGCTATTGATTATTGCGGCGCTAATCGTGGTGACGTTTTGGCAAACAGGCCAAATTTCGAAGCTGTATAGCGCTGAGATTCCAGCCGAAGGCACGACCTACACCGAAGGGGTTGTGGGCGCCGTTGATAACCTCAACCCTATTTTTGCCAGCACACCGGCCGAGAAAGCTGTGTCGCGACTGGTATTCGCATCGCTGTTCTACGAAGATAACCGCAGCACGCCGCAACCTGAGCTGGTTGATCATTACACACTCGACGATACAGGCAAAGTCTATCTTATGACGCTGCGGCACGACGTTCGCTGGCACGATGGCGTACCGCTGACCGCAAAGGACGTAGCCTATACGTTTAGCGCAATCAAAGATGCTGATGCGCATTCGCAGCTCTATAGTAGTTGGCGCAACATTACGGTTGAGCAGCTTGATGATTACACAGTTCGGTTTACGCTGCCAGCGCCGTACACGCCATTCTTGCACGCTTTGACCGTCGGCATTTTGCCGGAACATATGCTTGGCAAGGTGCGTAATTCCGAGCTTCGGTCGCATAGTTTTAGCCGTAATCCAACCGTGGGGAGCGGGCCGTTTATCTTCCGTGATGTTCGGACTATTGGCGAGAGCAAAGGCGCGCACTCGATTGTGCGCATGGACAGCAACCAGGATTACTTCCTGGGCCAGCCGAAGCTAGCGCATTTTCAGCTACATGCCTATAGCAGCCGCGATGACCTCGTGAATGGTTTCCGCACCCAGGAAGTGGCCGCAATTAGTGACGAGAGCAATTTGCAAATCGAAGACCTCAACAATCAAAAGAACGCCGTACGTTCTGACTCGCCGCTCTACAATGCCGTGTATGCGTTTTTGCAGATGGATAGCCCCTTGCTGAAAGATCCGAAAGTGCGTAACGCACTGGAACTGGCGACTGATCAGCCGGCGCTTCTGTCACAACTTCACAATCGAGTTCAGGCGGTAACCGGGCCTTTGCTGAACGGTCAGCTCGGATACGACCCTACGCTCCGCCAGTCCCCAACCAATGTCGAGGCAGCAAAAAAACTACTTGATGATGCTGGCTGGAAACTTGATGCTGCGGGCCATCGCATGAAGGACGGCCAAGAGTTGAAACTCCAGCTTGTGACGCTCAGTAGCGGCGATTTTCCGGCAGTGGCTCAGACGTTAATGAATCAGTGGTCGCGTATTGGCGTAACGTTTAACTCGCAGCTGGTTAAGCCTGACGACATCCAGCAAAATGTTATTATTCCGCGCGCCTATGATGTATTGCTGTACGAGCTCGCGATGGGCAGCGACCCGGATGTATACGCCTATTGGCATTCGTCGCAGGCAAATGACCGCGGATTTAACTTGTCGGAGTACAAGTCGGCGCAGGCTGATGATGCGCTCGATAGCGGTCGTTCGCGCAGCGACCCAGCACTGCGTACCGCCAAGTACCACACCTTTGCGCAGCGGTGGCTGGCTGACGTGCCGGCAATTGGTCTGTATCGTCCGAACCTGACGTATATTCAGACAAAAGGTGTGACGAGCTTCAATGCGCGCAATCTTGGCGATCCTATTGATCGCTACGAAAACGTGCGCTCGTGGTCGGCCAGCAAAGTCGACATGCGACCAACGCTTTGATTTTGTGATTAAATAGGGGCGTCCGTCAAATTTGGAGTGTGAATGCAATGTTGGTTCGAAGCGCCAGCAAACGTCGTTCGTGGTTTCGAGTGGTCGAACGTAGCAAGGGTGCGGTTACCGTCTTGGCTTTTTTAAACCTAGCCGAGCAATGGGCCGAGGAGATGGAGCCTCTTGTCGCAGCCGGCGCGAAAGTAGCAGAAGTCGCCGACGATACATTCGCATCCTTGGCTCCTAAATTGGTCCCTTTCGAGCGGGGCTCTGCCATGGCTGATCTTATGGTTCGCTACTTGTCTGAGTGCTGGCGCTATGGGTCAGATCTGCGCAAGTGGTATGGCCCTTTTGGGCCACAAGATTGACGCCTTGGTAGTGGACGGCGCACAAACGGGATGGCGCGTTGCATGCGCGCCATCCGAAAACCCCTTGAATTTTCTCTGTTAAACAGGTATGATTTATCAAGTTCACCCTCATGCGCGAGTGGCGGAATTGGTAGACGCGCTAGCTTGAGGGGCTAGTGCCCGTTTTAGGGCGTGGAGGTTCAAGTCCTCTCTCGCGCACCAAGAAAATAACCCAGGTTTTATGCCTGGGTTATTTTCTTGTTTCTTGCGGGTTGATGACCAGAGTCCTCTCTCGCCTATTAATCCATCTAGGGAGTACTAAAGTTGACAATATTAGATAAAATTTTATAATAGAAATGGACGAGAGGAGGTGAATAAGCAACGTGCTTAACGATTCAGCCCCGCACCATCATGTAACACCTGGCTACAACGGGGCGTGCACATCACAAGATGGCGTACATTCCGAGGCGTGCGCCCACGGGCGGTGTTCCGTGTGCGGGCTCAAGATCGATTGGAGTGGGGAAAGCATCCCCACTCAACCACCGACTGCTCCAAACTGCTGCCGTCCGTCGTAGCGTCCGTCCATTTCCGACCTACTCTGAGCCCAATGCTTAGAGTAGGTCGGCGCTTTACAAAATTCTGCACTTATTTGCAAAGTATTCAATCTACCATGATTTCGCGCACTGAGATTCAGCCACATATGATAAACCCCGCCGCCCCGGG
>Ga0307509_10009294_pt1 | contig 12333 bp, 10 predicted proteins | sample 10_EM_MG_FD_202245 | JGI IMG/M metagenome (GOLD analysis project Ga0307509, IMG submission 202245) | Populus trichocarpa ectomycorrhiza microbial communities from riparian zone in the Pacific Northwest, United States - 10_EM | ecosystem: Host-associated > Plants > Roots > Unclassified | place...
CTCGCCCGGCACGCACCCGCGCACCGGGTGGGCGCGCCCGTCCAGCGCGACCGCGGCGCCGCTGCACGCGGTACGCAGCCCGGTCGCGTCCTCGAGCAGCAGCCAGGGCGTCACGGTGACGACGACGACGGTTTTGTTGGTGGCCGTGCCGGAGACCGCCGGTTCGAACCCGCGCGGGAGGGCGATCCCGGCGACCGGCGCGGCCGGGGTGAGCGGCTTCGCCACCGCCGGCCAGTCGCCGCGGCCGCGCAGCACCGCGGCGGCCTTGCGGGTGTCCAGCGCGATCAGCCGGGGCGCCGCGCCCGGGCCGCCCAGCCACTGGCCGACCGCGACGGTGTGCTCGGCGACCGGGCTGATCACCCCGCCGGTGGCCGCGGCGACCGCGGCGCTCTGCCCGGCGGCCGGGGGAGCGCCGAGCACGACCGAGAAGTCGGTGCCGACGGCGAGGTCGGCCTGGTCGTGCTGGGCGGCGTGCCAGGTGTCGTCGAACGCGGCGCCGAACGTGGCGGCCGCGCAGCCCAGCCCGATCAGCAGGCCGGCGGCGACGGCCTGCGGGCGGCGGGCGGCCTGGACCGTGGCCAGCGGCACGACCAACCCGCGGGCGCGGGCGGCGAGGCGTTCGGCCCCGGTCAGGGCGGGCGGGACGAGCCGCAGGGCGAGGGCGATGCCGGCGGTCAGCAGCAGGGTGGGCGCCAGCACGCGTACGGCGTCGGCCCTGCTCCCGGCCGCCGCCGGCTGGGTCGCCAGCTGCCACCAGCCGACCCCGGCCAGCGCCACCAGCAGCAGGTCGGCGCCGGAGCGGGCGAGCAGCTCGCGCCGGGAGCGCCGGTCGCCGGACGAGGCGGCCGGCCAGACGGCGAGGGAGATCAGCAGGACGGCGAGGACCAGCGCGCCGCCGGCGACCGACACCACCTGCGGGCCGGTCACCGCCGGCCGCGCGGCCAGCCCCGCCCCGGCGAGCGGCGGCATCCGGGTCAGTCCGGCGTGCAGCGCGGCCGACGCCGGAACGGCCAGCGCCACCGCGAGCACGGCCACCGCCAGGGCCTCGGCGGTGGCGGCGGCCGCGAACTGGCGGCGACTCGTGCCCAGCGTGCTCAGCAAGTCGCTCTCGCCGGCCCGGACGCCGGTGGCCAGCCGCCCGGCCAGCGCCAGCGCGATCGCGGTCAGCACGATGCCGATCAGCGCGAGCGCGAGCACCGCGCCGGCCGTGAGCCGCTGCTGGTCCCGGTCGCCGGCCAGGGTCCCGGGGAGCGCGGAGGAGACCCGCTCGACCCGGACCCGGCCGGTGAGCTTGGCGGCCAGCCGGCGGTCGGCGCCGAGCACCGACGCGCTCAGCGTGTCCAGATCGCGGGCCCTCGGGTCGGACAGGTCCGGCCGGGCGTTCACCTCGAGCCGGTCCAGCGCCGAGCCGCTGGCCAGCAGGTCGGCCAGGTCGACCAGGAACGGCCCGTACGCCTGCACCTTGCGCCCGAACGAGGCGTCGCTCGGGTCCGGGTCGAAGCCCTCGCCGCCCAGCGGATCCCGGTCCCAGCCGGCGTCCGGCAGCGGGTGCACCAGCCCGACCACGGTCACCGTGACCGGCCCGGCCGGGTCGACGGCCATCTCCTCGCCGAGCCGGATCCGGCTGCCCACCTCGAGCCCGAGCAGCCGCGCGGTGTTGTCGAAGACCGCCGCCTCCAGCGGCCGTCCACGGGCCGCGTCCCCGGCCGCCCGGGGCCATCGTCCGGCGATCAGCGAGGCCCGCGCGGACAGGCCTTCCACCCCCGAGAGGTACGCCTCCCGCCCCTCCCCGGGCAGCGCCCGCATGACCGACGAGGCTCGGGTGGTGAGCGCCGCCGGGAACGGCGCGATCGAGGCGGCGAGGACCTCGCTGGTGTCGGCGGCGACCGACCGCGCGTTCCCCGGCGGGATCTCCACCGTGTAGGCGGTGACCTCGACGTCGTCCGGCGTGGCCCGGGCCGCGGCCACCTCGACCGCCCGCTCGGCGGTGCGGGTGACCAGCAGCGCGCAGGTGCCCAGCAGCGTCGCGCCGACGGTCAGCACGGCGAGCAGGGACGCCAGCAACGGCCACTGGGCGCGGGCGCGCCGGGCGAGCAGGGCGATCACGGGACGAGCTGTCCGTCGGCGATCCGGATGACCCGGTCGGCGAGCGCCATCATCACCGGGTCGTGCGTGGAGACCAGCACGGTGACGCCCTCGGACTCGACGATCCCGCGGATCAGCGCCATCACCGCGAGGCCGGTCTCGGCGTCCAGCTGGCCGGTCGGCTCGTCGGCGATCAGCAGCCGGGGCGAGGCGGCCAGGGCACGGGCGATCGCCACCCGCTGCTGCTGGCCGCCGGAGAGCTCGCCGGGCCGCTGCAGGGCGTGGCCGGCCAGCCCGACCAGCTCGAGCAGCAGCCCGACCCGGCGCTCGCGCTCCTCGGGCTCGGCCCGGGCCAGCCGCAGCGGCACGCCCACGTTCTCGGCCGCGGACAGCACGGGGATCAGGCCGAAGTTCTGGAAGACGTACGAGACCCGCTCGCGCCGCAGCCGGGACAGCCCGTCCTCGTCGAGGCCGGTGACGTCGACGCCGTCCACGGTGACCTCGCCACGGTCCGGCCGGTCCAGGCCGCCGATGACGTTGAGCAGGGTGGTCTTGCCCGAGCCGGAGCGCCCGACCAGCGCCACCATGGTGCCCGGCTCGACCTCGAACGAGATGTCGCGCAGCGCGTGCACGGCGGCCGGCCCGGATCCGAAGGTGCGGTCCACACCCCGGACCGTGAGCAGCGGGCCGGTCACGCGTCGGGCCGGATCGTCACGTGGTCGGGTTCCAAGGCCAGCCGTACCCGTCGGGTCAGCGCCAGGGCCGCCCGGTAGTCGGCCGGAATCTGCACCCGGCCGGCCCGGTCCATCACGGCGTACTCCTCGGCGATCACGTGCTCGCCGCCGTCGTCGGCGGTGGCGGTGCGGCGCAGCACCTCGCTGCTGGTGCGCCCGTCCCGGATGGCGACGGTCCGCTCGACCTGGCCGCTGACCGCCGGGTCGTGGGTGACCACCACGACGGTGACGCCGAGGTCGCGGTTGACCGTGCGCAGCGCCCCGAAGACCTCGGCCGAGGTGGTGGTGTCCAGCTCGCCGGTCGGCTCGTCGGCGAACAGCACCCGCGGCTCGTTGGCCAGGGCCACCGCGATCGCGACCCGCTGCTGCTGCCCGCCGGAGAGCTGCCCGGGCCGCCGGTCGGCGCAGTCCGCGACGCCGAGGGCCCCGAGCAGCTCCTGGCTCCTCTTCCGCCTGATCTTCAATGGGACCCGGGCCGCGGTCATCGGCAGGTCCACCATCTGCCGGGCGGTCAGATACGGCACCAGGTTGTCGGCGGTCTGCTGCCGGACGAACCCGACCGTGTGCCGCCGGTACCGCACCCGGTCGGAGCGGCTCATCGCCAGCAGGTTCCACCGGTCGACCCGGGCCCGGCCGGCGGTCGGCGCGTCGATCCCGGCCAGGATCGACAGCAGCGTGGACTTGCCGGACCCGGAGGCGCCGACCACGGCGATCATCTCGCCGGCCGCCACGATCAGGTCGAGACCCTGCAGCGCCTGCACCTCGACCGGCCCGGTCTGGTAGATGCGGACCAGGCTCTCGCAGACGATCAGCGCGTCGGCGCCGAACTCGGGCGCCGTCGGCGGCGGGGGCGGCAATTCCATCGGCGCACACCCTAGTACCTCGATCAAATGAGCCGCAGCCCGCGCGCCGCCACGCCCACCCGCACCCGCTGACCCCACGAAAGCTCCAGCGCGTCCGACTCCAGGCCGTCGGCGAAGACCACCAGCCGCTCCGACTCGCTGGTCAGCTCGATCTCCTCGCCGTCGGCGAGCAACCCCGCGTCTTGCCGCACGCCCGTGGTCGGTGACGGCCACGCTTCCCGTACGAACCAGCAGAGTCGCCGATCCGCCGGTGCCGGTAGGGCCGGGGCCGCGCCCCGTTCGTGGGCGATCGAAGCACACCACCCGGTCGCGCCCGTCCCCGTGCCCACGATCAGCCCGGAAGACGACTGGCGTTCCCGGCCGCCGTCCGGTGTGCCGAGCACATATCGGGCGGATTGATGAGAGGCGTGACCGATATATACCTCATTAAGCCCATAAAGCTCCTGCCCGTCGTCGAGCCGGGCCATCACCATCGTGCGTTCCTCTCCGGCCTCTCGTTGCCGGAGGAGTCGGCCGACCTCGCCCGCGGTGTGCCGCACCAGGACGCCCGGATTGCGGCCCGGCTCCGGATCGACGCCGATCACCGGCTGTACCTCCAGATATTTCGCGACATTTGCCACCAGACCGTCCTGGCCAACCGCCAGGACGATGTCCTCCGGCGCGAACAGGAACCGCGGCAGGTCGGCCCGCTCCACGTGCCCGCGCCGCCAGTCGGCCGGCACCGCCGCGCCCACCTCGGTCAGCGCCTTGCGCAGCGCCTCGTGCCGGGCGGTCACGTCATCCAGGTCGCGGCCGCGCTGCCGCAGGAAATAGGCGGCCGCGCCCCGGGTGCCGTGCCGGGCGAGCAGCTCGTCGAGCTCGCTGCGCCGCGACACGACCACCACCCGCGGGCTCAGGGTGCTCACGAGCCCAGCCGCCCGATCAGCTTGCTCAGCAGGTCGGGGGTCACGGTGAGCTCGCCGATCGCGGGCACGTGTTGCGCCAGCTCCTTCAGCGCCAGCGATTGCAGCAGGGCCGGCGGCAGGTCACGGTAGGCGGCCAGGCGGGCGGCCTCGGCCTCCGCCTCGGCCAGGCCGACCACCCGGGCTCCGGCGGCGCGGGCCTCATCCCGTACGCGGGAAGCATCCGCCTCCGCCCCGGCGGCGAGCCGCGCGCGCTCGGCGGTGCTCTGGGCCGCCACCAGCTGCGACTCCGCGTCCAACTCGGCCGCGCGCCGGGTGTTCGCGCCGCGCTGCTCGACCAGCTGCTGCTCCCGGCGGGCCAGCTCGATCTTGCTCTGCATCTCGTTCTCGGCGATCGCCCGCTCCTGCTGCACCGCGTTGGCCCGGCGGGCGTAGGTGGCCCGGTCGGCGTCCTGCTGCACCTGCTCGCGGGTGGGCGTCTGCAGCGCCCGCTCGAGGTCGGGCTCGGGCCGGATCGCCACCACCCGTGCGCTCACCACGGTCACCCCCGTCTCGGTCAACCGTGGGTCGTGCGCGAGCGCGTCCGCCACCCCCTGCCGCACCGGCGCGATGCCGGTGGTCAGCGCCTCGGCCAGCGGCAGCCGGGCCAGCAGGTCGAGGGCCGGCTGCTGGGCCAGCTCGGCCAGCAGCGTGGCCACCTGGTCGAGCGGCTGCCCCCGCCAGCTCCCCCGGTACGGGTCGATCGAGAAGTCGAGCCGCCCGGCCGCCGCGCCCGGGTCGTTGAACCGGTAGGTGACGGTCGCCTGCACGGTCACGTCCGCGAAGTCCTCGGTGCGGGCGTGGAACAGCAGCGGCAGCTCCCGGTCGTCCACCGGCACCTCGGAGAGCACCGCGGTCAGCGGCCGGTACCAGAACGAGAGCCCGGTACCCTGCTTCCGCGTCTTGCCGCCCACGGTGTGGCTGACCCAGCTGGTCGGGGTGCCCCGCAGGTGCCGCAGGTGCAGTCGTCGTGTCACGTCAGCCATCTCGGCCGTCCTTCCGGTTCTTTGTCGTCACACTGACGATAAAGCACTTGGGCTATTATCGTCAACATGACGCTAACCGTCGACCTGGTGCTGCTGACCATCCGCAACGGCGAGCTCCAGGTGCTGCTGGTGCGCCGGGGGATCGCGCCGTTCCAGGGGGAGTGGGCGCTGCCCGGTGGCTTCGTGCTGGAGTCCGAGGACCTGTCCGACGCCGCCGCCCGCGAGCTGCGCGAGGAGACCGGCGTCGACCCGGCGGCCGGCCACTTCGAGCAGTTGGCCACGTACGGCGCGCCCGGCCGGGACCCGCGCGGCCGGGTGGTGACGGTCGCCTACCTGGCCCTGCTGCCCGACCTGCCGGCCCCGGTGGCCGGCAGCGACGCGGCCGGCGCGTCGTGGCGCCCGATCGCGGCCGGCGACCCGCTGGCCTTCGACCACGCCCAGATCCTGGCCGACGGCCTCGAGCGGGCCCGGGCCAAGCTGGAGTACACCCCGCTGGCCACGGCGTTCTGCCCGCCGGTGTTCACGATCGCCGAGCTGCGCACGGTCTACGAGACGGTCTGGCGCACCAGACTCGACCCCCGCAACTTCCACCGCAAGGTCACCGGCGCCGAGAACTTCATCGAGCCGACAGGCGAATCGGCCATCCGCGACCGAGGCCGCCCCGCCCAGCTCTACCGCCGCGGCACCGCGACGCTGCTCCACCCGGCCCTGCTGCGCCCATGAGTCCGCCGCCTGGGAGCAGCGCCGCGGGGCCGCTGGCTGTGGGTGGGCTGGGAGGGGGCTAGCAATGTCCTAGGACTCCTCGCGGATCGGTAGGGGGTGTGGCGTTCCGACGGTACGATCCTGATCATGGATCGGGGGATCGGCCGGCTCGCGCTGCGCCCGAAGTCCCCGTTCCCAGCAAGACGCGGCTCGAATCAGAGCGGAACTGTTAAGTGACCCGACGGGACGACCGGAGGGTCGCTTGAGCACGCTCCAACGTGAAGCCGCTCCGGCCCGGCGCACCGCGCGCCCGGCCGGCGTCGTGGCGGCCTCGCTGGCCGTCCTGGGCGTCGTCGTGCTCGCGCTCCGCTCGAATGTCAACGGTGACGTGACGTACGCCCTCGGTGGTCTGGAGACGGCCGGCCGGGGCGGCGTCAGCGTCTGGGACATCTTCATCGCCCGCCCGGTCGTCTACAAACTGCTGATCGCCGCCCTCGACGGGGGCCGGCGCCTGCTGGTCGGCGACTCCTCGCTGACGACCGCGCACCGGGTGATCCGGCTCGAGACGTACGTGCTGATCGTGGCGATCACCGCCGTGCTGTTCCTCGGAGTGCGGCGCGTCGCCGGCTTGCCGGCGGCGGCCGGGATCGCCGCCGCGACCGGCCTGGCGCTGATGGTCTCGCCGCCCTGGCACTTCCTCGAGCCGGACTGGGTGGCACCGCTCTGCGGCGTGCTGGCGGTCGGCGGCGCGCTGCTGCCCCGGCGGCTCTGGCTCGGCGTGCTGCTCGGCGGTTTCGCCACGATGCTGGTGGTCGCGGTCAAGCTCGCCACCTTCCCGGTCGCGCTGCTGACCCTGCTGGTCATCGCGGTGTTCCATCGTCGCCGGGCCGCCTGGACGACGCTCTCCGCGGTCGCCTTCGTTGCCCTCTGGTACCTGGTGACCAACTACTTCCTGCCCTGGGAGTGGACCTGGCTGCGCGACCAGGCCAACCTCGTGCACAACTCGCCGATCCACCACGGCCTCCGCCTCGGCGACCTGCACCAGCTGGTCACCGCGGTCGGCAGCGTCGCCGTGCTCAGCCCGCTGGTCGTGGTCGCGCCGGCCGCCGCGGTCCGGCTCGTCCGCCGGCTTCCGGCCGGCCGGCCGCAACGGCTGGGCGTGACCGTCGCGCTGGTCGCGGGGTTGCTGTCGGTGCTTTCCGGGTACGGGCAGGGCGAGTTCTACATGTACCACTTCGCCGTGCTCCCGGTCCTCTCCGCGGGCGTCGCGGGCGCCGCCTTCGCCCTGGTCCCGTCGTTCCGCCTGCCGCTGGCCGTGGCGACGGTGGCGGTGACCGGGCTGAGCCTGGCGCTGCTGCGGCTGCCCGCCGGGTGGCGGCACTCCCATGCCGGCCAGGTCGCCATCGCGTACGAGATGATCGGTCTTGGTCTTGCGATCTTGACCTGGTTCCTCGCCGGTCGATCGGGGCCCGCGCTGCCGTGGGCGGCCGGCGTGGTGGCGCTGAGCGTCGCGCTGGTGCCGGCGGTGCTGCCCGGCGACCCGTACGCCTTCGGCACCTACAACTACAACGTCTACAACCGCCCGTCGAACGACAGCAAGCTCATCGACCTGGGCAAACGCCTCGGCCCGGACACCCCGGTGCTCTATCTGACCTTCGGCACGATCAACCACGCCCTCGGCAACCCGACGAGTTGCCGCTACCCGTCGCCGCAGTGGTTGCAGCGCGCGAGTCACCTCGAGCAGGTCGGCACGTTCCCCAGCTACGAGGACAACCTGCGCTGCCTCACCGACGACAGCCACCACTACAAGTACCTGGTCTTCCAGACCGGCTGGTTCGACCTGAAGGGGGTGAGCCCCCAGGTCCAGGCACTGATCAACGGGCGCTTCGACTGCTCACCGGCGGCCCGCTTCCCGGCCCCGGCCCTGCTCGAGGTCTGCCCGGCTAGATCGTAGCGATCTCCTCGCCCCCGGCGGTCACCTCGGTCATCCGCTCGAGCCAGGCGTTGACCACGGCGATCTCGCCGGCGGTGAAGCCGGCCGCGAGCCGGGCCTCGACGGCCCGCACCGCCGGGACGGCCTCGGCGAGCCGCTGCCGGCCGGCCTCGGTCAGGAAGATCTGCTGGGTACGGCGATCGCTCGGGTGCGGGCGGCGCTCGACCAGGCCGGCCCGCTCGAGGCCGCCGAGCATCTCGTTGGCGGACTGGCGCGCGGTCGACACCTTGCGCGCGACGTCGGCCACCGACAGGCCGGGCTCCTCGTCGAGAATCAGCAGCGACGCGAACTGGGCCACCGACAGGTCGTGCCGGACCAGCGCCTCGGCGACCACGCCCCGCAGGGCGAGCCAGGCGTGGCGGACGAGAAAGGTCGAGCAGCCCAAGTTCTGTGTCACCCGCCCATTGTGCGACAGAGTCACTATTGACAGGTACCTGACAATCCTGCGAGGGTGATGCCATGACCGTCAGGGACCTGTCAACCAATCTACCGCAACAACGCCGGGTGCTGTCCGTCCTCGTCTTCGCCGCGGTGCTCATCTGGATCGACACCACCATCCTGGGCATCGCCCTCGAGCGCATCGCCGACCCGCGCACCGGGCTCGGCGCCACCCCGGGCCAGCTGCAGTGGGCGATCGGGGCGTACGCGCTGCTGTTCGCCACCGCCCTGTTCGCCGCCGGCGCGCTCGGCGACCGGTACGGGCACCGCACGATCCTGGTGCTCGGCCTGCTCTGCTTCGGCGCCGCCTCGGTCTGGGCCGCCTGGGCCGGCGGCGCGACCGGCCTGATCCTCGCCCGCGGCCTGATGGGGCTGGGCGGCGCGATGATGATGCCCACCTCGATGGCGATCATCGGGGCGACCTTCCCGCCCGCCCGGCGCGCGGGCGCGATCGCGGCGTGGTCGGCCTCGAGCGGGGTCGGGGTCGCGCTCGGGCCGCTGCTGGGCGGGCTGCTCGTGGACCACTTCTGGTGGGGGTCGGTGTTCCTGGTCAACCTGCCGGTGGCCGCCCTGGCGCTGATCGGGATCGCTCTCGTCGTACCGAATCCGAAGCTTGCGGCCCGTCGCCGCCCGGATCCGATCGGTCTTGTTCTCTCGACGGCCGGGCTGGCCCTGCTGGCCTACGGCCTGATCGAGGCCGGGCAGAACACCGACTGGGCGCGCTGGCGGGTGTGGGCGCCGGTGCTGGCCGGGCTGGCGCTGCTGGCCGCGTTCACGGTCTTCGAGTGGCGCTCGCCGGAGCCGTCGTTCGACCCGCGGCTGTTCCGCAACGGCCGGTTCAGCGCCGGGAACCTCGCGCTCGCCGCGCTGTTCTTCGGGATCACCGGGCAGATGTTCTACGGCAACTTCTATCTGCAGGGCGCCCGGGGGATGACCGCGCTGGAGACCGGCCTGGCGTTCCTGCCCGGCGCGCTCGGGCTGGCCTTCGGTTCTCCGGTCGGCGCGCGGCTGGCCCGGAAATACGGCGTCGGCCTGGTCAGCGGGCTCGGGCTGCTCGTGGTGGCGGGCGCCTTCCTGGCCAACCTGACCTTCGATGTGGACACCCCGCTCGCCTGGTTCTGCACCGTCGGCTTCGTCAGCGGCGTGGCGATGGGCCTGGCGATCGCGCCGACCGTCGCCGCGGTGATCGCCGTGCTGCCGGTCGACCGGATGGGCGCCGGCTCGGCCGTCAACAACACCGTGCGGCAGGTGGGCAGCGTGCTCGGCGTCGCGCTGCTCGGCACGATCCTGACCACCTCGTACCGGGATCGGATCGCGCCCGTCCTGGAAGACCTGCCGGCCGGCGCGCGGGAGGCGGCTACGCCCTCGGCCGAGCGCACCCGCGCGGTGGCCGAGGCCATGCACCGGCCCGAGCTCACCGACGCGGCGAACCATGCGTTCGTCGCGGCGATGCACATCACCGCTGCCTCGGCCGCGCTCACCCTGGCGGCCGGCGCGGCCCTGCTGATCGTCGCCTTCCGCCGCCGCCCGGAGTCCCACCCGGCCCCGGACGAGCCGGTGGCCGTGCTGGAACGCGCCTAGGTCTCGCTCAGTCGTGCAGGTGCAGGGTGCGGCTGGGCTGATCGCCGTATTGGGCGCGGTAGGCGTCGGCGAACCGGCCCATGTGCACGAAGCCCCACCGGCGCGCGATCTCGGTGACGGTCCAGGCGTGTCCGTCCAGGCGACGCAGGTCGTCGTGGGCCCGGGTCAGGCGTACCCGCCGCAGGTAGGTCATCGGCGACATGCCGGTGTGCTGATGGAAGCCTTCTTGCAGGGCGCGCACGCTCACGCCGGCGGACCGCGCGAGGTCGTGCACGGTGATGGGCCGGCCGGGGTCGGCCTCCATGGTGTCGATCGCCAGCTTGACGTGGCGTGGCCGGCTCGGCTTGGCCGTGCCGGCCAGCTCGGCACGGTACTGATGGTCGGTGGCCAGCAGCACGCCGGTCAGCACGCAGCTCCACAACCGGCTGGCCACCAGCGGCTGCTGGATGAGGCCGTCGGGGTTGCCCAGCTCGGCGTGCAGGAAGCGCAGCAACCGGATGAGGCCACGCCCCTGGCCGGTCGTGAGGTCGTTGCCGAGCGGGATGCGCACCGGTCCCTGGATCGGGTGTCCCAGCAGCTGAGCCAGGGCGGCCTCGAGCGCCGAGGCGTCGATCTTCGTGACGATCTGATGGCTGCCGCCACTGATCAGGGGCTGGGCGACCGCCCCGGTGGGCCGGAACAGCGTCGCCCACCCGGGGCCGGCGGCGGTCTCGGTGCCGTGCTGCCGGGCCCGCACCTCGCCGATCAGCGGCACGTTGAGCTGGTACGCGTCCAGGTACCCCAGGCCGGTCGAGACGTCCACGCCGTACGCGAGCTCGCCGACCATCAACGGGCCGAGCTCGACCACGGTCAGGTCGAACGAGAAGCCGTCCGCCGCGCCGCGCGGCCGCACGACCAAGGGGCAATAGGACCAGTCGAACATCGCGTTCGTCTCATCGGCGCTGGACGCGTGGTAATGCATCGGCGCGGAAGTCGGCTCACGATGCACCTCAGCCTCCGCAGGCATAACCGCATTATGCAACCCCGAACGGGTCCAGCCCATCGCCCGGTCGGCCGCGCCGCCATCACCGGCCACCGCCGGGGTACCCGATGACGTGGCTGGTCGTTGGCCTTGGCGTGACTCTCGTCAAGGTTGGCCCGTCGAAATTCCGACGCCGCACTTCCGATCATCGCGCCCGTCACTCCAAGATGAATGACTGGAGGTGACGGGGGAGTGCTGTTTTTATATGGTTTTATCGTATTCGTCCTATCGGTGTGTGCGCTGATGGTGTGGAAGCGGGTCGGCAACGAGCCCAAGGCCAACCGGCCGTGGCGCGCGGACCCCGACGCGTCGAGCACCGAGGGCGTGCTCGCGGCCCAGCTCGCGGCCGGCGACATCACCGACCGTGAGTACGTGCGGGCGATGGAGAAGCTGGCGGCCGGCGAAAGATAAATGATCCACTCGGTCGGTAACCTTTTCCGGCCCCCGGCCAGTCTTAGCTCATGTGAGTGCGATGATTGGGCGACGCAAGGTCATCCTGGGCGCGGTGGGTGCGACCGCCGTCGTCGCCGCCACCGGTGGCTCCGCACCGAGCGTGGCGAACGCCGGCACCCCCGCGGCGACCGGCCCGGTCGCGAGCACGCCGCCGGCCGTGCCGGTCCGGCTGAGCATCACCCCGGTGACCGGCGCCAAGGCGGTGTCACCGGGGGAACCGGTCGTCGTCGCCGTCGAGGGCGGCACGCTGCGGGCGGCCACCGTCACGACCGGCAACCAGACGGTGCGCGGCGCCGTGCAGCCCGACGGGACCTGGCGCTCGACCGAGGACCTCGCCTACGGCAAGACGTACCGGGTGACCGCGTCGGCCACCGACAGCCTGGGCGCGACGGTCGAGCAGACCTCCGCCTTCACCACGCTGAAGCCGCACACCACCGCGAAGGTCTCGTTCCAGGCGAACGCCATGAACTCCCTCAAGGCCGGCAACATCTACGGCGTGGGCCAGCCGGTGATCATCGCGTTCAGCCACGCCGTCA
>Ga0307509_10009295_pt1 | contig 12332 bp, 14 predicted proteins | sample 10_EM_MG_FD_202245 | JGI IMG/M metagenome (GOLD analysis project Ga0307509, IMG submission 202245) | Populus trichocarpa ectomycorrhiza microbial communities from riparian zone in the Pacific Northwest, United States - 10_EM | ecosystem: Host-associated > Plants > Roots > Unclassified | place...
ACTCAGGACGCACAGGACGCAGGGGACGCAACTCAGGACGCACAGGACGCAGGGGACGCAGATTCAACGTCGCGTGCGTCAGGACGCAACGGCGCCGTATCTGACGCAGGGTAATTTTTTGCTGATGAGCCTGACGAAATCAAAATAAAACTCAACCAACATCCTTCCAAAAAAATGGAATACAGTATGAGATAAGCAAACAACACAGTGCGCAATATCACATAAGAAATAAACGAAACTAAATTGAAAGATCTGTAACCATCCCAACACGTCACAAAAGAAACCTTCCTCCATCATGCATTTTCTAGCACGATATATTAGTTTCAGTTTGCAGCGCTTAAGGCTGGGGAACATCATCCTCCGTCTCCTCTACACACCCGGCGATTGAAATCTCAACTCCTCAAGATTATCACCACTTTTCCTTTCTCCACTCCACGCCATGAGTTCGCTCTAGGGGGTGGAGTCATACCTCCTCTACACTCCCCTTCCCTTAGGATTATCCCTTTGGGCTTTCTTCACTCTGGGTTGATGGATTTCGTCTTCTTTCGATGATGTTTCCTCTCCCTACCCCGCTTTTGCTCTACCTTGCTTAGAGCATTTGCACAGTCGGCAACCCCCTTACCTCGTCAATGGGTCGGTCGCAGTCTCGGGCTATCGGTGAAGTAGTGGCCCCGGTGGCTCAGCTCTCTGGTATCGCACTATCTCCTGAGAGTCCTGTCTGGTACAGTCGGCATCGTCGAAAGGTCGTGATCTCGCTTCGGTCGCCTTCCCTCGCACTTCTCGTTTTGGGTCTACCCCTCCTTCTTTACTTCTCCTCACGGTCGGATCGGCTGGCACCCTACTGCTTCGCTCTTTGGCTGGCACCCTACTGCTTCTACACCCTGGGCCTCTGTTCCCTTTTGATCTCTGGGCTTGGGTGATTGTCATGGCTGCGTGCGTGGCTTTTGCCTGTGTTTGGGGTAGGGGTTTCATGCCTGCCGCCTCTGTTGCCTCCGGGTGACATGCACTCCCTTCCGGTCTCGTTTCCGGTGGGCCTACGGTCGCTACTTCGCCCTGCCACACACTTCCGCTTGTGTTGGTTTCGGTTACCGATCTTTCTCTTGGTGGTCTTGTCTGCCCTTGGGTCCGGGACATAAGAGCCCCGGGTACATATATAGGTACCCCTTAGTGTGTGATCATTGGCCTACGGCGTCGTCCTGCGGCTCCTTGGTCCCTCCCCTGCTGCGGCAGAATGGGGTCATTCGTGGGCTGTGGGCTGCTTATGGGTTCGGCTGGGATTTTTCTTCCTTGAGTTTTGTGAGGTTTCTGTACTTTCCTTGGTTGTTCACTGTTGGGGTGGGGAGTTTTTCTTATGGGCTGCACGTCTGTGGAGGTTTTTTGGTTCGTTGTATTCAGGCCTGTACGCTCTTCTGTAGTTTCTACCCATAGTACCGGGCGCTTTGGTGCCGGGCAGGGTCAGAGGGCTTTTGCACGAGGGATGCGGGATGGACTGTAGGTGGAGGTTTTTCCTGTCTTAGAGCGATCTGCATACGGGAGTTTGTACCTTAAACAATACTAAAATGATACTAAAAAAAAGAAAAGAAAAAAAAAAAGCCTGGGGAACATACAACCGACATCTTTCATCTTCACCTAGCATGCCCATCATTCGGCCTAGCGTAAAGTTTTAGCATCTTTTCCATCCATGATCTTATCATAGGATAAAGCTTACCTAGTGATCCATGTCGGTATCAACCTCCAAGATATCCAAAAATAAAGGGGGTGATCCACGGAGCTAGGCAACAACTTGTTTCACAGCAGGTTTAGGAGCCGCTTCAATGCGGCTCGACTTTTGGACTTGGGTGGCTTCGTGTCCAGCTTCACCAGCACATCGTTTTCGCCGAATGTCTGAGGACGCGACAACTGGGGCTGCGGATGGACACTTTGCTCAGTAGTGACCGTCTTGTCCTCAACGGGAACATTGATTCAGCCGTTTGCTCTTGTCAATTAAAGTCTGAGGCACATTCGGCTGCATCTTTGTATACTCTGTTTCTGCGGGTTTTATAAACCCTTGCGCTCGGTTGCGGGGCTTCTGCTGCCGAGGGCCTGTGGCCTTTATCTCCTTCCTCTGTTCCTTCCTCTCAGAAGTATGCCTGTCGTTGCTCTTTGTGCCCTTCGAAGAGTGCGGCTCCTTTTGTACCTGTATACGAAAATTGGAGGCATCTTCGAGTTGGTGTCCCGTTTGACACAGTAGGTCGAGGTAATCCATGTAGGCTACTGGATGGGGGGTTTTCATGGACCAGGCAGCGTTGAGGACATTAGTCATGCCCATGCGTGCCCTGTCTTTCACAAACTCCCCGCTATACCCTAACACTGCTGCAAGGCAGAAAAGTTCGTCGATAAAGCGATCGACCTTTCCGTCCTTCATATACAACTGGCTCTATTCTCTCAGAGCACGATTGCTATCCGAGTGACCGCCAAAGCTGCCTTCCAAACGCTTGCGAAGCCCTTCCCAGGTTCGCAACTCATTCTTGGGATCAAACTTGATCCCTCGTCATTTGGCCGCATCTTTGTTAATGTGCGGGTGTATGGCGTTATACCATTCTTTGGCAGTATCTCTCAAGAGAGGGATGACGAGGCTGACTTTGTCGATTTCCTTTACCAAAGAATCGCGGAAGTAGTCCAGCTTAATCTCGACATCATGTACGAAGCGCTGTGTATCCTTGGGATCCCCGGTGAAGGGGTCAACTCTAAGGTTCTCTGGCTTCTTAGGCCGATGAGATGACTCCTTAGCCTTATGACTCTCCTGAATGAACTTAGTCAGGGCCGCATATCGTCTGTCGTACTTGTCCTTCTTTTCTCGACTCCAGTAGCGCTTGCGGCTGCCAAGGAAGTCTCTCGGATCGGGGGGTGAGGCATCGGATCGATCACTATCGGACGAAGAAGAACTGGAATCACCCGTATCATCTCCCCCAGCAACGTTTCCGCCTCTGGGAGGTTGTCCACCTCCAGCACCTCCGCTGTTTCCACCTTGGGCTCCCCCAGGCATATCATAGCCGTCAAACCGTTCTTCCTCCGGCTCGTCCTCATCCATCTGATGAGACAGGGGGCGTGCTGGCAAACGTGGTGGGAGCGGTTGACGGACGGATTGTTGAGGTTGGTGTCTCAGGTAATCACGCTGAAAGTCCTCACAGTCGGCTACCTTATGCCGTGTCGACTCACAATAGGTACAACGGTTCTTCGTGGCGACGGCAGGTTTTTCTTTTGGGGCCAGCATAATGGCTTGGTTCATCCCTTTAACACAGGGTGCCCGATGCGAAAAATACAACTCACTACCGTCTCCTCCAACCATGCGACATCCTTCGTTTCAATACTTCGAAGCGACTTGTCCTGGTTGGTCTGAAAAACCTGACCATCCAGCTCTGCCAGAAGACTTTGCTGGAGCCGGAGGTACCTGTGCCGAAGCAGAGGCGGCCGGATTGTGAGGAGTGGCGGGTATTGGCGTTGAAGCCGCAACCACATAGGGCAGATCAGCTTCCACCCGGATCGCCGGTCCTGGTGTGACAGGTTCAACTACCGGCGGGATAGCTACACTCGATGCGGCCCGAGGTGGTGGCTGTGGCGAGGGTTGCCTCGAGCTTTGTCTAGAAGCTTGGCTTCTAGACTTGGTAACACCACTCCGCTGAGCTGCGACTTGAAGATTCTTGAGGTTTGCCACAGGGCTAACACCTCTAGATCTCATGGCTTCTTCGAATGCCACCGTCAACGGAGCTGGTTAAGGAACGAGCAACACTTGCAATTGCGGCTCCAACTGTCTGACTCGCTCTTGCGATTCCAAGGCCGTCTGAGCAACTTGAGTTAAAATGGGTGCCATTTACTTATGCAACATGACAGCCGCCATCTCAGCTGCGTATTGTGGAGGAGGCTCAATTGCGAGAGGTAGGGGAGGTACTGTACGCATGTTGACGTCGTTGTCGGAGTCTATCAAGTACCCTCCCTGAACAGCCAACTCCAAAGCTGTCAGGCGTGCCCTGATCATTCAATCTGAAAGGGCTAATTTCCGGTACTCTACCTGCTGAATTTTCATCCAGCGCTTGGGATTGGTCACCATCTCGTTTTGCCATTCGAGCTGGGTGGCCGTGATGAAATCTCCCATAGAAGCCTTGGCTTCCTGAAACCTCTTGGTTACTTCTCTTACTATGTAGGGCTCAAAGAAGTCCCTAGTGAAGTTGGCAAAGTTCATGGGAGTTCGTCTTTGTGGGGGGATTCTGTGTCCCACCGAAGGGTCATGCGTGAAGTTTTGAAGAAAGGCAACAGGGTTCAATATGTCTAACTCCTGTACTTCTTCAGGGATGTCTGTGGGTTCTAGGTCGGCCATCTGCTCCTCGATGGACTTCAATCCTATTGCGCGCAAGTCTGCAATAGCATTATAGCGGGAAAGGTCATAGTCATACTCGACTACATCCATATCTGAAGACATTGTTCTTTCCACCCGATGGTTCTTGTACCAGACAAGCGACTTGTAATCAAACAAATGTCAAGATAATGGATTTCAACAATTCTCAGAAGAGAGTTAAGCGAGTGCGCTTAACGATATACTGTAACGGGGGCACCCTACAGAGAGGTGAACTCTAAGGTTGCGACCGCACCAAACTCAAAGTAGAAGATAAAGATAGAGTAAATAATTCACGAAGAATCAAAGCGGTTAAACTTAATATCGTTAAGCTGAAAGCTTCACTCAATAAGTTCTCTCGAGGAAAGTTGGTTATGGAAGTAGAATGCCAAACGCTTAAACTTAAGTACATATCAGATTTAAGCCCTTGACATTCACCACTACTCCGACCTTGTGCGAGCACCCTGTCCTGCTCAGGGTTTGTCTGAGGTCTACCCTCCATCAGGAATTATCCAGCTGGAAGTGTCGGACCAACTCGGGTCCACTTAACTCCGTCAATAGGATATGAGTTTCTGCAATGCATCTCCAATACAACCGCAGGTGGAAAATCTCTTCCTATCGAAGTCATACCAGTGGCTAACTGTTATGACAAAACCGGAGTCAATACCTAGGTGGTGGACTCACTGGCCCAGTGCTAGTTTTGTCTATACAAGCTATGCAGTCCATCATTGAATCTACGCGTCTATCCAGTGTGATAAATTGACATGCAAGCTCCCGCGGTGAGATGTAACCCATGGTTGGCTAAGTGGGCACTACCCATAGCCAGCCTCTCGGGACATACTCTACCGTGATAAGACTCATACCTCTAGAGTCCAATAACAACCTATAATAATCCTACAAATCAAGGGGAGAAGGCCCGGGCTGGTTACTGAGGTATTTGTCTCGAAAGCACCCTGGCTTTCTGAGACTACCTGAGTACCACTAGGAAGACTACCCTACTACCCGTAGGAAAGAATAGACTCCTAGGTGCCCGAGAGACCATATATGGGCGACCTCTATTTTGGCGGTTACCCATATTCCGCTTATATATCCTTCGAAGGACATTCAGTTGGACAGATGGTGATAACTTATACGGTGTTATGGCAGCTGCTCCAATGACATCTTTTAACTAGCAAACGAGTAACTACCCAGCCGTCTGCCTATGACGCGCCATCCCAACGCTGGGGCCAGAGGGGGGTGTTAGCAAAACCCGCCCAAGTTCGATAGTATGTTCGGGCCACCTTTGCACAGGCGTGGGGCTTCCCCCCGCAGATGCGTGTGCGCCCAAGAACATCTAAGGGCCCACAGAATGTGAGGCAATCGACCTCTAAGTTCTAGGATGACTTTGCTGGTGAAGGTAGGGTAACTTGGACTCCACACTAGGGAAACTGGGGTCCATTGGCAAAAAGGTCAAATTCCCAAGGTAGGGTAACTTTGCCTTTTTATGCCTTTAACCGCTCCGGCAGTCCGCCCGTCAAGACTAAATGTTGTCTCAGAGGTCTGTGTAACGTTCCCATAAATTCCTTGACTTTATGCGAACTTACTCCCGAAAGGTTACCTTGCCTCGTAGACTACCCAAGGCTGCCCTACTATGTCCTAGGCCTCGTCCTAGGTTAACCAGTTATTTGTATACTAAGTATACCAGACCATATCACCTCTGGTTACTACTTGGTATACCATTTGGGCCAAGGTGATAGTCATTGTAGCTATCTATCATAGGGTCGTTACAGTAACTTTGCCCTCTTATGCAATTAACTACTCCGGAAGTCCTCTAGTTGACCACAAAAGTGATCTCGGAGGTCCGCCTAACAGTCCCACAATTCCCGTGACCTTATGTTCATCTTCTCCCGAAAGGTTACCCCTCCCTAGTAGAGTATCTTAAGGTTACTTAACTGTTTTCTAGGCCTTATCCTAGGTTTACCAGCTATCTATATACTACATATACAAGACCATACCACCTCTGGTTACCACTTGGTATACCATTTGGGCTACTGTGATAGTGATTGTAGCTACCTATCGTAGGGTCGTTACACTTGGGCCTCTGCCGGAGAGCCAAAACAGTTCGCAGACGGCAGAAGCATCTTTCGATTTCGGCCCCGCCTCAGCCGTGGGCCTTCGCACATATCTAGATTCGGATCTTCTGAGTCCGGACTCTTCACCACAGGAGACCGTGGGGCTAACACTGGACGCCGCAGTGAGCCCAACTCCGTCGTGTCAGCTATCTCTGAGTCTTGATATCTTGGAACCTGAACTCGAGGAAATAGTTCATAGTGACCCGGAAAGGGAGGAGGAGGTAAATGGGGCAAGCGTTTGACAGGGTACATAGGAAATGGTTTGTTTGTAGAGTAAGATATAGTAATTATTATTTCGTATTCCTAAGAAGACTGAACCAAAAGTGGAAATAGTAGTGCTCATGGCCAGAGCATGAGGGGCGAAAGAAAATGCATTCCGGGAGACATTACAATATCGTCAGAAGTAGTTTATTGGGCGCCAGAACACCATACCAGAGTCAGGATATCGCAGGGCAGAGAGTCTGAACATGTCATGTGTAAGAATCAGGGGACGCACAGTATTTGGAGTAAAATCTGGAAGAAGTCATCACTCATCTGGAGATGATGGATCAGGATCATGAGATCCTGACGCAGGACCACAGAGCAGAGCTATCTGAATGGGACGTGGCCAGATACAAGAAGCAGTGACAACGGGGGAGAGAGATCCGGCGTCAGGACGCAAGAGGACAGTATCAGACGACCTGGGAATTACGTAGGGGTGATCATGGGTCGTCAGGATGACAACCCTAAGTACCAGACACTGTCAGGACGCGGCGGCAGGGCACCAGACACGGTCACGACACAGTGGCAGGGCACCAGATGCTGTCAGGACGCACAGGGCAAAGAGGTCTGTGCCCGGGTGGCGTCAAGTTTCAGGGTGGAAACAAAGGCAAATCAGGACGCAACGTCGGATCGACATGCCGTCGTAATTCGCGATTGACATTCTGTGCGTCAGGTGCCTCAGACGCACAGGACGCACATGACGCAAGCAAGTTTTATTGCTGATGCGGGGGGGGAGCATGGCAGTTCATTGCTCCTGGCAGTCCTCCAGTGGATCAGTTTGGTCTTCGGAACGGAGAAGGAGATGTTGATTGGGGAGGCCTTTTGCTCAAGCGCTGAGAAGGATTTCTGAAGGAGGTAAACATTGGTTCTGTAGGAGGGCGAGGCCATGGTGACAGCAAAGTCGTCGACGTAGGAGATAATACGTGACCTGGGGATTTCCAGGTAGAGTGAGGAGACGTTTATGACGAACAGAAGAGGGAAGATGGGAGATCCTTAAGGGACCCTGACGGAAACGGGAGTGAAAAGGCGAGGGGACCCTTGGAACCTCAGGTGGCAGGTCCGGTCTGTGAGGAAAGAGCCGACCCACTGGACCAGCTATGGGCTGACCCCTTTCCTGCGGAGGAGGGAGAGGAGTGAGGGAGACTCCACGTTATCGAAGCCTCCTTTCACATCGAGGAAGAGAGTGGAGACTTTGAAGCGGAGGCAGTGGAAGGACTCAACATTATGTTATAGGGCGAGGGCTGCCTCGGCGGTGGACCTTCCAGGGAGGGACCCGCACTGAAGGGGGTGGATGAGGGAGCATATCGTTGCTTGGGCTGAAAGGCGGGAAGCTACCACTCTCTCAAGGATCTTAGAGAGTGTTCGAAGGAGGACAATAACCCTGAAAGAGGAGGGTGAGTCGTATGAGGGTTTGCCTCCGCTTGTTGAGGACAATACCAAGCGCTTTCTTGAGGGAGGGAGGGTGATATCCGTGAGCCAGCAGGGTGTCCAGGAGGGAAGGAAGGAGTGTGGGCTTGAGTCGGTGCACAGACTTCCACACAGAGTACGGGATGTGGTCGGGGCCAGGGGCGGAGGTGTTCGAGGATTTGCAGAGGGCCCTTGATATCTCTTCGGAGGTGAGGGGTGTATAGTTCTCATAGTGCGCGAGGCGGAGAAGTGGGGGAGGTGGGAGTTTGGAGGGAAAAAAGTGGTGAAGAAGCGTCTCCGCTACCTCGGCCGGATCGGAGGGCCCTGGCAAGTCCAGGAACCTTTGTGGTGGGCGACCAATGGCGAACCTCTTGGCCGTCCAGAGGGAATGTGGAGTGGCCGAGGACAAGAAGTCCGACCAGTGTGTTTTCTTGGCTGAGGCGATGGCCTTAAAATATGTTCTTCTCGAGCTCTTCACATTGCTCCAGTTGAGGGGGCACAGGTCGAGGCGGGATATCCTTGCAAACTTGTGATACTCCCTTCTCAGGGACGATAGGCGAGGGGACCACCATGGTTTCGAGCGGGGGCACGGGCACTTGCTGGGGGCATAGGAGGTCAGGAGGGAGGTAAGGCGGGCCGAGGAGATGTCGAACCACCTACTCAGGGAGTTGGGCGTATGTCTTGCTGGGCACGGTAATGTGGTGAAGGCATTCAGTGACTTCCCTACCGCATCTAGGTCAAGGAGGGCCCAGTGTGGAGTAGGGGGGGGTAGCATGATCGCGGGCGGTTTTAGTGTTATCACACACGGAATGTAGTCTGAACCAGTGGAGGGGAGGGGGGTGTCCCATGAGGAGACAAGGGGAGAGAGAGCGGTATTCGCGAAGGCTAGAGCTAAAACAGAGGGTCGCGAAATGGTGTCAAACGGGAACCGAGTATAGACCCTGGGGGTATTGAGAAGATGGTACGGGATGTCGAAAGCTACGTCAAGGTAGCCTGCAGAAATGGTAAATTCTCTTTCGGATAGGGAGCGGCAGGGATCTGCCAATTGATGGTGGAGGTTAAAGTCCCCTAAAACTAGATGTGGGTAGGAAAGAAAAGAAAAAAGCCATTCAGGTGGTATGGAGCGGTAGGGAGGACGGTTTGTATGAAGAAAGTATACCAAGGTAACCCTGAGGGAGCGGTGGGGGGATCCAAAAAGACCTTCAGGAGAAAAAACATCCACTGAGAGCATCTCTGAGGAGTCGTGAAAAACAGTTGAGCAGGACAAGGGCTGGTTTAAATTTCGAGAAACGTAAATGGTGACCCGTAGGCGGCCGGCAGGGGGGGGGGAAGGACAGAAATCCCGGAAATGTTGAGAGAACCGATCATCTCAAGGGGGGGTCTTGAATAGCAACCAGCAATTGAGGGTGAGGCAGCATGGTAAAGCTGTGAAAAAGTGAAAGAAAAACATCCCAGCTGCCAAGGCAGTTATGTTGAACAATTGGAAAGGACGGGAAGACAGCCCTGCTGTCGGTGTATTGAGTGAAGAAATTCTCCATTATCGGGCAGAGCCCTCAGAGGAGTCGGAGTCAAGGGATTCATCACCGCTCTCTCTTGGGGCGAGATCGGTGATGGTGCGTTGGGCCCTTTGCCTAGGTGGAGGAGCATCGCGGGGGAGTACAGGGGCACTCGGGGTGTGAGGAGGGGCACCTGGTGCTGAACGAAGGACCGTCGAAGGACCAGCCTGGTCTTCAGCGAGATCCATGCTGTCCTGCGTCTGTTGAGATGGCACTTTTGGTGCGTCTTGGGTGGTCTTTTGGCGGGAGCGACAATCCCTGCTGCGCGCAGAGTGCTCTTCCTGGCAGTTAGGGCAGCATGCCACTGAGGAAGGGCAGCCAGTGAGGATTGGTTGAAGATTGCCACCCTTCGGGCAGGAAGGGTTAGGGCAGCTATGCTCCCCTTTTGTATGTGTGAGTGAGCAGAAGGGACAGACGGGCAGCGAGCTGGGACAGCGGTTGGAGATGTGGCCGAACTACCAGCACTTCTTACACTGGGAGTTTTTAGAGGAGGAGAACATTTGTTTGACTCTCCAATTTCGGGAGAAGAGGTTGACTGAGGGGAGGATGGCATAAGCCTCGGGGGGGCCACTGTAACAACCACAGAGGGGGCCCTCTTCTGTTCACGTGATTCTGGGTCCGGGTTAAGGTAACGTGCTGAGAGAATGGAGACTCCCCTGGCATTGCGGATGGACTCATGAAGAGAGGGGAAGAGTTGGTGATCGGCTGAGGGGAGAAAGTCGAGAGGTATGCAGTGAATCAAAAGTTGTGTTTCATTTGGAGCGGGTTGAAAAAGATCCCAAGGGGAGTTGCCTACTGGAAAGGCCGTGTTCAACCTGGTAGTAAGGGCAGTGAAGTAGGGGGTGTAAGCGGAGGGGGGGGTGTGAAGGTTGGTGCCAAGAAATGACACCGCGCCTTTGTCGTTGACCGTGCAAGTGAAGGAAAGGAGAAGGCAGCAGTTGGCCTCTCTGAGGACAGAGGCAGCGATGTCGGGAAAATGGGCTGCTATATTGACCACTTCTGGGTGGGGTTTGAAGGTGGTGCTGGAGGCGAAGAATCTGCGGACAGCTTGGGGGAGAGGAGGGGGAGGTTTCGTAAAAACCTCTCCCGACGCAACCACAACGGTGGAAGCCGAGACAGGGCCCTTCATCTGACGACCCTTCTTTTCTTTAGTAGGGGGTGCGGCAGCTTGGGCGTAGGTGGGGGTGGCGTTGGAGGTCATAGTGGTGGGGGGTCGCCAGTCGGGGTCCAGATGACCGGGGGTCCAAGCGGGACCGGTGGGGTACTTCCCTTTGGCGAATTCCTCCACTTCCCAGGTGTGGGGGTATCTCTTGGCAAACGCCTCAGGATTGCCATATAGTGTGGGAGGGGAAGTTGACATGTCGTATCTCAGGAGATCCGGGTCAGCTGAGGAGGAGGGCCAGACAGTGTTAGGTGGTGGTGGGGGTGGAGCCAGAGGAGCTCTTTCCTTCCCTTTCTCTTGGCAAGCGGGGTTGGTGTTGCTGGAGGGGGCGGGACCAGACACACTAGGGGAGTGTGTGGCCTGTTGTGGGACATTAGGGCGTTGGGGGGGAAAAGAGGTCTGAGCGGCTGACGGAAGACGGGAGGCAATGTTCCGGAGGGAGGCCTGGAGAGGGGCGAGGTTTGGGGGTAATGGGGAGAGGTCCAGGTTAGCAACCCGAGAGGACAGGTCATGGATCTCAGTCGAGAGGTTCTCAAGATCAGTTGCGATGTGGAGGCTTGATTGAAGCGAGGTGCACAGTAGAGGGAGGAGCATTTGTTCCCCAGTGGAGAGGGTGGAAATGTTTGCTGGAGTAATGGGGGGAAAGTCTGCGGCAGGGAGCCCTAGGTCAGCGGCAGTCTGGTGGAACATCGTGACCAGATGGTTGAGATGTCCAGTGGTCGGGAGGGGAGAGAGAGGGGCTGCAGTAGCATTTCTCGAGGGGCCGCCCTGGTGGGAGGCCATGTCTGGAGGTGAGGGTGGGAACGCGAGGCCCAACAATGAGGACGAAAAGTGTGGGAGGGGAGAACGTGCGCAGAACGACGTGGTGTTGAGAAATGTAGGGGGGGGGAAAGAGGGGAGCGGAAGCGTGTTGAAACCTCTTGGTCACGTCTCTCAATATATAGGGTTCAAATAGTTCCCTTGTGAAGTTGGCAAAGGTCATGGGAGACCGTCTTTGTGGAGGGATTCTCTGCCCCACGGAAGGGTCATGGGTCAAGCTTTGAAGGAAGGAAACAGAGTTTATGATTTCTAACTCCTGTACTTCTTCAGGGATGTCTGTGGGTACTAGGTTGGCTATCTGCTCCTCAATGGACTTCCATCCTATTCCTAGCAGGTCTGCAATAGTATTGTAGTCGGAAAGGTCATAGTCATTGTAACGACCCTACGATAGGTAGCTACAATCACTATCACCTTAGCCCAAATGGTATACCAAGAGGCAACCAGAGGTGGTATGGTCTTGTATACTTGATACAAATAGCTGGTAAACAGAAGGATAAGGCCTAGGGAATAGTTGAGTAGACTTGAGGTACTCTACTAGGCAGGGTAACCTTTCGGGAGCACATTCGCATAAGGTCAAGAGAATTATGGGAATGTTACACGGACCTCCGAGGCGACTTCTGTGGTCGCCTGGAGGACTTCCTGAGCGG
>Ga0307509_10009296_pt1 | contig 12332 bp, 4 predicted proteins | sample 10_EM_MG_FD_202245 | JGI IMG/M metagenome (GOLD analysis project Ga0307509, IMG submission 202245) | Populus trichocarpa ectomycorrhiza microbial communities from riparian zone in the Pacific Northwest, United States - 10_EM | ecosystem: Host-associated > Plants > Roots > Unclassified | place...
TGTTCACGCTACCCTTTTCTATTATTCTATATATATATATATATATATATATATATATATATATATATATATATCCTACAATATTTCACATATTTACCTTGCTTTTTTTTTTTTCTGTTATTGTAGGGCAACCGCGATTGGAATTCAATTTTCATATAAACGGTGAGGATTAGTTCATGCATGTCTTATTAGGCTAAATTACAATCTTCCTCTTACAAAAATAGATGTGAAAGTTTTTTTTCATTCGGTTCAAAGAGTTAATCTAAATATTCGGTGTTAATTTAGATAAGTATACTTAATTATATATTAGTTTAATTAGAAGTATCATAAAATTATTACAAAAACCATACAGAAGTTTAAAATTATTACAATTTGAAATTCCTTAATAATTTTTCTTGAAAGGATGGTTTTAAAACAGTTTAATGCATATTGGGAATAAATATAGATTTTTTTTAATATTTTATTTTCCTTATAAGAAGTTATTATAATTTAATTAAGAATCTTACGATTGCTAAAATATGATGTATAAACTACATTTCCATATGATTATACATTCATTGTTTAGCACATGAGAGCATTAAGATAGACGTTGTTTTGAATTTAACGGCAAGTTTATCCATATAATTTCATTTAAGTTTCTATTTGTTTAGCAAAAAACTATCCAAAGCGACTGTCAAGAGCATTGTCTTTATGTAATATTATTTGTGTTTCTTATTTTCTATTTGTTTTCATTCCCTTCATGTATTTATTTGGCAGGAAATTATATCAAGAAAACCATCTCTTCGGATGCACAAAGCATTCTCATAGTTTTGCTCATTACACTACTTGTGCTACTCTTGCTCGTTGGTAAGTATTTTCTTTTGCTTTCTTGGAATAACTGTGAACCATTAAATGTATGTATTAAGATGCAAAACCTTTTGCTTATTTTCATCATTTAAATTATTAAAAATAAGTCTTTCAAATTTAAATTTCTCAATTCGATTCTAATTACTTATTTTCTTGCAACCGATGTCAATTTTTAATTCCATTGAATATGGAGAAGTGTCAGAACTGTAGAAATGCAAGCTCAAATTTTACCAAAAATAAAAGATAAAACAAATTATAAAAAATGACAAATGGGAAACATTAGGGGGGAAAATCAAACTTAAAATCTCTAAAACTCTTAGAAACAAATTAAATACTAGATTAAAATGAAAAAAAAATAAATTGCAACCCTTCATTGAAATTTTAAAATGGACAATGAATGTATATTAATTAAAAATATTGGTACCTCAATGGTTTCATCTATTATCTTTTGCTTATCTAAACAAAATATCAATTAAAAATAGAAAAAATAAATTGAAAAGCATGTAGTGAAAAAGAAGAAGAAATGGAGTATTTAAAAAGTTATTAAATATTAAAAATAAAAAATGTAAATAAAAAAGAATATGACTTAACATATTTTTATTTTTCTCCTTTTCTCTTTTGTGACAAAATAATATTTTTTAATTAAAATAAAAAAGAATTACTCCATGGTGTTTTTTTTCTAATGGTTTGTAAATTTCATTTTGCAATCTAATTTTTTAATTCAAATTTATTTGAATTTTTATTTTTTTCTAATATTTCTCAATTGTTGATTTTATACAATTTTTTAATTGTTCTTTTTTTAAAAAAAAATTATAGGTGTAAAATTCTATATTCTTGGCATTTAATGGAAGTATTGATCAAATCACAATAAAGGGATCATATTAAAAACTATCTAGAGTAAAGGGACTATATGAATAAAAAAATAATATTAAAAAAATATCAAGAATAGAGGTGTTAAATATACAATTATTTCATTGTTTATTAGAGTTCTGAGTTTAAAATTAGAGGATTAGGATGGAATTAAAAAAATGAATTAAAGTTTGAGGACTCATTTTAATGATTGTTCGAACAAATAAAGAGAGATATTTTATAAGGTAATGAATAAAATTATAAAATTTGAAAACAACATATATAAGCAAGAAAAATTATATATATATTTTAATGTTTTTATGTTTTGAATTTTCCCTAAAATCAATGAAATCTCAGTTAAATTTTATTTCGTGATAAGAATTTCAAATTTGAAAAAATTTGATGCTTTTATGGATACATGTTTGAATTAAGAATCACATTTCATTTAGAAAAAAAGTATTTACATGGCAATCTAATAACAAATAATATATTTCCATAATTGATGAATGTTCTTATAATGTCTATATACAGGGACACATCATACATTATTGTTCCTTTGTGGGCTTCCATGTGTCATAACCTTATTGATCTACAAATGGCGAAGAAGGCATTTATCAATGTATGGTAACATAGAAGAATTCTTGCAGAGTCATGATCATAATCTCACGCTTATAAGGTACTCTTACTCGGAGATTAAGAAGATAACTCATGGATTTAATGACAAGTTAGGTGAAGGAGGTTATGGCTCGGTGTACAAAGGAAAGCTTCGTAGTGGCCGTTTTGCGGCTGTAAAAAATTTGCGCAAAGAAAAGGCTAATGGGCAAGAATTTATCAATGAAGTTGCCACCATTGGAAGAATTCACCATTGCAATGTGGTGCAGCTCATAGGCTTTACTGTTGAGGGCTCGAACCGTGCTCTTATATATGAGTTCATGCCTAATGGATCTCTTGAAAAATATATTTTTTCTAGGCAAGGTAGCATACCGCTGAGTAACCAGAAAATATATGAAATTTCTCTTGGGGTGGCTCGTGGCATTGAATATCTACATGAAGGTTGTGACATGCAGATTTTGCATTTTGACATCAAGCCTCACAACATTCTTCTCGATGAAAATTTCACTCCAAAAGTCTCAGATTTTGGACTTGCAAAATTGTATCCAACTAATAATAGCGTTGTGTCCCTTACTATGGCTAGAGGAACGATGGGTTACATGGCTCCTGAGTTATTTTACAAAAGTATCGGAGGCGTCTCTTACAAAGCCGATGTCTATAGTTTTGGGATGTTATTGATGGAAATGGTCGGGAGAAGGAAAAATCTGAATGCATTGGCAGATCATTCAAGTCAGATGTACTTCCCTTCATGGATTTATGACCAGGTTAATGAAGGAAGGAATGTTAATGAAGGAAGGAATATACTTGAAGATCAAGCGACAGAGCAGGAAAAGAACACAATAAAAAAGATGACTATAGTGGCATTATGGTGCATACAATTGAAGCCTATTGATCGTCCCTCGATGCATAGAGTTGTACAGATGCTTGAAGCAGATATTAAATCTCTACAAATGCCTCCTAAGCCTTTTTTCGTTCCACAACAAACATCAAATGATGATAGGATCAATATGGCTAATCCAACAAGTTTAAGAGATTCATCGAATGTTTGTAGCATCGATTCTTCATATCAATTTGGTCGTTGATAGAAATACTCTTATATGTTTGTTTATTTAAATAATATGTTAATTTTGTATGCCTTAACCATTTGAATTTTGATGATAGTCGTGTTTGTTAAAACTTGCAATTAACTAGCTTACCAAGCATCCAATATACACTAGTCATGTATCGTTCTCACATTAAAATATGAATTTCTAAAATTACTTAATGTTTGTTCCATTATGACATTGTTTTATTTTATTAAAAATACTTGTTGGGTGTGTTTTTTGGGGAAATTTTCTAAACTTGTGAAATGGAGTTGCCTCGTATAATTATTAAAAACTTTAACGGTCTTTAGAGATCTATGATAAATGATATGTTATGTCTAAAAAAGGATAATATCATCTCTAAAACATCCTACCTGAAATAGATTACATTGTCAGTCTTATCTTAATTGCTAATAGTTTGTTATGCTATACTATTATGATTTATTTACAGGTGATTGTGAGTTCATCACAATAGATTAAACTCTTCGTTGAGGGTTCAACCTGATCATTTTTAAGTCTAATTGGTAAATTTTGTCATTCTCAATTACTTAGTGAATTGACAGCTCTAAATTGATCAACCCAAATCACAACTCAAGTTATATATATGAATATACTAGTGGGTCTATATTAAGCTTAGTGAACCCAACTCAGATCAACACTTCCAACTCTAATGTAATGTCAATAAATATTGAACGATAAAAACATTTTTTAAAAAAAAAAATTAGGAACATGTTATACTTCTTTTAACATTCAAAGTAATGGCTTGTTGTGAGTATATTTATTTTAAGCATCAAAAGTAAAGAACAAAAAACAATGTCATTAAGTCTAAATATGAATGCACAATTTTTTTTTAAAAATAACATGAAAACATTAATAAAATGAAATTTTTTTTTATAAAACTCAGTTCTCAACCAACCCAATATTAAAAGATGAAATAAAAAAAGTTAGAAAAAACAACTAAAAAATAACCTGAATCAACCAAAGTTAAACTGTCAAACTTGTGACCTGTGATGTGATACCAAGATAAATTCATATAAAGTAATAGAAGAAAATTATAAAACCTCACTTCTAACAAATTTAACATTAAAATTGAAATCGAGAAAAATAAAAATATAAAGTATAATTTTCAAAATAACCTAATATTTAAAAATAAAATTAAAATAAATAAACTCAAAAGACAAAACACTATTATAATTAATAGTGTTTTGTGGGTATTGCTATAGTGATTTAGGCACACCTTTTAATGTTTTGTTAATTAATGTGCCAATGAATTAAAAAGTGATAAAAATTATAAATTTATTCTTGTATTTATGTTAATTATTTATTTCTATCGCTTTTTTTTTTTAATTTGGTCAATTAAATTAATTTTTTCTTGAGATTTGTTTTATTAATTATTGTGGTCTTTAAATCTGTTCAATTATTTAAATAGTTGGCTTTTATCAACTAAATACTTATGAAATGAATTTTAAATTTGTGTAGGGCTTTTATCACCAAATAAACTGTTTTAGATTAATTTTTCTAATATAGTTTATTTGATCATTGTTACCAATTAAGTTTTGCCTTCCTTCAAGGACGTATATTCAATATTTACGAGGATAGCAGTAATTATGTAATGATCAAACAGATGTCTGTGTGTGTGTGTGTCTATATATATATATATATATATAAAGTAAAAATTATATCAAATTATGGAGATCAGAAAGGTTTCTTAGAAAAGTTAAGAAAACTAATAACTAAACCTAATGAAGTTAGTCCTTGAACTAAAAAAGCCTTACAATTTAACCCAATTACTCATGGCCGATTGAAAATATTTATTTTGAACGTCAACAATGATATAAAAAATCACACCATAGCAAAAACACAAGGCAAGATTACGAACACAAGGGGTAATTGATCAAATTAAAAGAAAAATATGAATAAGAATCAATAACTCGATTAAATTTAAGAAGTTTTGCCATTAAAAATATATGAATTGGTTAAAATGGTTAGCTCTCAAAATGATAAATTTATCTGTGAATTGTGATATATAAAAACAAAACATATAAATCCTACAGAATTTAAATACTGACCTTTCGTTCATGCTAGCCTTTCCACTTATTCTATATATATCCTATAATAGATGTGAAAGTTTTCTTTCATTCGGTTCAAAGAGTTAATCTAAATATTTGGTGTTAATTTAGATAATTATACTTAATTATTTATTAGTTTAATTAGAAGTATCATAAAATTATTACAAAAACCATACAAAATTTTAAAATTATTACAATTTGAAATTCCTTAATAATTTTTCTTGAAGGGATGGTTTTAAAAAAGTTTAATGTATATTGGGAATAAATAGAGATTTTTTTTAATATTTTATTTTCCTTATAAGAAGTTATTATAATTTAATTAAGAATCTTACAATTGCTAAAATATGATGTATAAACTACATTTCCATATGATTATACGTGCATTGTTTAGCACATGAGAGCATTAAGATATAAGTTATTTTGAATTTAACAGAAATTATGGCAAATTTGTCCATATAATTTTATTTTAGTTCTCTATTTGCTTAGCGAAAAACGATCTAAAGCGACTATCAAGAGCATTGTCTTTATGTAATATTATTTGTGTTTCTTAGTTTCTATTTGTTTTCATTCCCTTCATGTATTTATTTGGCAGGAAATTATATCAAGAAGACCATCTCTTCGGATGCACAAAGCATTCTCATAGTTTTGCTCATTACACTACTTGTGCTACTCTTGCTCGTTGGTAAGTATTTTCTTTTGCTTTCTTGGAATAACTATGAACCATTAAATGTATGTATTAAGATGCAAAACCTTTTGCTTATTTTCATCATTTAAATTGTTAAAAATAAGTCTTTCAAATTTAAATTTCTCAATTCAATTCTAATTACTTATTTTCTTGCAACCGATGTCAATTTTTCCATTGAATATAGAGAAGTGTCAAAAATGTAGAAATGCAAGCTCAAATTTTACCAAAAATAAAAGAAAGATAAAACAAATTATAAAAAATGACAAATGGGAAACATTAGGGGAAAAAATCAAACTTAAAATCTCCAAAACTTTTAGAAACAAATTAAATATTAGATTAAAATGAAAAAAATAAATTGTAACCCTTCATTAAAACCTTAAAATGGACAATGAATGTATTATTAAGTGCAATATTATCCCTACATTTTGGTACCTCAATGGTTTCATCTATTATCTTTTGCTTATCTAAACAAAATATCAATTAAAAATAGAAAAACTAAATTGAAAAGCATCTAGAAAAAAAATGGAGTATTTAAAAAGTTATTAAAAAATAAAAAATAAAAAAATGTAAATAAATAACAATGACTCAACATATTTTATTTTTCTCTTTTTCTCTTTTATGACAAAATAATATTTACAATACTCCATGTTTTGTTTTTTGCTAATGGTTTGTCAATTTCATTCTTCAATCTAATATTTGTTTTTAAATTTTTGAATTTTCAAAATTTGAATTTTTTTTCTAATATTTCTCAATTGTTGATTTTATAAAAAAATTTTAATTTTTTTTTAAATTATAGGTGTAAAATTATATATTCCTGGCATGCGTTGACATTTAATGGAAATATTGATCGTATCACAATAGAGGGATCATAAATATTGTTGCTATCCAATTTTTGATCCATGTTTTTGTTAAATTTTCAGAAAAAAATAAAAAATAGCAAAAAAACAATGAAAACCCCCAAAAATGCATTTTTGATATTTTTGCATTGTTTTTAGCATTTTCAACGTCATCTCAGAAAAAATTAAATTTTCAAAGGTATTTTGAACGCGTTCAACTTTTAACGCGTTAATTTTACAATTACTGATTTTTCTTGTTGAGTCGACATTGATATTGCTCGCTTTTAAAAAATAAAAAAAAATAAAAAAAAAATCAAAATTGACAAAAAAATAAAGAAGTTGAGGGGCCAATGTGTTTTTGGGACCAAGCCACTTTGCTTATAAATAGAAATCACAACACACACAAAAAAGAAGAGAGAAAATTTACAAAGAGGGGCAAATTTTGAAACAGGAAAAAGTGCAAAAGAAAAACCCTAAAAAAAAGACAAAAAAACCCTAAACCTATCTCTACCAACACAGGCGGCCGCCCCCCTAGAGGGGCATCTCACTTTTCTCTTAAAGCCGCCGCAGATCGTCCCCTTCTTCATCAACCGACTCTTCTTCATCGGTTCAACCCCACGTAGCAGATCCAGATCTGCCACCAGTAGAGGGAAACGAACCGGGAGGAAGAAAGAAGATAGAGGATGGCCAGATCTAAAAGAAGGAAACGATTAAAACTCATTGCTGTTTGTGCGTTTTCTTTTTGTTGCAGGTGACAGGATTCCTCACCGTCGGCAGGAAAGTGAAGAGTGGAAGAAGCTGAGCCAGATCCAACCTCTTTCGGTATTTTTTATGCGGCGACGCGTGAACCCACACGCCGCCAGTGGCGGTGGCGCATGGAGAAGACGCACCGCCAGTGTTCCAAAACTGTTCCCGAGGTTTGTTTTTTTGTAATTTTCAGACATTGCCGTGTATATTTAGATTACTAATGTATGATTTATTTTGAACTTTTGATTTTTTGGAGTATGTAAAAGTGATGTGTGAGTTGAGCATAGTAAAAAAGGTGTTGTTAGTGTGTGTGGTTGTATTTTCTTTTATGTATGTTTTCTTTTAATGTTAAAATTAAAAAAAGATAGAAATAATAAAAAGAAGAAAAAAGAATTAAGTGTTTTAATTTGTATATGGTCAAGTATTTTAAGGACAAATAAAATCATATTCACGCTTCTATATATATTTTGAGATTTAATAACTGATTTATGGCCACGCGGGAGGTCCATTCCCGAGAGGGAGGAAGGTAGGAATCATAGGCATTGGTTACTGGCATGCTCAGTATATATGGCCACGCGGGGAGTTGTAACTTGGACGCAGGGAGTGAGCTTTTGTACGAGCTAAAGCAAAATAAGAATGTTTTCAAATTTAGAGGGGGGATGGATTGCTTGTTCTTTGTTTTTTTCCTCCTTTTCTTCCTCCTCCTCCTCCTCTCCCTTCGCTCTCGGTCTCGGTTGGACTGGCTATGCCATGAAATGATAAAAAGTTCGTGAACGAAATAAATGGTGAAAAGGAAAATAAAAATATTTTAAGAATAATAAAATGGTCTCAAAGATTTAGAGAAATGATTGATATGATTTATTCTAGGATGAAATAAGAAAATTTAGATTTTTGATGAAAAACTCATAAACCAACCAATTTTATGTTATCATGTATAAACTTTAATTTGACTATTGGATCAAATTAAAATTTTACGTGAAGTTTTCTGACATTTTGATCTATCTAAGTTTAAAATTTTAGCTAAAATCAGAGCTCGGAAAGGCCTTACAGTTTATGTTCGAAAGCAGATAAAGTGCATAGATAATACAAGTGATATAATTAAGGGCAAAATGGTCAAAACAAGAAAAAATCAGTCTTTTATAGGATGTTCTAGCCAACCATGGAAAGAAAAAAAAGGAAGATGACTGTTTTTTTATTTATTTATCAAAATTGAGATAAAAACACTAAAAAAAGACCTAGATTAAGTGGTGTGAAGAGAATTTTGAAGGACTATAACAAGAAATCTCAAGGCTTTGTTGAGTTTGAAAGCTTGGAAAAGAAAGGTTTTGAGATTAGAAGGAAAAAGTGAAGAGGAGAGAAAAAAGCTTGGTTTCTTTGTCAATTTCTTCTTGAATTCTTGTGACTAAGAGGTGAGAATCGCTTCCACCATAATTAATTATAATTTTGACAAGATTTAAAGCTTGGTTAGTATTGGTTATATTATGAAATCTTGGGTTTTAAGGGTTGTTTTGTTTGTAAGGGTGTTCTTTGTTTAGAATTGTGTTCTTGGATGTGGAAAACTAAAAGGTAATGTGTTAATTATGTGAAGTTTAAAGAAAATATGCATGCTCTCTTTTTAATGGGTTTCGAACAACACTAGCTTAATGAATTTGACATTATTGATTTAAATTGGCATGAAACTTGTGTTAAATTGTGTTAATAGAAATGTTTAACGAACATGTAAGAAGTTAATTTGCATGAAATTTAGAAGAAACATCCATGAGTGAGAAATTCCAACTTGGACGAAACTTTTGGTAAAGAAAATATGGGAATTTTCTTGATATGGGTAGTTGAAATTATATTTTAATGAAATGAATGTGTGAAACTGTATATAACCATGAAGAATATGTTTTTTAGCTTTGATTTTGGTGGAAGAAATTTAAAAACATTCAAAATGATATGTATGCTAAGTTTTGGCCTAGGTTTGAAATTGTGGGGTTTGAATGTGGATGATTAATTCATGTGCTTAAAGAGTTATTTTAGCTTAAATGGTGATATTATTGCATACATAAAGGATGGAACATGAAGAAAACTTTTAAGGATGAAAATTCACATTAAACCAAAATTCCATCGTTACAAAGAATGAAGAGAGTTGAGGTTAGCAAATTAATGGTTAAAATAAATGCTTGAATAAACCTGTTAAGAGAGATTTTAATGAAAAAAAAAAAGAGAAAAGGATTCCAATGGATAAAAATCCCTTGGTGGTTGAAAACATCCATCATAAAAAAAAAAAAAGGTGAAATTATTTTTTATTGGTAGATTGAATTGTGTTGAACCTTATATGGGTATGTTTGAAAACATATGTATATGAGGTTAGCCTAAAACTATGAAGAAAAACTGAAAGCAAAGGAAAAAAATTTCGACTAAGAGTGATGATTAAAAGAAATAAGATAATGGTGGCTTAAAACATGTTAATAAATAAAGAAGATGTGTGACTTTATTGTTGATATTATGTATACATGTTATGTATGAGTTAGGTTCAAGTTTGAATTGAGATTTCTTGGATGGGGACTTTGTATGCTTGGTTGAAGAGTATGTTTGGATTATGTTCAATGGAAAATTTGAGTTTTTATGATGATTGAAACTTTGAAAAATATGTACATATATTAAACCTTGTGAAGTTTCCTTGTTGCTAATTCAAAATGTATGTTAAAAAAGAGAAATAGGATGTGGCTCCCAATTTGGTTTAATATGTTATAATGGTTTGAAAACTCTATTGATACAGGGGATACTACCTGGAGCCAGACAATTGGTAAAAGTGGCAAGATGTTCTTAGATCTCAGGTAGGTGCTCGACACCTATACTAAATGGGCAGTAAAATTTTATAATTGCTAGTTTAATTTTTATGATTTTTGATTTATGTAATAAGAAAGTCGACGACAAGAAAAAAGAAAAAAGGTGAGAATGATTTGATTAGCTATCCATGCAATGGAAGCTAATGATGTCAGCTACGCTGACATCGACACTAATCCGGTAAAAAAATAAAATGAACTTGATTAGTTGTCCAAGTGATGAAAACTAATGACATCAATGAGGTAACATTGATATCAACATTGAGTTGAATTTGATTAGCTATCTAAGCGATGAAAGTCAATGATGTCAATGGGGTAACATTAATATAGACATTGACTTGAACTTGATTAGTTGTCCAGGTGATGGAAGCTAATGATATCAATGTGATAACATTGATATTGACATTGATTTGAATTTGATTAGTTGTTCTAGGTAAGGAAAGCTAATGATACTAAGGTGGTTACCTTGATATCAATATTATCTTGAATTTGATTAGCCGTTTCAGGTAATGGAAGCTAATGATACTAATGTGGAGGCTTTTGTGTCAACATTTCTTAGAAAAGGTTATTATCATATTAGACTTGATTAGTCATTTCAGTAGAAGAAGGCTAATGATATCAATATGGTTACATTGATATCGACATTGACTTGGAAGAAATACAGTGGTTAAACTTGATTAGTTGTCCAAGGCATTTAAGGCTAATGATACTAAAATGTTTGGTATCAACATCTTCTAGATTAATTAGTCATGGGATGATGACTAGTTATATTGAGTGGAAGTGATATCAACATTGATTTAGTTAGACCCGGAACAAGAGTAATTAAAGATATTAGGGTGTTTGATCTTGATAATAACATGTATATTAAAAGAGATTAGTAAGTTGATAATCTTGAGTTTTATAAATGAGATTAGTAAGTTGATAATCTTGAGTTTTATAAATGAGATTAGTTGTACCTTTAATTATTGTTATAGATGTGATTAAATTATGTAATTTGATTATAATGTTGTTTATTGTGTCTTCAGGTCTATCTTATACTCGTCAAGAATAGCCTCTCTTGAAATATTTTTTTATTTTTATATTGATTAGGTAGAAATATACATTTTAGAAAGTAATGAAATTATTGATAAAGATATAATACTAATGCTTGACCTTTGCTTATAAAAATTTATAAACTTGTATATTATATTAGTCTTGTATATTTGAATTGATGCATGCTTAGATGAACTCTAATCATGTCTTACTTAATTTCTTCAATTAAGTATTTTATTACATAATCGCTTGTTATTATTGTCGCACGTGAAATGCGTCGCGGCGATCGTCCTCCACACTCCATGGATGTGTGTATCTGGAAAATATGGGGAGACAAGGAATTCTTGTCTCTTATCGGTGGAGAAAATAGAATGGAGTCGCCACCTAGTATTATGGTCACTAGGAACCCTAACTGGTCTCAGAGATCGGGTACGGAGACTGGTTGCGTAAAGGGAAGGTATTAGCACCCCAAATACGCCCTACCTAAGGTAAGCTGCATTGTTTTATTTGTCTGATCAAAATCTTAGGTTTGGTCGTGTTTTCTAATTGTTGGTCATGTCTATCTAAGATTCAAGAAAAGCCCTCCTCAATAAGGAGGTTCTTATCTTAATAGGACAGAACCTAACCGTTTTAACGTTTGGAAAAATAAATAAATTTAATATTCGAAATACGTATTACATGTAATATCGTACCCCGAATACTAAAAGACAAACAAAATAAATTTTTTTGTTGTTTTTGAAATT
>Ga0307509_10009297_pt1 | contig 12332 bp, 11 predicted proteins | sample 10_EM_MG_FD_202245 | JGI IMG/M metagenome (GOLD analysis project Ga0307509, IMG submission 202245) | Populus trichocarpa ectomycorrhiza microbial communities from riparian zone in the Pacific Northwest, United States - 10_EM | ecosystem: Host-associated > Plants > Roots > Unclassified | place...
CCGCGGCCGGACACCCAACTGCCGCCGCCAGCCATACAGCTGGCCGGGCTGAATGCCTGCGGCTCGCGCCACCGCCGAGACGCTGGCTCCGGGCTCCAGCGACGCCGACACCAGTTGCTGTTTCTCCCCCGAGCTCCAGCATCGTCGCCGCTCAACCGAGGTGATGATCTCGACACGTCCGTTCGTCATGTGACTATCCCTGTGAATAGTCACATGACTCACACCCTCAGCAGATCAACAAGGCGGCCGCTAACGGAGGGGTACGGAAGAGCAGATCATCGCGGTTTTGAAAGAGCACGAGGCCGGCGCGAAGACGGCTGATCTTGCCCGCAAGTACGGGATCTCGGAGGCGACGTTCTACAATTGGAAGGCCAAGTTTAGCGGCATGGAGGTGTCCGAGGCCAAGCGGCTCAAGGCCCTCGAGGATGAGAATGCCAAGCTGAAGAAGCTGTTAGCCGAGCACATGCTTGATGCGGCAGCGCTGCGGGAGCTGCTTTCAAAAAAATGGTAGGGCCCGCCGCCAAGCGCGCCGCAGCGGCGCACCTGCAGGCCAGGCTGGGCCTGTCGGAACGGCGGGCCTGTTCGATCGTCGGCGCGGACCGGACGATGGTCCGCTACCGGTCCCGGCGGCCGGCTGACATCGAGCTGCGGGCCCGCTTGCGTGAACTCGCAAATGAGCGCCGGCGGTTCGGCTATCGGCGCCTGTTCGTGCTGCTGCGGCGAGAAGGCGAAAGCTCCGGCATCAACCGCATCCACCGGCTCTATCGGGAAGAAGGGCTCGCCGTGCGCAAGCGCCGCACCCGCCGCAAGGCCAGCGGCATACGGGTGCCGATCCTGATGGAAACGAGGCCGAATGCGCGGTGGTCGCTGGACTTCGTATCCGACCAGTTTGCCCACGGACGGCGCTTCCGTATCCTCAACATCGTCGACGACGTCACCAAGGAGTGCCTGGGAGCGATCGCTGACACCTCGATCTCGGGCCGGCGGGTGGCGCGGGAACTGACCACTATCGTCGCTCGACGCGGCAAGCCGGGTTCGATCGTCTCGGACAACGGCACCGAGTTCACCTGCAATGCGATGCTGGCCTGGTGCAAGGACAACGCCATCGACTGGCACTTCATCGCGCCTAGCAAGCCTATCCAGAACGCCTTTGTCGAGAGCTTCAACGGCCGGATGCGCGACGAGTTCTTGAACGAAACGCTGTTCTTCGGCCTCGACGACACACGGCGCAAGCTCGCCGCCTGGGTCACCGACTACAACGGCGAGCGGCCGCACTCCTCGCTGAAATACCAGACGCCTGCGGCCTATGCCGCCAACCTCACAGCAACGGGCGATCGGCTGCGCAACCCCGACCAGCTCCGCCGATCGCCCGTTGCTCCACCCGCGCCAATCGGCGTACAAATCCACCAGACTCTAAATGCCGCTGGATGAAACTTCGGTGGCAGGTCAGGAAGCCGCTGTCCCGTACGTGGGCATGACGCGGGCGCGTGACCTTCTTTGTCTATCCGATTCGGAAATCGACGAAATCGCGACAGAGTTGCGCCTTGATCGCGCCGACTGTCTTGTCGCCAAAGAAGTTGTTGAGATTAGAGAAGCTGAGCGTGTGTACGCGGGACCCATCGCTGACCATCGGAACCTCGCAGAAACGGACATGATTGTAAGAGCCGGGCCGAGGACGAGAAGGTAGCTTTATCAGTGCGATATCTACGTCGGAGTTCGATCGTATGTATTCAATTGGCAATATTGTGCCGGTCGGTAGTCGAATGTCAAAAGTTTCTCCAATCGACCCCCAGGCCCTAGCGTTTAACAGCAGCTTTCGGTCCTTGTCCTGAAACAGGTGCGCTGCAGTAATGGCATATCCCTCGTCAGAAATAATGAAGCCTGTACCCGATTTCGTTACTTGTTCTCCAGTGCTGGAAGCGCCTCTTACAGTCAAATAGGTTGTCGCGGTCCGATATCGGTCGGTCAGTTGTGGATTGTCGGTCTGTGCCTGTGCCTCCGTAGGGACGGAAAATGCGGTGCAAAGAACGACAAAGCCCAGAGAAGCGAAATTTGTAAGCCCCCGCATGTTCAGGTCTCCAAGGAGTATGACAGCCAGTATCCGTAGTGAGTTAACCCGCTCTTCAGGAAGTCTGAGCAGTTGTTTGCTCGCGGCACGCTCGATGTATACAACACTTCCTGAAACTCCGATGCTCTTCACATAAGGTTCCTGACAGCAGACTGTCAGCACTCAGAGTCTCCTGCCTCTTGCAGCGCCGCTGGAGCTTTCAACCACCTGCGCAGAAGTAGCAAGATGCTGAAAACTGTGCGTTTCAGTTCGGCGGAGGCAGCACGCTCTATTCCGAGGTCGACGGGATCTCTATTCCCGAGAAGGCGCACATCCTATTGGACCGCGCGCGCCCAACCGTTGACGCAGATCATGAAACAGCGGAGCCATCATCGGATGGACCTTTTCAGGAGCGTCGGGGAATTCCCGCTCTGGGTCTACGTTCGGGGTTGCGCGAACGGCGGGCCGGATCGTGATCGACGAAAGATCGCTGCGCGCTGCGGCCGCCACGCAGATCCAATTCTGCGCTCCTGTTCGGCTCGACCTGAGCAGCAGGCGCCATGTTCGCGATCGGCGCCCCGGCTGTGATTCGCTCGATGGACCGATGATGCCCTTTGATTGCAGGTCTTTGAATATGGCCGCGACTGGGCTTGACGAGCTAGCGCCGTCCCCCACAAACATGAGTCCACCCGCTCCACCCCCCGTTTCCGCCCCGCAAGTTGCGCCCGGCGCTGGCCTCAAGAAGCCGAGCACTGAAAATCGTCTTCCCGTGGTACCAATAGATCGGCGTCGCGGTCGCGGTCATAGTCCCTGCCGATGTTCCTCTCATCGACACGCTCGAGACCTTCCCGAAAGTGTTCACAGTTCCACTTGCGTTCGAGGATCCTTGATATTGGCCGGACAAGATGGTTCGGGCGTACTGCTGTTCACTCCCGTATCGCCGACATTGCTGACCAGCACTCCGTCTAACCCGTTAGCAGTGGGTCCCTCTTGAAGCTCGGCGTTCGAGTGCGTTCTGGTGGGCGGGGAATAAGATCAGCGCGTAAAGCTCAATCCAAGAGCAGCGGTTCTCGGTTTGAAGAGCAACGAAATCGCAATGAATTGAGTGAAATGACCGGGAAAAAAGCAGGATGGAAACGCTTGTCAAACGAGAAGGATCAATAGCATAGAAGATGAGCACTGCGTTCGGGACGCGGGCGCCTCACTTTGGTCAGATCGCATCCTGAACCGAATGTCGGTGTCGGTGACTGATCAGCCCGGGCCTGTCTAGGCGTACTCCTGTGTTTGCCAAAAAAGAGTTCATCTAGCCCTTTCGTAGGAAGCGCTTGTCGGAGATGAGCTGATTGCGGTGCACGGTGTTTCCTCGCGCGTACGCGCATAAATGAATTTGTGGTCGGATGAGTAGACCTCCCGGTCTGCACCGTTCTCGCCAACTCGAAAACATCGAACGATCGATCATCGAGGATGCATTGCGCCGCAAAGGGCGCTGGACGTGCCACGTTCTGAGGGCGCAAGGTCTAGCCGACGTCAAGGTCGGGTCGGTCGCGGCGAAACTCGACCGGGCCGCCACTGCTTGCCGCAATGCTTCTGCGCACAGAAGAACTCACTGAGTCAGCGAAAGGACACGCAAGTTCGTGCTGCGCGCACGCCGACGTCGACCGCCTGACCGAAGCGCTCGACGCCTCGCTGCGTGAAGCCTAACGGCCCCGCATGCTGCAACTCGACCGCGAGACCCTCAACGACCTTGCCTACAAGGCGCTCCTGATCCGGCCGGCGCAAAGCGGCAAGCGCCCAGGAGTGATCGTGGCCATTCTCAATGCGGACCGTCCTTGTGGCCGGTTGCCTGCCTGCCTGCGGTTGGATCTTTCGATGTAAGCCGTTGATTTACAATGATCGGATTTTGGGGCAGTTGGAAAAATTCTCTTAAGAAATAAATGCTAGCAGCGTGTCTCTTAATCAGCGGCTCTCTCGGAATTCCTAATACACGGCGGCGCCCGTCCGACTCGCCGTTCGCGGAACCGTTCTTTGTTCCGGCACCCCACCCGGACCCTATGCTGGACACGAGGTCCATTGTTAATCGACCGCTCAGGGCACAGCCACTCTCGTGATGGTCGGGCGCATATCTCACGGCTGGTCCGCTTCCCCCGGGGCGGCCGGCCGGGAGATTTTGGTCTCGAGAGCTTTCGCCAGTACGGCCGTGTTCGTCACGACGGCCGCAATGATCGCTTCGCAGTCGGCGCGGCTGAGCGAGAGAATGCCGCGGGCATGCAATTCCAGGCGCAGGTTATGGGCCATGGCGGTGATGACGGACATAGGATCAAGCTCCAATCACCTAGTTGAGCGCGTTCGGCTCGTAGAGCCGGCAGGGCTGGCGTCGTCATCCTTGTGCTGCATCGCGCGCAGAAAATCTACTGCAACCGAAGCGCTGCTATCCGCTTGTTAATCACCGGGGAGAAAATCTGCGCCGCCCTACGCGTGCTTCGGGCAGCCAGCGACGATCGTGATGTCAGGTCGATCGTCACGTACGCGGCTCGGATCCATACGGTCCCAGGAGGGCTGGAACCAGTAACCCGCGGAGTCGTGCGGCCGACCACCGACTTCAGATGGCAACGGCGAGCGAATGTCGGTAGGCCAGCAAGGTGTCGCGAGCGGATGTTGAGCGTTCCGGCCGCTCCATTGATGTGTACTCATGCGCAAGCAGCGAACCGGCGGAGGCCAGGGTAGTTGTGGGCGTAGCCGCCAATCGCCGGGTTGCCTCAGCCGGCGGCGCGGCGGACTGTGAAAAGGCCGAGATCGAGGGGGGTAATCGGATGAATCGCTCTCCCGCTACCAAAAAACTATAAGAATCAATCAGTTAGATGTCGGGCCCGCGAGCGCGTTTCCTTGCTCGTTCCAGCTCACCAGTTCCATACCAGCGATTAAGATTTCTTTCGAGACCCAACTGGGAGACGCATTCGAGTTGCTTCGTCGCACCCGAACCTGCGAGCGGGCGCGCCGACGTGATCGTCTGCAAAAGCTCCGTTATGAACGCCGACCGCTCGCCTGATCTCCTCGATTAGAAGGAGCGTCGGCCTTATTCGCTCGTTCTCGATTAGGCTCCCGCATTCTGCTTGATCCGGGCTTCGGCAGCCAAGTCGTCGCGGCTCCATTCACCAGCCCTCCGCAGTCTCTTTACATCTTCGCCGCCGCTGGGTCCGGGGGCGGAAACCTTTCGCCGAATGGCACCGTCGGACGGTCGGTCGCGGCTGCCGGCGCGTTACCAAATGTCCGCACCTCGTGTCGCTTCCAACCGGATAACGCTGAGATGACGCGCGCCTGTCAGGCTGCGCCGATCAAGAAGAGGGACGTACGAACATTGTGAGGTCCGCCATGAATATCGAGCCACTCACAGGTGTGACAAAGCGCCCGCAGGTCGATGCCGTCGCGAACGAGCCCGTCGCGCAATATCCAGTTCGGAGATGGGGGGCCGTCATCGCCCTTGATGTCGTGGAATTTTCGCGCCTCTCCAGCCAAAACGATGAGCTGACCTATTTCCAGTACAAGTCTCACCGCCGCGAACTGATCGACCCCAAGCTTGCCGAATTCGGCGCGAGATTCCTGAAGTCGACAGGCGACGGCATCATGGCGGAATTTGAGACCGCGCAGGACGCCGCGCGTTGCGCAGTTCATGTCCAGCAGGGGATGGCCGAGCGATACCAAGACGGAGCCGCGGACACCCAAATTTTCTTTCGCATTGGCGTCAGTTGCGGCAGGATCATCGCCGACGTCGAGGATATCTATGGTCACGACGTCAACGTCGCCGCGCGTCTGCAGACGCTGGCTCCGCCTGGCGGCATAACCATGACCAAGGACGTCGTCGATCGTGTTCGGGACGTTATGCGTCTTCCGCTCGAAGACCTGGGCCTGCGCTACTTCAAGAATATGTGTCATCCAGTACGCGTTTATCAGTGCCGGTTTGCGGCCTAAGGCAACGACTAAAATCGATTGGGTTCAGAGGGTTGGTAATTTTGACGCTGAATTGACGCAGCCATTGCAAGGTGCGGCTCGCAACACAGGGGAGTAGCGCTAGTGCACGGAATCAGTCTTTCGTCCATCCCGGAAATCATCGACGGCGTGACGCGGATTGGCGCCGACGGCGAACTTGGCGGCACACAAAACTTGCTTAGCCTGACGGACGCCTCGGTGTTTGCGGCCGGCAAGGATCCGAGGGAATTGCGCAAGCTGATGCGCAGGCTTGCGGCACGCATCGGCCGCGAAACGCTGCGGTCAGATCGTCAAAGTCGCAGCGAAGACAATCCGAACATTCCGTCCGGATATACCTACCTTTTGCAGTTCATTGCCCATGATATGGTCAACACGTCGATTTCCCTGGCCGCGACCGGAGCACGTCGTTTTGGATTTCAGAACGCAAGACAGCAGCCGCTTACGCTCGATACGATCTATGGGGGCGGACCAGACGTAAGCCCTCAGGCCTACGCATTTGGTGTGCAGTGCGTGCAGTCGCGCGGCTTGATGCCGCGAACGAAGCTGCGCTGCGGCCGCGCGCAGGACCAATCCGATCCGACCGCCAAGATGCCGTTTGCCGATGTGGGACGAGCAACTCCGATCGACGTCGAGGATAGCGGCTTTGACTCCGCCCCCGGCAATCCTCGATGCCTCCGCACCGAGGCCCTGGTTGCCGACGCCCGCAACGACGACCACGCGCTGGTCGCCCAGGTGGCGCTGCTTTTCCATCGCATGCACAATTTTATTCTCGACCATTTGAACGGCTTCGTTCCGGCGAAGACCGCGCCTGATGCCTATCGCAACTTCATCTGCGCCCGCTTCATTCTGACGCTTTTGTATCGACGGATCATCGTCAAGGATGTGCTGTACCGGCTGCTGGATCCCTCCGTATACCGCTACTATTTCCTGCCGGACATCAACGCTGATAAACTTGTCTCAGACCCGTCGGCTGGCGTTCCCGTTGAGTTTTCGCATGGCGCGTTTCGCTGTGGTCATGCCATGGTACGAAACAGTTATAAGGTGCGGGACGATACACCCATCCAGTCAACGCGCGCCATGCAGTTCAGTTCGCGGCGCTCGCCGCAATTCGTGCCGCTGGCCAAGGAATGGGTCATTAAGTGGGAGCGGTTCTTCGAAATGAACAGCGAGAAGCCCGCGAACTTCAGTCATAGGCTGCGCCCCGACTTTTCCTCGCTCGCTCGCAGCGAGTTCTATTTCCCGCCAATGACGGCCGCTGATGGAGCCGGGCTTCCCGGTCGGGACCTTGTCAGCGCCATCTACGCACGGGTCTGGTCCGTTCCCAAGCTTGTCGACGCGTTACGCGCAAAGAAACCAGAGCTCGCCAAATTCCTTCCTTCCTATGGTGGGGACTATATTGCCAAACTGACGGCATGGCTTAACGAAACCGGCAATCCGACGGGCGTGTCAGAGCAATTCGAAGCGGGCGACATCGAGGCCATCGTAGACGATCCGCCGCTGCCGTTTTTCATTCTGTTCGAGGCAGACGTCAAACACGATGGCCTCCGTCTTGGCCCGCTCGGCTCCATCATCGTTGCGGAGGCGATCGTCGGCGCGATGATAAGGTCGCCTCTCGGAGGAGGCCCATTTGTGCTGAACCCGATGCTGCTCTTGAAGGATCAGATGGCGGACCTGAGGAAGCTGGGCGTCGATGAAAAGGCGCTTGCGGGGATATCTGAAATGGAGAGCTTCGAAGACCTTCTGGTCTTCATGAAGATGAACGGCCTCTTGGACCAGGGATAGTGAAATCGACATCGACTGCGATCACGCGTGATGCACACAATGGAGCACTGAGATGGGCACGACCTTGGAGATCAGCGACGACGTCCGGTGGGGCAAGCTCGTGAAGTCATGGGCGACCGGGCGCAACTACTTCGATGCGGCCGCACAGCCGATCCCGATCCCCCGGACACTCGATGAATTGGTGGCGACAGCCAGAAGCTTCGACGTCAACATCGTTTTTCCGGATGGTATGGTCGGGCTGGCTGTCATCCAGTACAGCCCTCAAACGGCAGTCGTGAAGCTGCCGCCGAAGGCGATGGTGGAGCAGACGGAGGCGCAATTGAGCCTGCCGGGCGCGGTCTATCCAATGCCGCCATTCTACGAGGACTTCTTCCAAACGCCGTTGGCGCCAATGTCAAAGGACGAATTGCTCAACCTGCATGCCGCGCGGATCGGCGACTACTCGATCAGGAATTGCGGATGAGACGGGCAGTCCCGCTAGGCGCCGAAGATCGTGGTCGGACCAGCCGCACCATATCAACACATCGCGAGACGGAGGGTATTATGGGTTCCACTCTGGTGATCAGCGACGACATCCTCTGGGGCAAGCTGGTCAAGTCATGGGCGACCGGCAACAACTACATCGCGCCGGGCAGGCCGGCTCCGCCAACACCGCGTACGCGCGAGGAACTGCTCGCGCAGGCCGCGGAGGTTGGGCTCATCATCGCCTTTCCGGATGGTATGGTCGGCTTGGAAATCATCCAGTATAGCCCCGAGACAGCGGTTATCAAACTTCCGCCGACGTCGATGATCGAGGCGACCGAGGCCGGATTCGCGGTCCCGAATACGACATATCCGATGCCGCAATTTTACGAGGACTTCTTCGGGGCGCCGCTGCCGGCAATGGACAAGGCCGGCTTGTTCGATTTGCACGCGGCCCGCATCGGCGACTATTCGGTCCGGAACTGCGGATGAGATCGACGTCGCGGGTTACCACCCGTGATGAGATAGGCCGTCTACCGGCGCACCAGCGCCGGCGACGCCATCGCGCAGGCGCGCCCAGCTTTCCGGGCTCGCGATCGGGAAAAGATAGAGAAACCACCGCGTCATCGAAGCCGGCGTCGCGGGCTCCGCAACCGACCAGCGATTCCGGACAATATCGAAGAACTGCTCGAGTTCCGTACGAGCCTGCTCGTGGCGGCCCAGGTGGTAAAGCGCGGCCGTCTTGATGCCCCGGACATTCGAATTGATATCCCCCGCAAAATCCGCAGCCGTGACGCAGGTTTCGTAGTCTTTGATCATGAATCGCACCGCGGTGAGATAAGCCCATTGCAGGGCACCCGGCGCAATTGTCGTCCTTTTCTTCAGCAGGGAATCAACAATTTCGGCGGCTTCCGCATCGCGCCCGCAGAACGCATAGCAATTTGCGGCGGAGACCAGGGTCCACGGATCGTTGTCGTTCAGCTCATGCGCCAGCGGGATGTAGATCATGGCCTGCTCATAATGCTTGGCCATCGCGTGCGACCACCCCAGGCACAATTGGCTGCGCGAGTCGAGCGGGTCGAGCCGCGCAGCCTCTTGTGCGTAGGCGAGAGCCTGCAAGGTTCGCTCGATATTGCGGGGCGTGCCGGGCTTGACGATGTGATAGGAATTGCAGAGTTGTGCGAGGCTTGAAAATGCCGGAGCGAAGTCGGGCATCAATTGCACGACTTGCTGGAAAAGTTCGGCGGCTTTGTCCCATCGCTTGACGTCAAAGCCAAGCAAAGTGGCCTGTCCGAACAGCCAGATGTCATAAGCTTTCACGTCGACGAGCTGTCGGCTCATGACCCGGTTCAAACGCTCCGCCGAGACGTGTAAGTTCAGGGTCGATGCGATGCGGCGCACCAGGTTTTGCTGGGACTGATGCCAGTTCTCGAGCGTCAGCGAAAGGCTTTCACTCCAGAGATAGGTGCCGTTGGTGCCGTCTCGCAGAGTCAGCACCAGATGAACTGCCTTGCGCGTTTCGAATCCGCTCGCGTCAAGTATGAATCCGTCCGATTGATGCTCCGGCACGGAGCCCGCCGGAGTACCCGTCCAATCGCGGATTTGCCATTCTCGAAAACGCACGAAGCAGGCGATCAACTCGCGCCGGAAGCCCTGGGCCAGATAGTCTCGCTTCAGTTCGGTGCCTGATAAGGAGAATGGCCCGACTGAAAGAATCAACCTGGCCTCCCGCGCTGCCAATCTCTGATCCACGTTCAATCCGGAAGGCGAGGGGTGCGGGGGGCCCGAACTGGGCTGCTTGGCGGTCGATAGCGCGGGATTGCCGGCGGGCGTATTGAGATTCGAGGGCGAGCCGTTGAACGGCAGCGCTGCCTTGACCTCCGCGATAAGGTCTTGGGTCTGCTGTGTCGGTTCGACGTCGTAGTCGGCCTCGAGCAGGTCCCAGAGCGTCTTGTAGACCTTTAGCGCGCTGCCGATCGCACCATCCGCGACATGCCCGCGAATGAGATAACGGCAGGCCTCCTCGTGGGTCTGATCGAGGTTGATAATCGCGACGGCCAAGTCGCGGCCTTTCTTGGTGATCTGGATTTCGTCCCGCAAGGCCTGCTCGAGATGACGTATGAGCTGGTCGCGAATGGTCTGCCGCTTGGCGGACACCCATGTCTGAAACGCGGGATCGCTGTTCTCAACCTCGCCGAAAATTTCGTCGATCAGATTCGGCTGTGACAGCAGCAGCGGATGCGGCGTTCCGTTCAGCGCATCCCGGAGCACCTCGACGAGGTCCACGTTGACCCGCGTGCGATCGAGCGCAACGATGAGCTTGTCTGCGTGCAGCCCGTCGAAGCCAAATGGCGTAAGCCCATTTCGAATTTCGTGAAGGGCTTGCCTCAGTGAGGCGCGAGCGCGCTCTTCAGGAGCTTCGCTCCAGAATAAACCCGTCAGTCTGTCGCGGCTTTCTTCGCGCGCCTCGGTGAGCGCCAGATATCCAAGCAATGCCTTCGTCTTGCGGCTCAACAACTCGATCTCGTTTGCGCCGACAGATAGCCTCAGCTTGCCGAGCAAGTTGATCGACAGCGCGGGCCCGCTGCTCCTCGCTCTTCCGCCTGCGATGATCACAATTGGCGGCTCCAATAAAATGGCCGTGTCAGAAAATGATCTGTTTCCACTAGATATCATACTACCCAAGCGCGTTCCATTGACTCGGGTCAGCCCATCAATGCAGCTCCGCGCGTGTATCGGTCGCCTCCTCCGTGCTCATTGCACGTACGTTTCAGCCGCTCCGTCACGATGTGCGACGGCAGAGGTTGAAGTGCGGGTGCGATCGCGCGCACGACCGGAATGCCGAACCGCGGACGCGTCATGTCGACAAGTGTCGTCTCAAATCCGGAAGCGCTCATCACCCGCGCCAGGACGCGGAGTGGCGTCTCTCCTTGCGTGCAGTCCCGTGTCGTCGATACGCCGCGCGGATGCAGGAGGTCGCATTGGCTCGCCTCGATGGCTGCGTCCCGTTCGAGATGGGCAAGCTCCGACGGCGCAAGGGAATCTTGGCCGGATTCAGCCCGTTTCACCTCGGTGAGCTGAATCGCCAGCTCGGTCTGGCAAAGCTCGAGGATCGCCGCACCGGCCGCGTCTTCCAGGGTCAGTCGGGCCGCCAGGCCACAGGCGAGCTGCCGGGCTTGGAGATTGCACGAAAGCGCCGCAATGACCGGAATGCCGAGGTCGCTCGTGATATCGAGCAGCCACGATACGCGCTCCTGGCTTTGCTGGCGCAGAAATCCGAGGAGGCGAACCGCCTCGCGCATAGCCGCTCCCTCGAGCGGAAGGGCCTGGCCTGGGCGGCCGCCCGTCCACCACAGGCTGGCCGCGTCCCGCTCGATGAGCTCAAGAATGGCGCGCGTGGCCGCCCATTCGAAGGTCGGACCTGCGGCGACGCCGACGCTGAGTTCGGTGCGCGCTCGCAGTCTGGGCTCGCGGGCGGCCCGTCGCACCGTCCAGTCTGCCGGAACGAGGATTTCGCGCCCCCGTTCCCCCGCGGGGCCAAGGAGGTCACCTTTCATCCATGCAAGACAGGTCGCCTGCGGTAATCCTTGACCGGCCATGTCGTCGGCGACCGCCGCTGATATCGTGGGCGTCAGCCGAAAAGCGATCTCTGCCGGCGCACCAACGCATTTGATATCCCCGTGACATGCAATCTGGGCCAGGCGGTCAACTCCCTCTCCCACACAGGCGACAAATGCATCTTCAAGTCGCTCGCCCGATCCGCTGAGGCTGTAGACCGCTGGCGGCACGCCATCGCCGATCTCGTGAGGGACGGTCTCCGCGCCCAGGAAGCGAAGCCCGGGTGCCCAGCGCGACCGGAGCATGAATATTCTCTGTGCAAGGCTCGCGGCCCGCGTGATGTCCGCCCCGAACCGGTCGGCGACACTGCGCTGAAGATCCAGCCCCTGTTGGGATCCGAGGTCGACCTCCATGAATGCGGGGCGGCTTTCTCGCACTGTCATAAGTTACTCCAGCGGGAATAGCCCTTCAGGCGAGCGGCCAATCAGAGGCAAAGGGC
>Ga0307509_10009298_pt1 | contig 12331 bp, 12 predicted proteins | sample 10_EM_MG_FD_202245 | JGI IMG/M metagenome (GOLD analysis project Ga0307509, IMG submission 202245) | Populus trichocarpa ectomycorrhiza microbial communities from riparian zone in the Pacific Northwest, United States - 10_EM | ecosystem: Host-associated > Plants > Roots > Unclassified | place...
GCGGTTACTCACTGTTCATCAAGGGAAATATATGGAGAAGATACTTTGTCGGCATGGTATGCAGGATGCGCGGCCAAGCCTGACACCACTTAATACTGGTACCCGACTCCGCCCCAGTAAGGACAGTGATACTGGTTCCCAAGGACCTAAGACAGTCAGTCTACAGCTCTACCAGTCTGCAGTCGGCGCTCTAATGTATGCAATGCTTGGAACTAGACCAGACATTGCTTATGCTGTTGGCATTGTTAGTCAGTTTAACCACGCACCAGTTTGGGATCACTGGATGGCAGTGAAGCAGATATTTCGTTACCTTGCCGGAACGCGGGGACTATGCTTAAGATATGGAGCTACAAACAGCAGCGGAGGATATTCGGATGCGGACTGGGGCTCTGGGAATGACAGGAAGTCTGTTGGAGGATATGTTTTTCTCCTTAATGGAGGAGCAGTGTCCTGGTCGAGCAAGAAGCAGACCTCTATTGCTCTGTCGACCACAGAGGCAGAATATATGTCTATGACACAGGCGGCCAAGGAGATCGTATGGCTACGAGGACTATTGGAGGAATTAGGGGCAACTGGGCATATTAAAAAAATGTCACAGCTACACGGGGACAACCAGGGTGCACTGGCTTTAGCACGTAATCCTGAATATCATGCGCGTACTAAGCACATTGATATTCAGTTCCACTTCATTCGGGAACTGGTTGGAGACGAGAAGATCTACCTTGAGTACTGCCCTAGCTCTGACATGATAGCGGATATCATGACCAAGCCGCTACCACACACAGCACACAAGAAACTTACTGCAGCTATGGGCATGATGGATCGGACAGGCAAGTCATATAGAACTCTTCGTGAGGGGGCGTGTTAGAATTTTCACAAAGGTTCTATATGACACGGATGGCTACAGAAAGTGGAAGATATTGGATAAGAGTTGGACGAAGTAGGAAATGGAATTATGGTGCATGTGGTCGTAGAGGTTAGTGGAAGCTGAAAGTGTTTGGATAGGAGATGTGCGGTCTGAGAAGGGTTTGGCTGAAAGGGTTAGCTCAGGACCGGGTTACAGGTGGATGACCTTGTCAATTCTTTTTGTATATAGCAGCCGAGGTGAGGACACGAGTACCTTCTGTTGTGACTGCTTTGTTGTAGTATATTAGATCTCCGCTCTGGCCAGAAGTAGAGGATGGGACGTGGAGAATAAAGCGACTGAGAATACTTTACAATACCTTCTACACTATCTAAACAAATTCCTCTAGATCAACCAAAACAAAACCATTCTGCTTGATTATTTTTTTCAATAAACTATGCCTCCTATTCTTCACAGTCATGCCAAAAAACCTCTTCCCTCCAAGCACCTCTCTGAGATGACCAGGGGGAGAATCCTTGGGTTACATGAGCCTCAAATGGGATCTGAGCAAATTTCCCACTACCTTAACATCCCTGCCACCACAGTCAGGAATACAATTGGAAAGAGATATCAAGAGGGCATGGAGAATGAGGGTAGAGGATGAAACCCTAAGACTACCAAGTTGCAGGATGAAGCCATGGTTGAGGAAGCTCTCAAAAATCGCCACACTACCTATTTTGAGATTGGTAAAAAAGTTGCACTCAATGTTTCTACCAAGACAGTGAAGAGAAGAATTGCACAAAAGCATCTTAAAAAATGGGTGGCACAAGAGAGAGTTTATTTGGATGAAGATCTTGCACAGGAGATATTGGAATGGGCATTAGCCCATAGACATTGGACAAGGGAGATGTGGAGAAGGAAGGCAATGCGGGGGGATGAGGTATCAGTAGAGAAAGGTGGAGGCAAGAGAAGAAAAGGTGTATTTAGATACCCAAATAAGAAGTGGAATAAGGATTGTGTTGAACCTACTGCTAGGAGAGGGGAGAGAGGGATTAGCCAGATGATGACTGGTTTTTTTTATGGTCAAACTCATGGTCTTTTTTTACCAGTTTTTCCTAATCCTTCTTCTGCTAGGGGTGGAGTTACTAGAAAGTCAATTATTGATGTCTATGATCATTATGGCTTTCTAAGGATATGGGAGGATATCAGGGAAAAGGTTGGAGAAGAAGAGGTATTTTTTATAATTGACAATGCTAAGACTCACCCGCCCTTTAGGAGATGGCTCAGAAGGCAGGGAATTGCTCTGATGGAAATTCCTGCCTATTCACCAGATCTCAATCCAATTGAGAATGTTTGGTCTCTGGTCAAGATAAGCTTCATAAGCACTATCCTGAGCTATATCTTATGAGGGGTGATGTTAATGTGGTCAAGAAGGCCATAGAGGAGGCAATCACTAATTGTTGGGAACTTCTGGACCCAAAGGTTTTTGATACTTTGGCAGGGTCAATGGTGGATAGAATAGAGGCAATTATTAAGGCTGATGGATGGTATACTAAATATTAATTTCTACTATGTATTTACATTTTTTAATTTTCTTTTGGGTTTTCATGATAGTGGGGTTGGTGGGGGAGGCCATCGTCATTGCCGAAGATTTTCGCCCTTAGATACCGCGGTTATTTTTGTCCCCCGACAATAGCTTCCGGACATTCAAACTCTTCCACCCTCCATTCCAACCCTCACATTTTGCATCTAGTGAATATATCAATCCTAACCGCATTCCCGGAGCCTAAGAGTACCCCCAAAACCTGGGCGCATTTCCGCATGACGAAACACTTGCACATGGACGCCGAGAAGCACCTCACGACTGTTGAAGAGCACCGGCGATCACCCCATACCAATGTATTTCTCTTTCTACCTCTTTCGCATTTTATTGCCTGTTAGTTATTAGTTTCCTTTGTCACTCATTATCAATCAAGAAGGGGAGCGGAGGTACCTTGATAGTATACTATTGGACGATTCGCATACATTGCCGGTACAGGCCAGACAGGGAACCGCAGACGAAAACCGGACAGGATAGCGGTGGAGCAACCGGGCAGGAAACCGGTGGATAGGCAAGAATGGTTGACGGAAAAGAGACCGAACCTGTATTTGCCCTGGGCATCCCCGGATGGAATTCCGGGAGTGAAGATGGTGGAAAGATGTCTTCCTCTTATGTATATAAGCTCTATATTCCACCATAGTTAGAAAGTAAGCAAGAAAGCTACACCTCTGGTCAATATACTTACGCTTCCCTCTTGACTTCTTCGTACTTCTTCACTTGACTGCTTCGTCCTTCTTCATCTAGCCAGCGCATTCTTCTCCCATTCAGAACTCATAACAATAACGACCTCTACCAGAGAAACCCCACAGTACCGGCGTGTTTCTCTTATTACACCCTCTTCCATAGCACAAAAAATGGCTTGTCTGGTGTAGTTGGGGATGGGAGGGTAGAATTCTAGTTGAAAAGGTGGAAAAAAGTACAACATAATATTTATTATGTGACAAGCAGGTCTATAACCTATATAGAAAATAATGAACCACTTTAGAAACGGTAATATATCAAGCCACCATCTCGGACATCTCGATATGACAGTGACATCGCTCTACCAAACACTATGAGAGAAAAACACTGGGGGCTGTAAACCCCTGCCCCTGCCCCAGGCAAAAAGTACTCGATGTCAAGGCTAGTGAGTTTGTATGGGCGCTGAGATACGCACCTGCCCTTTGCCTTTTACAATATATTTTCTGAATCCTTGCTGTTAAACACCTATTCCCCGGGACTAGTATGGTATGGTATATAACAGAATTGTTCCATTCCCCAATCCCAAATGTAAAACGAAATAGAAGACCGGAGTTTAGGAAAACCGGAAGGGAAAGGATCGGGGAGGGGATTGTAGGTAGGAAGAGATTGGGTGAGAGCAAAAGTCTACGTAAAGAGGGAGTAGTATGTGCTGATAACAGGTATGTAGAGCGAAACTATCGTGGAAGGGGAGTATGTAAATATTGGTCGAGAGAGAATGTAAGCAAACAGCTGTTTGGGGCTCGGAGCTTAATCGATGCCAGAGAGTTGAGTTATTCGAGACTGGAGGAGTGCTACAATCGGCCACTGCTGGGACTGAGAAGCGATCCCCAGTGGCGTTCGGCCATTGTTATCTGGCTTGTCAGGATTGACATCGCCCCGTGCGAGTAGCAGTCTCAACACCCCCTCACGCCCATTTTCAGAAGCACACCAGACTGGTGTCTGACCATCGTTGTCTGGCTGGTCAGGGTTGACATCGTTCCGTGCGAGTATTAGTCTCACCACCCCCTCATGCCCCCTGTTAGAAGCCCACCAGAGTGGTGTTTCGCCATATTTGTTTGGCTTGTCAGGATCGACATCACCCCGTGCGAGCAGCAGTCTCACCACCCCCTCATGCCCACCGAGAGAAGCGTACAAGAGTGGTGTTCCACCATCCTTGTCTCCCTTGTCAGGATCCACATCGTCCCGTGCGAGTAGTAGTCTCACCACCCCCTCATGCCCATTTGAAGAAGCCCGCCAGAGTGGCGTCCTGCTATCGTTGTCTGGCTTGTTAGGATCGATGTCGTCCCGTGTAAGCAGTAGCGCCACTGCAGCTTGATCCCCCTGTCGAGCGGCCCACATGAGTGGTGTAAATCCCATCCAATCTCCTTGATTGATATCACAGCCTTCCATCTGCATCAGCGCAGTCATGAACTCATAAATTCCGAAGTAAGATGCGCAGTGTAAACCAGGAAATGAGCCATGGCTTCGTGGGCTAAACCACCAAGGGCGGTTCCGCTCAGAAAGTAAGACAGAAGATATATGGCTATCGTAAACCCTTAATAGTTCAAGCGCAAGCGATTTTGCGTAATCTGAGAGTTCGATTTTTGCGTGCCCCCCCCAGTGCAGAGACGAATATTCGAGAAAAGGCATGCTCCCAAGGTTCAGAGCGCAATCGACAGGAAGCCCCTTAATCTCATCGTAGTTCAGATAAGTCAGGCATGTTTGGCCCAGTCTTCCGTGAACATGAGGCAATACATCAGGCCGGGAAAGATATTCCTGAAGTGTGTAATGGATTAGACGGACTACTGAAGTCACCTTATCGACCACGACAAGTCCTAGACATGATCCTAACACGGTATCTTGCGGCGGGACGTTCTCGGGGTCAAGCTCCGTTGCCTCCTTTTCTACGGCCAGGGCATGGCGGAGTTCATCAATCCGCAACGGCCGTTCCGCGTGGGATACCCACATTAGCACTTCTATCCCAAGTCTCGATCGGTCCCCTTTCTGTTCCTTTATTCGTAGTAGTGTTTGGTGGTACACACTGTCCAGGTCCACGCCGGTCGTAGCCACCTTTTCCAACATTCTCTTTCTCCTTGCTAACGATGTCTCGCTCAAAACTGCGTCGATATTTAATGCGACGAGCAGAAACCTGAGTCAATTGTCAATCTGTGACCCAAACTTACAACACAGCATTCCTACTTACATATCCGAAGACTTTTCCAACATTGTTTTCACAACGTCGGTTTTCAGATTTTCCGTCATCAAGTCCGGATCTCGGTCATCGTCTTCATCCATCTTCCGGCTTAGGTATCTAGCGAGATCTCCTTGATCGGGGACAATGTGTATAGTATAGGATCCTTTCGTGAGATGCTTATCAAGTTCCCCACGAATATGCGGCCTTCCTGTGAGAAATAATCGCGTATTTGGCGCTTCTTGAATAATATGCCTTAGCGACCGGAGGAACTCTGATCGATGTTGCGGCAGTAACTCGTCCATTGCGTCGGCGCAGATATATACCCGCTCGCAGGAGTTGATTGTTTTGACGAATAATCCCAGCATCTGCGGCAATCTGAGACCTTGTCCACCTGACCTGTCAAAGGAATTCTTGATCTCGCCTACAATCCCCACTCCTCTCAGGGCAACCTGCTTCAGTAGACTCCCTATCATATTCACTGCCGATTGATCCTTCCGAGCTTGGTAATCGCAATAGAGGGACAAAACGGCGATATTCCGCCCATAAGCTTGCTCGGATAGGGTGTCTATTATTAACGAACTGATTTATTTCCTTGTTAGCATCGTCTATCGTCCCCAGAACATACCCCCATACCTTATATATGTCTTTCCAACACCTTGATCTCCATAACACAAAAGTGTAGGATTCACTGAGCTATCCTGACTCTTGTGCCATGACTCGAACTCATCCCTCTGTAGAACCCAGTCTCCAACACCATCCAGTCGCTGGTTCCTCACATCCTGATGCCTTGCATAGGGCTCGAGTGGTGATAACCATGCTTGGATCTTCGAAGACTCTTCACTTGCTCCCACGTTGAAGGTGTTGTTATGATAGTTGTTTGACACATTCGCAAAGTTCGTATTCGAGCTACCGCGAACATTGTTTACTGTGTTGTTGTCGGCACGGGTATGTAATAGGCCATACTGGAAGGCATCGCTATTTAGACTTGGCTCTCCGTTCCCGCCAGGAAATGTGTTCATGTTGAATAAAGCTAGGCGACCGGTGAGATGATATGATAGCATACAAGTAGAAGAGTGTGCCCCGGAGGTTGATGGATTTCCCCTCCTCCCAAGCCAAACAAAGTGGGGATTAATCTAATGTACTCAGATTGGTGTAAGAATGCGGCGCTTGTCTCAGATGGGAGCACGAGCCAATCATTTCTATGCCAAGGCGACCAGTTGATCCTATGCAACGTAAAGTAAGTTAAGTTACGGTGCGCTTCCCGGAGGGGGGCTGGCAACGAACATTCCCCCCAAACATCCTCTCAGCCACACAACTCTCTCACGTATTCCAAGCCATACGAGCACCCGGCATAGCAAGCCTCCTGCAGGTTTAGGCAACGTGATTAGCTGAACCTCAGTCCTATTGTAAATAGTGGCTAATATTTGCATAGTGGCTCGCTATGCCGGGTGCTCACTCTGGCTTGACATACAGTACTGTGCCACCATTGACAATAGCCCCAAGCCCCCAAGCCCAAACCCCCGTTGCCCCCCTCCCAATCGCTCGTGTCGCTATTAGCCTGACTTCCGCTGGTGAATTGGTTGAGGCTGGTCGTTTGGGTATTATTGGTGGGGTACAGTTTCGGTTGCCGCGCCCGACTGAACAGTGCACCATGACTGATATTTTGCGCCCGAGTATCTCCCCCGGAAAAGCTTTTCATTGCTCGAGTGCGCAGTGCTCGAGTGCATGGACTGGCAAGACTTCTATTTTCGACACCTTCCGGTTTTATTTGTGCCAAGTTTACAGATCTTGACCTACTTCAGAATTACGGCAAGAGCAACACTCCCGGATCCAACCCACCACTGGAGCTATTCCACCTCAATACAAAAATAGCACCCCCGTTCTCATAGATTTCACTTCTTGAAACTGAATACTTGCAACCAGATCCACTGCCGTGTTTGTGCCTATTCGATTAGTTAAAATCATACCTATTTCCAATTCTCCAGTCTCACTCGCAGTCATAGCACATCACTCGATAAATAACTCCAATTCTAATTAAAATCCACATGCCCGAGACCAACAAAACGGGGAGGTCCGCAAAGTTGGGATCCACCTGCCGGCGGAATACACTTTCCCTAGTCTATTAATCTACTATAACTTTAACATAGTCGAGCGCGCCACATCGATAGCACTGGAATACCCCTCGGAAGGACCGACCCCGGCAAGCTAAACGAGAGTCCCTACTGGCGCCCACCCCACACCCACACAAGCCGCGAGTCACACGACACCGGGGGTAGGATTCAGAAGATAACTCGCTAGTATTTTTCGTCTTACCGTTAGTTTTTGAACATTCCCTATAATGCAATTCCAAGCTAGGCTTGGCCAAAGCAGACACTATCCAACCATCAGCGGGAACTTACAAAGGACGACTTGACAAAATAAGGCGTTCCTCCAATGGAATAGATCCCCTAAAAAGGGTCACCATGCCCTAGCAAGCAGCCTACCATTACCTCAAAATACATCTTTAATAAAAGCACTCGGCCTGCACAACGAGAGCTTTTATGACCTTTATTTTTTTTAATTTTTGCTGCGCTTCCGTATGGTCTGCAAACCGCCCATCAGGGCGGCGGTACTATGGACAGAGTCACCCAAGTATAGTACAGGTATAATACCGGTATTCCTAACCTAAATTATTATAATGCCTTTTCCCCAACAAAATACGAACCAGACGGCGAAACGCCTTAGCTGACCGGATCCCGGACGCGAGTTAGACACTATTTACTCTAGTTAACTCCATTCCAAACTATCTCCTCGAAACACAGGTATTTCCATAGTACTGTACTCGTAGTTGGAGCACAGATTCTGGCTGTGTAGCTTATGTAATCAAACCTTCTCTGTAGTCCCTACCCCCGGAGTTTTCTTTCATTATTAGAGCGTTTTGGCCACCCCTTGGAAGTGAAAATCCGAGTTCAAATTTTGAGTTCTGGGCAACAAGCTAGTGGAAGGTTAAACCGAAGAAAGAGTTCAACTCATCCTTACTATGTAAGGAATAGCTCAAGTCAAAATTTGAGCTTGATTTTCTCCCCCAGGACAGTGGCCAAAACGCTCTATTACGCTTGATGTCTACTCAAGTAGTTGGGAGAAATAATAGGCAGGAGTCATAAGAGATTAAACACCAAGAGCTAGGTAAGGATCATGTTGTGGTTTGGTCGAAATCTTGGAGGGAATGCGGACAATTTTTCCGCGCTAGGGGCGGCTTACGTCATCAACAGCCTCGCTTTGGCTCCTCCGCGCTGAGGATTTTTTTATTGCACTCGATGTCTACTCGAGTACTTGAACCGCCGCATCCGGGGCTTGGGTATCGAAACCTTGCACCCTGTACAGAATATTTCAGTATGTAGCATACCTTGGCGTGGTTTGGTCCAGTATTGGAAGCGAGTTTAGCTTCCGGGAATTTTAAACGTATTAAAGGAGAAACAGGGTCAACAACCAGATGAATCCCAAGGGTTGGCAGAGCAAAAATGGTATAATACCGCCAACGAACAACTTAGGGGTGAGAGGAGAAGTTGGCTGGCTCGCTTCTCTGCTTTCTGCCGGGATCTCTTTCCACCGCACTTAGCTCACGAACTGTAAAGTCAGGAGAATACATAAACCACAATAAAGTGGTCCTCCTATCCTCCCATCAACACACATATCCATTCTTTTCCCTGAACTTTTCTCTCTCCTATTTCCGTACCCTCATGCTAACAAAGGAATGACAACTGCCACTGCTTGTAGCCCTCGGCCATTGAATATCTCACTTTGCTTCCCAGCTCTTCTACTTTCCTCCCGGTGGATGTATCAACCATAACCGCATTTCCGGAGCCTAAGCGCTCCCCCAAAACCTGGCCGCATTTCGGCATGATGAAACAATTGTACGCGGACTCTGAGCATCACCTCAAGACCTCCAACAGAGAAACCCCACTCTAGCGGTGTGTTCCTCTTATTACCCCCTCTTCCATCGCACACATAATGTCTTGCCTGGTGCAGGTGGGGATGGGAGGTTAATCTCAAAAATAGGCTATGATCGGTAGAGAGCGTATTGGGTCCTTATTGTTTCTAAGCTGCCGGAGGTGTCCTATATATACACAAGCTCCACACTTACAGAAAATCTCTTTCTCAACAATATCACTACTCGTCTTTTCTCTCTGCATGCTTCCCTTCCATCTTCGCACCCAACACTCCTTTTTCCCAACACCATCTTGCTCGTTTCCATCTTTTACATAGTTTCCCTCAGCATCCTTGATCCGTTGCAGTACTGACACTGTTTTCCGTTTCCTAATCTCCATAGTGCGACACCAATCAGTTTCGTTTCCTAGTAAACCTTAATCCTAAACCTCCGGTTGTCCCTAGTGTCGCTTCCTAAAATATCCCAAACACTTCTGCGTCGTCTAACTCCTAAGCCAAACATACTATCTCCATTCTCTTACATCTCCTTTCAATCGTGCAACTACCATCAAACAAAAACCTTCTCAGCTATCCATCATATTCGTTTCACCAATGCCTGATGTTTGGAATCTTCGTGAATATTCAACAGTTAAAACTCTAGTTCAAAACGTAGAAAAAAGTACAGCAGAATATGATGCGAGACGCAGGTCTATAACTTGTGTATAGGATAATGAGCCACTTTAGAAACAGTAACATACCGGGCCACCATCTCTGGTATCTCGATACGGCATTGTGGTCACTCTACCAAACACCATTAGAAGGAAAGAGCTGGGGTGTGTAAGTTTCTGTACTTGTCCCAGGAAAGGAGCACTTGATGTCAAGGCTCGTGAATTTGTATGGGCGCTCAGATGCACGTGTGCTCTTTGCCTTTTGCAGGAGATTTTATGAATTCATGATATCAAGCACTTCTTCCGCGGGACTAGTATGATACATAACATAATGGTTCCATGAGCCAAGCCCAAGTCTAAAACGAAATAGAAGATTTGGGTTGAGGAAAAGTAGAAAGGAAAGAATCGGGGGGGGGGGGTTGGGACATTATAGGAAGAGATTGGGTGAGAGCAAAAGGCTACGTAGGGGGGGGGGGTATGTGCTGGTAACGGGAATGGATGGTGAAACGATGGTGGGGGCGGTCCATGGAAATTTGGGTAGAGAGAATGTAGACAAACCCGTGTCCGAGGCTCTGAGTTTAGTCTATACCAGAGAGTGAAGTCGTTCGAGACCGTAGGAGTTCTACAATCTGCCAATGCCTGAACCGACAAGCCATCTCAAGTGGTGTTATGCCACCCATTCGCGGGTCGTTGGGGTTGACATCGCCCCTGGCGAGTAGTAGTCTTACCACCCCCTCATGCCCATTTTTAGAAGCCCACCAGAGTGGTGTTTCACCATCATTGTCTGGCTTGTCAGGATTGGCATCACCCAGTGCGAGTAGCAGTTTCACCACCCCCTCATGTCCGATTCTTGAAGCGCAACAGAGTAGTGTTTCACCATCGTTGTCTATTTTGTTAGAAATGACATCGCCCCGTGCGAGTGGTAGTCTCACCGCCCCCTCATGCCCACTTTCACAAGCCCTCCAGAGTGGTGTTTGGCCAAAGTTGTCTGGCTTGTTAGGATTGACATCGCCCCGTGCGAGTAGCAATCTCACCACCCCCTCATGCCCATTGGAAGAAGCACACCCAAGTGGTGTTAGGCCATGTTGGTCCGGCTTGTTGGGATTGACATCGCTCCGTGCGAGTAGTAATCTCACTACCCCCTCATGCCCACTTCTAGAAGCCCACCAGAGTGGTGTTGCATTATAGTTGTCTTGCTTGTTTGGATCGATATTATCCAGTGTGAGTAGTAGCTCCACAGCCCCTTGATCTCCCTGTCGAGCAGCCCACATGAGCGGGGTAAATCCTATCCTGTCTCCTCGATTGATATCACAGCCTTCCATCTGTATCAACGCAGTCATGGCCTCTCCAATTCCGAAGTAGGATCCACAGTGTAAACCAGAGAATTGGCCATGGCTACGTAGGGTAAGCCAATAAGGGCGGACCCTGTCGAAAAGTACGACAGAAGATATATGGCTATCGTATCGGTTTAATAGCTCGAGCGCGAGCGATTTTGCGTAGTCTGAGAGTCCGATTTTTACGTGCCCACCCCAATGCAAAGATGAATACTCGAGAAATGGCATGGACTCAAGGTTCAGAGCGCCATCGGTGGGAAGCCCCTTAATCTCATCGTAGTTCAAATAAGTCAGGCATGTTTGGCCCAGTCTTCCGTGAACATCAGGCAATACATCAGGCCGGGAAAGGTATTCCTGAAGTGTGTAATGGATCAGCCGGACTATTGAAGTTTCCTTATCGACTACGACAAGTCCTAGGCATGACCCTAACACTGTATCTTCCGATCGGACATTCTCAGGGTCAAATCCCGTTGCCTCCTTTTCTACGGCCAGGGCATGGCAGAGTTCATCAATTCGCAAAGGCCGTTCCGCGTGGGATACCCACATTAGAACCTCCATCCCCAGTCTTGATCGGAAACTTTTCTGTTCCTTTATTCGTAGTAGTGTTTGGTCGTACACGCTGTCCAGGTCAACGCCCGTGGCGGCTACCTCTCGCAACATTCTCTTTCTCCTTGCTAATGAGGTCTCGTTCAAGACTGCGTCGATATTTAATGCGATGAGCAGAAACCTGAGCCAAATGTCAATCTATGGCCTAAATCTATAATTGATAGCGACACTCTGATGGCAGCTCGCTCACAACCCAATGATAACTGGGGTAGCGTAGGTAACGGCGCGAAGCACGGAGAAAAGCAGGTAGGTGATGGTTCGGGTATGTGATGATAACGATGTGGATGTTCGATGTACGATACAGGAGGCTGTCTACTGGTAGCTCAGACTAAATACAGAAGAGAGCGCACAAACACACAAAACAGGAAAAACCCACACAACGGGAAAAACCCCCAAGTGGCAGTCACGACCCTAAACCAGTCGTACCCCAAACTAACTATCATACCCTAACAACTATGG
>Ga0307509_10009299_pt1 | contig 12331 bp, 9 predicted proteins | sample 10_EM_MG_FD_202245 | JGI IMG/M metagenome (GOLD analysis project Ga0307509, IMG submission 202245) | Populus trichocarpa ectomycorrhiza microbial communities from riparian zone in the Pacific Northwest, United States - 10_EM | ecosystem: Host-associated > Plants > Roots > Unclassified | place...
ATATCAACGTTCTTGAAAGCTCCCCTTGTGCCCCCCCTTTCCCTCCTCTCTTACATAAGCCTCTCAGAGTCATCTCTAGCAACACTAGAGACTTCTACCTCTTCAAGTACTCACCACCAGTTCACTCTTAGTACAAGTTGTACTATCAAGGCCCATTGAAGCCTTAACAACAGATCCATCTGAGTTGTGTTTGATGCAGAAAACCTATTTGCTACCTACAACATCTTGTCTGTGGGCATGAGACTGTAGTCCAGGTCCAGCCTCTCCATTTTGTGGTCCATTGCCTCATTCTAGTAGGGCCAGTCGGGGTGACATTGCGGTTCATGGAGCGTCTTCAGGTTGCCTCCAACTTCGTGTACTGCATCTGCTATGTCTTGATCGAGATTAGTGTGGAAAGCGAAATCAGCATTGTTATTATGGAGCTGAAGTGGAAAGTGGACCCTCATGGGGCTCCCCATGAAGTTGGGTGCCTCTGGGAGAGCCACGTACCTCTGTGCACATGTTAACATGTGTAGTCTATGTTGCACTAATAAAACTGATGTATGAGCAGCAGTGAGCAAGCGCAAAGGAGAAGTGGGCTGTGCAGACATGAACTCAGTCTGGCACACAAGTGACCAACAACTGAGGGGCTGCAAGTGAGACTACAAAGGTATAAATGAAGTACAAAAGTAGGGTACTGAGTGGATGCAAAATTGGGGTATGTGCTATACTATTTGACCATGCATGCTGTCTATGTCAATCACTAGCACATCTTGCACTGTACTTCTATGTGATGTCCATGTGGACTGACTGCTGCTTCTGTGACACTCCCCCTCACTTTGTGCGCAGTCCAGGGGACACAGTGAAGTGCTTCTCTATGGCGGAAAGCAGGGGTGTGGGTGTGTCAGCCACTGTGTTGTCTGTGGTGCAGGAACTGGGCATGTTGCATTCTTGATGACCCAGCAGGTCTGGTGTGTGAGATGGGTGATTGCACTTGAACATGATTGTGGTGTCATTGTTTGGGGACGAAGGAGCAGGGGCATTGAGGTCAGCAAAAGTGCCTGAGGTGGGGCTGGGGGGCATGATGCCTCCTTGCTGCTGTGTGTTGCTGCGATGTGCCTGCTCCCAATGGTAGGCAATGGGGCAGCCTCCTGCAGCTTCAAGAGTGGGGGTGTGGTGCCACCGTTGATGGGGAATGCATGCCCTGACATGGCACGCCAGTCTATGGCCGTGCTGCTGTTTGCATTAGAGAAAATGGCATCTGGGTGCATTGCCAATGCAGCCCAGGTGAAGGTGATGACAGCCCCACAGTGGGGCATGTCATGTGTGATGATGCAGCTCTCTGCTGTGCTGTCTGGTGTGTGCTTGATAGAAAGAAGGACCTGGTGGTCTGTTGGTGTTGAAAGGAACTTGGAGTCAGCAAGCTGGTAGAGGGGGAAGGCGGTGTTGATGTACGCCGGCTGCAGTGGATGGATGGTGCGTCCTCTGTGGTCTGAGTGGTTGGGGTTGTTAATGTTGACACTGCCCATTTGATCAAGTCCTTGCATGGCTGTGTGCACCTTGTGTGTGACAGGGCTCTTGGTGGGCTCCTCCCAGGGTGGCTAGTTGTGGCTGTGCTTGGCCTCTGCGAGCATGTGAGGGGTGGGTGCATCTGTGTGTGCAGTCTCAGCCACAAATACTGACTCTTGGCTGTCAGGGTCAGTGTGGGGTGCCGGCGCACCATTCTCCACTGTTGGCACTCCCCCTGATTATCCTGGGTCTTGTGTGAAGGCCCCAGGGCAGTGCAGGCTGGTTGCAGGGCAAGGGGCATCAGTGCCCAAGTGGACCAATCTGTTGCTGCTGGGCTGAGGGTCAGTGTTACAATCCACCCCCATTTTTCTCTTCACCATCGGACCCCCTCCTCATCACTCTATCCAAACCCAACCTTATGGCCAAGCAACCATTACCATTTAACCCATCATCCCTAGAGAACCTGCCACCACTACCACCCAGTAAACCATCCAAACCATCGTCACCCCTTGATCAGCCACCAGTCAAGCCCCTCATCCCTATCCCCTAGAACATCCACCAATGGGAGTACTCCTCAATGGAGACATACCAAGAGCCACCTCCAGTAGAGAACCCACTGGAAGATCCAGACAGTCCCATGGAGGACGCGCTGCCCTTAGAGCCAGAACCAGTCACTCACTATGAACCCGATGTCCCTGGAGGCCAGACACATACCTTATCCCTGGAAGAGTCCCCTATCGAACCCTGGGAAGCATACCTCACTCAGCCCAGTAGTCCTGTGTCCCACAAGCACTCCCTATCACCCACCAATCCCTCTTCAGTGCCCATATGACAATGTACCAGTTGTGAAGGTAGTTACCAGTCAATCACCCTGTCAGCCTTGTTGCCCATAGCTGGCACCTTGCCCCAGAGTCAGGGCTACCAATTGATCTCTTTAGGAGGGTCCGCAGACAATCCCTCATCCACGCAGAGCTCCGCAGACAATGTGGATAGCGACATGGCCCTTAACTGGGTCTCCATCAGAACTGACTACCATAAAGGGTAGCTGCTTACACTAGACACCCATTAAAACCAGAATGGGCATGCAGCAATCAGATCTCCTTGGATCAATCTCAAACTTCAGATTTGTCATCGCATCATGACAACACTTCTCTTCTTGGAATGACTTGCCACCATTGTTCTTCAGTTAAGGATAGATTAGGCAATTCTCTGATCCTTCATTCGCTCTTGCTCATTCTCTATTGTTCAACTCATACAGACTGCAGCACTTATCCGCGGACCTTCATATGATACAGACAGCCCCCTTTTGACCAGAAGTACCTACCTTAGTGACCATGGCCCATGCACAGACCTGCCTGTATATAAGTACCCAGTATTTCGACAGTCAAGCCCTAAGCTTGACCTGATTCTCAATATCAACATTCTTGAAAGCTCCCCTTGTGCCTCCCCTTTTCCTCATCTCTTACATAAAGCCACTCAGAGTTGTCTCAAGTAAACTAGAGACTCTCTACTATCTTCAAGTACTTGCCACTAGTTCATCCTTAGTACAAGTCGTACTATCAAGGCCTGTTGAAGCCTTAACAGTTAGGGTTGGACCCGATTTCGACTGTGGCAGTGTTGATGAGTGAGGGGGTGAGTGCAAGCTTCTGTTGTGCATTCTTTGCCAATTTGGCCAGTGAGGGTGAGATATCCAGCTCTGGGGCTGGCACAGATGATGAGGTGGTGGCCTTGGAAGATGAGACAGGTGATGTGAGGGTGTTGGAAGTTGAGGGAGTGCCCAGCACAGCAGTCTGCTCACTGCTCATGCTCGGCATCCACATTTCCTCCCCCTCAAGCAGAGCTGCTGACACTGGATGGACATCCTGCTCCTTGGTGACAGTGCCAGGCCTGGGCCAAGGTGCTTGGTGGGCCTGCACAATGGTGTTGAAGCTGGGGGTCTGACCCTTATGTGTGCAGATTGCTGGCTTGGGGTCGTCAAGATATGCATGCTCTGGTGGGCACATGGTGTCTGCGACCTGTTCTCTGCACAAGGAGGTGGTCTGGAGGCGTCCGTCTCCAATCTGGGGCACATGCAGCATGGTGCAGGGAGCGAGTTGGGACTCACTTTGAGGGGTGCCCTCCTTGGCCTCCTCTTCAACATCCATTTCCTCCCCCTCCTTGATCGGCCAACTGTCTAGTCCGGCGCAATTGAGTTCATCTTCACCCTCCACACCCCAGGTTTCAGCGTGGAAGGCCTCCTATTTGTTGATGTTGCCATCTGACTTGTCTTTGGATTTGCCCAGAGGGTCTGGCTCTGTGCAGTATGGGTACATACAAGCTACGTCCTCTTCAGCCATGCAGAAGCTGTTGTTGTCTGAGTTATTGTCTTCAAACATGTTGGCAGAGCCACAGGCTTGTTCTTGGGTTTGGTGCTGGTCTGTGTGGTCTGGCTGCTTTGGTTCTCTGCAGCAGTGGCAGTGGCCTTCTCCCTCTTCTTGGTGTAGCATTTGTGCACCTAGTGACCCTCCTTGCCACAGTGATGGCACTTGCCCTTGTGGTGTTTTGAGCTGCCACCCTCAGACATGTTGGTAGTGGTGAGAGCCTTGTTGCTCTGCCCAGTCTTGCCCTTGCCTGGTGCTTGGGTCAGGTCCTTGGGTGGACACTGTGACTTTGTGTGCTTGGCCTCCTTGGAAATCATGTCAATAAGCTCTGAAATATCAACAGGCTTGCAGGTGTACCTGCTGGCGATGGTGAGGGAGTTGAGGGTTTGCAATGCATACAATGCAAGGGGCTCCAGGATGCTGTACAGGATCGTGCACTTGTACTTGATGTTGGTGATAGGGATCCTGATGGTGGTGAGGTGGTGGTGCTGCTGCCTGAGGTCCATCAGGAACTTCCAGATGTTGCCCCCCTTTGGGCACTTCATGTCCATGAAAGACTGGTGGAGATCCATCTGCATGAAGTCAGTCTTCGTGGTGAAAATGCTGCTGAGAGCATCCCATTGCTCCTGAGTGGTAGTGTACTTCTCAATGTCCAGGCTAATCTTGTCAGGGAGGCATTGACTTATGAGGTACCCTGCAACGTCATCTTTGTGGTCCCAGCATTGGATGGCCTGGTCTTCCACATCTGTGGGGTGTTTCAGGTCCTTTGGGACAGGATGCGGGTCCAAACTGTCAAAGTGGCCCCAGTGGCCATTGATTGCCATTGCTCTCTGGAGCCACCTAACAAATACAGCCCAGTTGCTGCCTTCAGAGTTGAGGTGTGGGACTTCAGTAGATAGAACAAGTTGCTGAGGAGTGGAGGATGTGGTGGGTGACTTGGCAACTGAGCATGATGACAAAGATGAGGAAGCTGAGGATGGGGCAGAAGACAATGTGGACAATGCTGATGAAGAAGCTGCTTTGGTCTTGGAACAAGTATTGTCACTGGGGCCAGGGCCCATAACCTGTCGCACTAATAAAAGTGATGTACAAGCAGCAGCGAGCAAGCACAAAGGAGAAGTGGGCTGTGCAGACACAAACTCAGTCTGGCACACAAGTGACCAACAACTGACAATGTATTTACCTGTGTGGACACAAACTACACACTGTAAATACAGGGAATAAACATGAGAGTAAAGTAAAGGGCTCACCTCAGTCTGGCACACAAGTGACCAACAACTGAGGGGCTGCAAGCAAGACTACAAAGGTATAAATAAAGTACAAAAGTAGGGTACTGAGCAGATGCAAAATTGGGGTATGTGCTATATTTGACTGTGCATGCTATCTATGTCAATCACTGGTGCATCTTGCACTGTACTTCTATATGATGTCCATGTGGACCAACTGCTGCTTCCATGACAGTCTATCCGTTACCGCTGCCAGATGTATTGGTGACCCATGTTACAGAGTGTGTTGTCAGGCATGGTGTGGTTGGAGCTGGGATCTTGGACTGAGCGGGTGTGGGAGTGTGAGACAGGGTCAACTCTGGTGATGTTGGTGACAGTGCTGGGTGATTCTTCCTCTTGTTGGCTAGATTGTGGCTGGTTAGGCAGCGTGCTGGAGACATCCTCCCCTTAGCCAATGAGGGGAAGGTGATATGCAGGACCATCAGCATAAATTTGATGTTGTGCTTGACTGAGACTGAGTTCTTTCCAGGCCAGTAAATGCGGTGAGTATGTCCAAGCTGTCAAAACCAACCCCTTGGTTCACGATTCCTCATGTGTCGAACTTGGTGCCAGTGCTGGGCATGTGGCTCCACTCAGGCAGTCCTGCAAGGTTAAGCTTCCAGCAGTGGGGGTGTTCATACAGGGTAGTGTCACCTAGGTCTCTGGTAGAGGTTCTGTCCTTGGGCCACATGGAAAAGTGGATGGTCTTGCCCCAGAGTGCTTGGGGAAGGTGGCTGTGTGGAGGATGGTGTGGACACAACCAGGGAGGTGGCAGTGAGTGATTCCTCTACTCCATTTGTGCTGTGGTGTGTCATGTATAGTGAGAAGACACTCCATACCTCCTGTCCTTCAATTAATTTATCAAATTATGCCCTAGTGAACTCACCCAATCGGAATGGAAGTGCTTGATGCCATAGCACTGTGTTGTGTCTCAACCCAGGTAGCAAAGGCCTTGCAGACTTCAAGAGTGTAACATGTTGTGGTGTGTTGGATATAGTTGATAAGTTGGATGAAGACTTTGACTTATTTCCTAAGAGCTTGCCACAACAGAACCAGAGCAAATCAATGGTTATTGCAAAAGCTAAACATAAGGGTAGAAAGTCTGCCCCTCCTAGATGAGAGGGCAACCCTTTATATATATGATCATGTATCTACTGTACCTATCTATGCGGGGACCCATTGGGGACCCTCCTATTCACATGTGCTACTAGTTAGCACATGTCTTTATTCATCGCTCATGGCGATCTAAATTATGTGCGACCACCTAATGAGGTCAATCACGCATCATATATGTGGTGCATATCATGCACCATTGTTAAGGCCTATTGAACCTTAAGGCGCGATGTGCGTGACAGTGAAGACGTGCGGCAGTGATGAAGTTACAAGGGTCATAATTCCCTTAATAACTTGAGTGACTTTGGAATGTGATAAAGGTGAGAAGGTCGCTAAGACCAATGTCTGGGTGTAGATAAAGAGGAATAGGAAGTATCTTCAAAGCATTGAAGATAACTTCAAAGAAAAGTAAAAGGGGAATGGCTTTTCAAGCAACAAGGACTGAGAATGCAATAGATTGCAAACTAAGTCAGGCTTAAGGCCCAACTCTAGGATATAAGTCCAGCTTATATACAAAAGGGCAGCTACCTGACTAAGTATACAAATAGGGAGAACAATGGAGTCACAGACAATAGGCATCACAGAACAATGGGGTCACAAACAATGGTGGTCACAGACTACCATAAGAAGAGAACAATAGAGAATGTACAAATGGAGGGAACAATGAAGTCCCTGACAAGATGGCTCTGTTGTACAAGTAAGCAGTCATGTGAGTCAAGGTCATGTGATCATATAAGTACATAATGGTCAAGAAAGAAAGAAAAATGTGGGCCAAGTGCCCAGGAGCGTAACAACCATCCTATGTAGGCTTTATGTAGTTCATGTGTGACCGATTGAGGTCGATTGCACATCATCTACATTAGTGCATATTTGTGCAGTTCACATGCAATTGACTGGGGTCAATTGCACATCATCTGCATGATTGTATATCATCAAATAGGCATGTGATGCTGTCCTTATTGCCATGCACAATCTGTGGTTATGCACACTAATGTGTGCCTCTCATAAATTTCCGAAAGGACTTGTGATTAGATAGCATAAGGCAACCTAACTACCACTGCCTTACAAAGAGCCTCATTTTTGGTGCAGAGGGTGATGCGCATGCAGTGTATATGGTTGTCTGTGAAGGTGATATAATATCTGCAGCCCCCAGATTCTGGACAGGAGAGCAGTGGACTTCCATACCAAATTTGTCAGCCTGCAGTGTGGATTGAATGGTCCTTGAAGTCTTTGCATGCTTGCACAAGTTGCCAGTAAGGATGGGTGTATTGTCTGAGATTGTGAACCCTATGAATGATGCCATTCTGGACAAGCGTGCAGACTGAACCCAAACAAACATAACCAAACATAGTTTTGCATGGGTGCCAGTCCTCTGCCTTGGTATCTGGACCAACTGAACCTTGAACTGAACTGGACCTTGTTACAATACCAGTGACTTGCCATACTTCACATTTTTTCTTGACTTGCCGCATCCTGTTTGTAGTAGACCTCTAATGTCATGCATTTTCATCCTGACCGAAATACTATTTCCTCTCCCTTCAGGCCCCAGTCCAATCATCTCTCTAAGCAGGTCAAAAAGCAACTAACTAGTGGGGACCACCATTTCTCCTTCTTGCCACCTCTCACTACAGCACTGGTACTTTGTCATTTTGTTGCCCTTGGGACCAACATCTCCACCCTTCGGGGTTGTCTACAATGTTTGATAATCTCCACATGCTAAGGTAGGGCCAGCAAGGTTTCATCCAACATCATGTGATAAATGGGCAAAAAGTGTGACAAAGGGGAAAATGGTGAATAACTTTCCAACAACAACACTAATGAAAAATCAGTTTGCCCTTAAAGGTAGATTAGGATGTTCAGTGTCACCGCCACAAAGTGAGGGCAACACTGATTCAGTGTTGTGTTAGGTAAGCTGTCCTAACTTGGCGGTATGTCACGTGGATAGCTTGTTGCCAAGTTGTGGTCGATATATGAGAAGTGGTTCCCACACTAGAGTGACGTCCTAGTGCCCACTTGTAGTGATATGAATGAGAAGAAAAGGGGAGTTGAATTGACAGGAGATTCAACTTGCTGTTTTAGGTACAGCAGTGAGCCTCTTTTATACTAAATATACATGGTGACTAATCACAACGTAGTAAGTCAGATACATGCTATGACTAAGGTACTAGTAGGATCAGTAAGCGACTCCAGCTCGATCAGTAAGCACAATAAGAGTATCAGTCATCCGATTGCTAATCACTAAGGGCCAGTTCCCACGACTTACAGAGGCTGTACTGTATGAGTAATCACGATCACCTAAGGCCGGTCACATTCAGAACATTTAAGGGTGAACCAATTTTTAATAAATCCAGTTTTTGAAGAGTTATTCAAAAGATTGTGTCTATCTTATCATGTGTGCAGTGGATCTTTGAGTTCCCAATGGCGCGGCTGTTGGTTGCAAAATGAGATGTAACGCAGTGTCACACTCATGTGATGTTGGATGAAACCTTACCGGCCCTACCTTAGAATAAAACCCCGACTTGCGCCCATCTATTTCAAGCGATCACCTGATCAATGATCACCTCATGTCTGAGTGCGAACATGGAACACATCGATGGGCGATGGGCCAGTGCTCTTCCCTCTTAACCCCCGACCCTCGACCCACTGCGCTCCGCTGTCTCGCCCTTGTTTTGTCTCCGAGAACCAATCCCCCCAGGCTCCCATAGACCTCATTCGTTTCCTACTCGTGAGATGACTGTCCAGCCAGGATCGGCTCGTTTCCAAGCGCTTCTAGAGTCTGCCTTACAGGACTATCAGAAGAAGCCTGGTCTCAAATCAGCAGACTGGGAAGATTCGCTCGCCGTCCCACTACAGCGTTGCCACTCCATCGATGACATTACCACCTTATTACAAGACAAAACGCAGGCCTTCGATGATTTTCGACAGCGCGATAGGATCTTCAAGTCTATCAATGCTACTGTATCTATTTTAACCCCGATTTCTGCCCTCGCATCTGCTGCTGACGGCGCAGGCCTGGTACGCCAAAAGGTCCTGAAGGCCTGTCTTGCATTTCTTACTGTTTTTACAGGAATTGCTCCCATATACGAAAGCGATAAATTCTACGCTCGGTATCCTACTAGTCGTATGTACCATTCCTAGGTTCATCTGTGGATATCCTTCTGACGTCCAGGTCTCTCAGGCGGCCAATGGTGTAATCACGAGTTGCGACGCACTCGCCGACATGCTCGAGTCGATTGAATATTTCTTCGATCGTCTCAGAATATATACCGAGACGTCTCACTCTATGCCTGCAGTGGACAAGATAGTGGTCAAGTTGATGGTGGAGCTAATCTCCACGCTCGCTCTGGTGACTCAAAAGCTCAAGAAGCGACGTTTGCGTGAGTCCTTCCTCGTTGATATGTTACTTTACTCACCGCGACGCAGTCAAGCGGGTGAAGAATTTTTTCGGGGTTAAGGAAATCAACAAAGCACGTCAGAGGCTTGATCGCCTCCTACAAGAAGAGGGTCGGGCTGTCGAAGCTCAGACTCTTAAGGCTGTCGAGGGTGAGTGAACGCCCTCAGCTTGTAATTCGCCGTGTATCGAATACGTTTCCACTCCAAGACAACAAAGCGTCCACTGACGGTGTCCGGAACGCCCTGGGTACGTTTAACGCTTTGTCGGCGATAACGAGCGAGCTCCATGTCTGACTGGGTGCTAGACCAAATGACAAGTGGCATCGACAAGTCGAAACGTCAGCTATATCCTGACATCCATTGCTGCATGAGAGGCTGAAATACTCTGGCAGGTGACGAGTTATTGGGTAATATTCAAAAGTGGCTCTCTCCCCCCGATCCTTGGAAAAACTTCAACATCGCGCGCGAATCACGGCACAGCGAGACTGGAGGGTGGTTCGTTAAAAGCAAAACACTCTCAGAATGGAAGGATTCAAAACCAAGTTCGCTCCTGTGGATTAACGGGAAACGTCAGTTGTCGGCCCAGCGCTTACGTTTTCGCAAAGACTGATTGCCTTCCCTGTTCGTAGCGGGCGCTGGGAAGAGCGTCATTTGGTACGTTAAATGTTCGGTATATTTGTCTTGCGGACTTACGATTTGGTTAGTTCCACGATCATTGAGGAGGTCAAGACTATGCAGAAATCCGACCTTGCATCACTTACGATATTTTACTACGATTTCAGGGAGGATAGAAAGAAGGACGTGTCTGGGCTACTCTCATCAGTATTATTCCAGCTGTGCGACCAGTCCGACTCCTACTACGATATCCTATCCGATTTCTATACGACACACCGCAATGGTGCAGAAAATCCTGGCGACGACAAACTTGTCCAGTGTTTGACGGACTTATTGAAATGCCCAGGAGCACGGCCAGTGTATCTGGTCATAGATGCCTTGGATGAATGTCCAAGCACATCTTCCCTGTCGTCCCCCCGAGAAAAGCTCTTATCATTTTTGGAGGACCTTGTCGAAGCACAGCTCCCGAACTTGCGCATATGCGTCACGAGCCGACCCGAGGTCGACATCAAGGCCATCCTCGAGCCCCTAGCTTTCCGTTCCGTTTCCTTACACGACGAAAGAGGACAAAAAGAGGACATTATTAAGTATATCGAGTCGATCGTTAACACGAATAAAAACATGCAAAATTGGAATTCGGAGCACAAGCAGCTTGTGATTGATGTGCTGACAAAAAAGGCGGATGGAATGTAAGGCGTTTATACCTCATCTCATTCGTCCATCTCACCCGTACATCTGATAGGTTCAGATGGGTAGATTGCCAGCTCGCATACCTCGCCGACTGCTTCCCAAGGAACATCCAGGACGTTCTGAACAGATTGCCGGCGACGCTAGATGAGACGTATGAGCGCACTTTGCGAGAGATTAAAGAGACAAATCGGGAATCTGCCCAACAACTCCTCATCTGCGTCGCCGTAGCTTCCCGCCCGCTTCGAGTCGAGGAACTGGCAGAAATTCTCGCAATTGATTTCAAGTCGGGGGCAATTCCGAAATTTCACGAGGGTTGGCGCCTGAAAAATCCGGTCAAAGCAATACTATCCGCTTGCTCCACATTACTTTCCGTTGTCAACGTCGGAACGTCTCGCGATACTTCCAGAGTAGTACAATTCGCTCATTTTACGGTGAAGGAGTTCTTGACATCTAGCCGCTTTGCCGAGAAACAGAACGATATTTCCCGCCATTACCATATTACCATGCCACCTGCTCATACGTTCGTCACCCAAGCATGTCTGGGTATGTTATTGCACCTGGACAAAGACATCACCAGCTGGAGCCTCCCGGAATTTCCTCTCGCTGAATACGCAGCCCAGTACTGGGTGGAGCATGCTCGTTTTGAGGGTGTCTCGCAACATGCAGTGGAAGGGATGAAGGAACTCTTTGACCAGACGAGGGCCCATTTTTCCATCTGGCTCTGGATACATAACCCAACGGTGCCCTACTGGGACCTACGCAAGCGAGCCGAAGGGCCATCTCTACCATACGGTAGCCCCTTACATTATGCCGCGTTTTGCGGCCTACAAGACGTTGCGAAGATTTTGGCATTTGAGCATCCACAGGATGTGAATTCTCAGAGCTTCTCTGATATGTCAACACCTCTACATTTGGCATCAAAGAATGGCCATGTGGATCTTGCACTGATGCTCATAGAGCGCTGCGCCGACGCGTCAGCCCAGACGAAGGATGGGTCGACTGCGCTGCATTTGGCATCCTGCCATGGCCATGTGAATCTCGCACAGATGCTCGTAGAGCGCGGCGCCGACGCGTCGGCCCAGAGGAAGGACGGGCGGACTGCGCTCCATTTGGCGTCACAGAATGGCCATATGAATCTCGCGCGGATACTCGTAGGGCGCTGCGCCGACGGGTCAGCCCAGAGGGAGGATGGGTCGACTGCGCTGCTTTTGGCATTGGAGAATGGCCATGTGGATCTTGCACTGATGCTCATAGAGCGCGGTGTCGACGTGTCAGCACAGAACGAGTACAGGTCGACTGCGCTCCATTTGGCGTCACAGAATGGCCATATGAATCTCGCGCGGATGCTCGTAGAGCGCTGCGCCGACGCGTCAGCCCAGAGGTAGGATGGGTCGACTGCACTGCAGT
>Ga0307509_10009300_pt1 | contig 12330 bp, 10 predicted proteins | sample 10_EM_MG_FD_202245 | JGI IMG/M metagenome (GOLD analysis project Ga0307509, IMG submission 202245) | Populus trichocarpa ectomycorrhiza microbial communities from riparian zone in the Pacific Northwest, United States - 10_EM | ecosystem: Host-associated > Plants > Roots > Unclassified | place...
CTAAATACAGAAGAGAGCGCACAAACACACAAAACAGGAAAAACCCACACAACGGGAAAAACCCCCAAGTGGCAGTCACGACCCTAAACCGGTCGTACCCCAAACTAACTATCATACCCTAACAACAATGGGATTCCAGCTATCAAGACCATCAGGGTTCCAACTATATCCAAGATATGGAGCCTTAGTGAAATTTCAACAGCTGAGTGCTGTAAGGGAGATATCAACAGGCCGGACAGGCTGACTTGAGGCAGTGCTATGCCAGCCACACATTGCCAGGGGTTCTAGTTGGTGTAGAGTAATTCAACAAGTTAGGTAGGAAACTGCTACCCCGTCAGGTAGGAGTCTACGGAATAGATCAGAGGATGTAGTCTTTGCTTCCTATAGGATAGGTGAGAAATGCCACTAGGGAAGAGTGAAGGTAGGAGACTGTAGGGTGCTAGCCATAATGTTCTTGCCTCACAGTGAGGTTTATTCCACAAGCATATAGAGCCCCGGGTTCTGTTATGCAGAGAAGGATCGTGAGAGTTCGTCTTTGTGTTTTACCCCATGTCACCTTAGATAGCGAGGTGAAGAGTGAGGTAAGGAAAATAGAGGAGAAGGAGCTCGTTAGGAGAGAGATGAGGAACTAGTATTGTAGTACAGCACGCTACTTAGCGGTCTTGACGAACATTAGGAAGTACGATGCTTATCTTGACGGAATGTTGTGTGATCCGGGGCTACTGGGGGTTCTTTCCTCCCTGCATCGACATCACGGAGAGATATGCGGCCATTCTATTCGCAATGGGATGACGTTTGTGAGCACAAGATTAACCCTATAATATTAGATTCGCTGACCAAAAGACTGTACCTATCCGGTGCCTGCCCTTCGTTACTCTTTCCATGGGGCAAGCGAGCAACAGAAAGCTCTGCCCCTCCCGCAGCACAGCCAAAATCTGGCGGTATTCCATATAGGTATTGCAACAAGGGGGTTGGGTGATATTTGAATTTTTCGCTTGATTCATCTTTTCGAAGTGGTCAAATATACGGCACCGAATAGCAGCTGGGATGGACAGCGCGCAAGGTCTTCTCTTCGTTCTTGCTTCCTGATCTAGTGGTAATGACAGAAGTATATATCAAAAACGAAACCAAGCTCTGGTCCTTCTAGGATCACCACACATCTTCGCCTTCTTTTCAGCATATTCCAAAACAGGAAAATAAGGAAACATTCTGCCTAATCTCTTAACAGAAGAAATGCATCACAAAGACTTCCGCTCTCTTGGGTCTTTGGTCCAATGCCCAACTATTGTCCTGAGTTCATCACCATAGCCGTTATGCGTTCCTTTAACAGTCGATGCTCCTTTCCATCCATCAACAGTGTTCCCAGTCGTCCCTCTTTGGGGTGACGACTGGACGGACTACGGCACATAGTTCGTTATTTTTGGGGGATAGGACAGACTACGCCCGGGAAGGTGAAGGCCGGACGGATTATAGGGGATTATAGTTCTAGCACTTAGACCTCCGGTACTAGTCAAGTTGAAACCATACACCAAACGGATTGTTTTCACATCATGATACATCACTCGTTGGGCCAGTCCCCGACAGTCCCTCACCATGCCCGGCCGTCGCCCACTCGTACCCGGCCGTCTTCAACAGTACCCGGCTATCCTCAACCGTCCTAGCCTTAGGCCGCCCCGGACGGACTACATATAGCCGTACCGTCCCTTTCCGGGGCTCTTGGCACTCCCCCCGGACGGTTGAGAACACTGTCAATCAACGGAAACTTATTTCCCGTGCTTCTGCTCTTGAGTAAACAAAAGAAGCTAGAGCATGCAGAGCAGAATTAACTAATTTCTACCATCATCTAAAGGCTTGATTTACTTGTGGATTGACTAAGCCGGACGATTCCGCCCTCTGTCCACTGGAGTAATCTTTCATAGTGGCGAGGGATTCGTTCTCCACAGCAGAACAGTACCTGGGGGGGCGTAGTGTTTTATATCCCACAAGTAGAATATTTATGACCCCGAGTTGGAGGGGGTTGAGTGGCCATTGGAGGTGCTGGTCAGGTTTCAAAATAATCACCTCTTCTCTTCTCCCTCGAGGGATTCCACTACTGGTAGTCGCCCACCTCATCATCTATCATCTACAATATTCTAAGCAGCGAAGGACGAAGGATACCACAATAGTTCACTCATAATACCTGTCCTTTAAACATGGCTGTTAATAACTTTACCGTTGGGATAACCAATCTAAAATTCTAGCCTTGTTATCACTGGGGGGGGGGGTGGAAATCCTACTCGGACAAGATGACGTGAACCCTAGCGAACAAGATATATAAAGCAAAACACCGCTGGGAGATGATGCACTGTAGGCGGGGAAATTCTGGAATGATAGACCTACTACTATAACCCCCAGCATCTGCAGCTCCCTACACAGCATATGGTCGTCGAGGCATCATACCTCTCACCGTCCCAGACCATGAATAACCTATGTCCCCTTTCCATAAGGACCGCAGCAGTTCCATAAACACGCCTGCCCCCATTGCTACCCGCCTCCTCTTATCACGCCCCTACATCCTCCCCGAGATTTGGATGTTGTCTTCTAGTATTCGTCGTCTTTCACCTCCTAGGGTAGGCTTTCCTTAAATATTATTCCTCTAGTTGCCGGAAGTTATTTACGATTGGGATGCACAGATCTATCACTTTCCTATACTAGCCTACGCGTATTTTATTACGCAGTCGAGTCAGAGCCAGCCAACTTTGTTTATAGTCTGACTTTGGCTGCTGGTTATTTCTTTGTATCGAGATAGGATGGAGTGACTTAGAATTTCAGTGTGTTTGGTGTTATTGTTTTTTTCCAGTTCTAGATCTTTACTCATTTATTGTTTGTTCATTCTCGCACAACCCCCCCCCCCCCCAACGTGGGGGTTCATGGGTTGCCTATTTATAGAGGACAAAAATGTTGAAGTTGAGTAATTTCTGACACTCTTGAGAAGCAACGCAAGAGCAGGCTGTTAACTAAAATATAGTGATCGGCCTCAGTAGCCGACGTCGTTTAATGAAGATAATTCCTACAGACTATTCTGCTCCGGATATGAACTCCGAGCTCGGGAGTGAGGTTGGTAAGCTACCGGCACCATTTAGTCTTGCTATCATAATTAAGGAGAGTTTTTTTAGGGTGGGGAGTCTTTTAATTGTGAAGTTTACTTCCGCCCTTAGGGAACGGGCTTCCAACCCACTTGTCAAGAGTGCTGGAACGGCCTACAACGCTGTGCAGTATTAACTCACGAACAACCTAGGATGGGTATTCCTTTCTCTCCGAATATTCCTTTCCCCTCCATAACTCAACTTTCTTCCGATTTCTCCTTTCTCTAGGCATTCTATACGATTCTCAAGTCAGGCCCCCCGAATCCACGATCTCCCCAGCTGCATTGGGAGGATCATGTTTGGTCAAAGATATCCGTGTAGGGATAATAGGCCACATTTCTACGGCTCCATAATATTATAATGTCTATTATGGGGCAAAAAAAAACCTAAGCGAGAAGGAGCGAGGATATTGATTAGGTGTTGTGGGTTTACAAAATTAACCGAACACCAAGGCTACAACACAACCCATCGCCTTCCAGATAGCTCCCGACAACAAACCCTCCCAAAAAAAATCATTACCACACAACGATACATCGTAACTTAATTTCTTCTGCTTTTTATCATTATTAAGGTAAAATGATACAAGTGCCGGTTATAGCGATGTATGTATTTAATTATTAAAATTATTTTTGCCGGTTGATGTTGGCAAAAAGTATGAGTGTTTGTTCATTGTTGTTCGGTTGATTTCGTCACCTCACAATAAGCAGCCCATAGGGGCATGAGAATCTGCATTCCCTCAAAAAATTCCACCAAACCACAATCACATGATCCTTATCTAGGCGTAGTTGTTTAATATCCTATCACTCCTTCCCATTTTTTCTCTTGACTACTTGAATAGACATTAGGCACCATTGAAAAAGAAAGGAAACCAAAGCCAGCAGGAGTGTGATTACATAAGCTGCCTAGCCGGAATCTGTGCTCCAACCACAAGTGACCGACTGCGAAGAGAGCCTACGGTGAGGCAAGAATGTCAATGCAACTTATATAGGACAGGGATTATTTGTATAGGCATTCTTGTTAGGCTGTGGGCTCGCTTTCACATGGAACACTGTTGAGTACGGTATTGCTGCCGCACAAATTGAAACCCGACACTTAAGATAGCAATTCCCGTACAAAGTATCAGGTTTCAATTTAGCCTCTTTAGTATCTGCAGGACTGTTCTCTAGTTATGGCCTCTAAGAATGTTTTATTCCTATCTATTATCTCAACTAGATTTAATTAGTTCCTCTTAGAGGCGTAGTTAACCTGAGAGGGGTATGAGGAGTATTCAGTTATGATAATTAGTGTTCGTTACGGGGCGGGACGGGGCGGGGCGAGGAATTGGGATGGGGGCGGCGTTTTCGGGGCCATGGAGGCAGGGCAGCGGACTCTAATAGGTCTCGTAGCGTGAAGCCCTAAGAGCAGGGTAACTACTGACACAGATAACATTGAACATTGCTTAAGGAATCACCATAACACAACACGGACCTTGCTAGGAGGGTAGTGGATAAAAATAATGAGCAGGAGAGACAGAATATTAGACAGCTATTGCCAGATAAGAATCATGTGATTGTGGTTTGGCTGAAAACCCTGAGAGAATGTGGATTCTCATGCCGGTAGGCTGCTTACATAATCAATATCCTCGCTTAAACTAGACTGTGTCATACGGTATGGTAAATTGCAACTTCAAGGCGCAATACCGAAATATTATATCTACAGTATGTCATAGTAACACAGGGTTCACGGTGCGAGCACTGTGCTTGGCTGCCTTGATCGCCAAGGGAGCTCTGTGAACCCAAGCGGCCAGTCCGCCCATCTTTGATCACTACAGTAGAAGCCCTCATGTTGATGGAGGATATCTTGTTCTCATTTGGGAAATAGGCATCCGTATACCGTAAAAACTTGAATAATTGGACGGTGTGCTATGTTGTTGGACTTTCCTCTCCTAGTATGGTCAAGAAATTTTTGTTTTTTTTTCTGTCTCAGAGGGGGGGAATGGGCCGTGTTTTTGCTGTGTTTTTTGCCCCCTATCCAGAGAATGGAATTCCGGACTGCATAGCATACCGTCCAATTATTCAAGTTTTTACGGTATAATATGATACACTAATCGGAAATGATGAAAATTTAGTGAAGAATTGGCTAAAGAAAGTACCTCGGCTAATTTTAATCTCCTAGAAGTGGTGGAAGGTTTATTAACAGGATTGTAAAAGGGACCGGAGGATTGTGGTCATGGAGTGTAGATATGAAGATCGTGGTTTGATGGGTTCGTGACATTGACATACTGGTATCTTAAGCGAAATTTATAGCACGAGAGGCTCCATATTTTATTCTTAAATTCTGGGCGGTTCACCGTGAAAAGCCTGCAGGTCATTCACAGATGCCTGTATGGCCGCTTGGGATCGCTGACGGCGCCTAGCTTCACAGAACCTAGCAAGTCTGCTTTTCATCTTCCCATTTACGGAGGTCCAAATTGGGTTTGACATTCACGAAATATTCAAGTAGCGCGACAGGGGACACGATTTGGCTAGCATCTTACTGCCGCCTCGGGCTGGCGCTCTACGGAGGTACAGGTCATAAGTTTTGTAGGTTCCACAAACAGGGGTATGCCACTAGCAGGGAGGCAAAGACAGATTCGGTAAGGGTGCTTGGCAATCCTGAAGGGTAAAATTTTCGCGATGTTTTATTTTGTGAAGTTTGATAGCCGATCTTAACTTCAGAATCATTGAAGATATTGCTTCTTAATACCAGAATATTTATTCCACTCCAAGCTCCCGGGCCTGTCTACCAGTAACCGCTTGGCCCAACCACTATCTCCCACCTCCGTGCCCTACCACTAGACCTTCGCCTCGCCTACAAGACTACAATGTCTGTTACTCCAAGTCTGGCACCACATCCAAAGACTACTCATCTTACTCGTGATCAGTGACGCGATTGCCAGCTTTTCCGCTCAATTGGGTGGAAATATGGTCAGATCCGAGAGAAAACTGGGTTCTCGCTGCGGCAGATTGGATATGCATGCTCCCCCGCATGCCCGGCAACTCCAACCAAAAGGCCCGGTCGTCCTCCCACACTTACCCAAGCCCAAATCGAGGACTTGGTGGCCTATGTCTGCCTATCTGCCCGGAATAGGCGCCTCTCATTTCAGCAACTCGCTGAGGAGTTAGATCTGGCAGTTGGGGGGAGAGCTGTTCGAGCTGCTTTGATTAAGGAAGGTTTCCACCGGCGCTTGGCAATGAGAAAGCCTCCAATCTCTGAAAGAAATCAACAAATCCGACTGAGATGGGCTCAGGAACATGTCAACTGGACACAGGAGCAGTGGAATTCAATCCTATGGACTGATGAGACATGGATTACTGGTGGAAGGCATACCAGGACTTGGGTTACAAGAAGAGCTGGTGAAGAGTGGGATCCTACTTGTATAGTAGAAAAGCATCAGAGAAAGCGAGGCTGGATGTTTTGGGGCTGTTTTCCATGGTGATATAAAAGGTCCAGGCATTTTTTGGGAGAAGGATTGGGGGTCCATCAATGCAGAAAGCTACTGTGCACATACTGTACCCATCATTCATGGGTATATTGAGCTGTGTAGGAGAGATGGAATTTACCTGAAGCTTATGCAGGATGGAGCACCTGGGCATGCTGCAGCAGATACAGCAACTGATCTTCAGGAGAGAGGGATTGAGGTAATTTTCTGGCCTGCTTTCTCACCTGACTTAAACCCTATTGAAAGAGTATGGCATATTATGAAAAATTATCTACAGGATAATTTTCCAGAACATATGTCATATGATAGGTTAAGGAGCGCAGCTAAGGAAGCATGGGAAGTTATTGGACAGTTTGAGTTCAGAGATTTGGTGGAAAGTATGCCAGCAAGGTGTCAGGCAGTCATTGATGCGAACGGGCTTTTTACAAAGTATTAGATATGGTAATCCACGGTCGGGTGAGAATGCTTCATTAAACTATTACTAAATAGCCACTATTTGTATGGGCATTCTCACTCTACCGTGGACTCACTCCACCATAGCTTTACAGTCTCTATCATACTTGTATTTTAAACGATCGTGAATACAAAATATTCTCCAGGTGCATTATTGCCCAAGACCAGTACTAGGCCGCTATACCTGATCTGGTATCCTCCCCCATGCTTATCGCACACCCCTGTTTGTGGAACCTACAAAACTTATGACCTGTACCTCCGTACTACAGTACTGTTAAGTGAACACACTAGTATCTGCATTATTTAAGTCTGTTGTCAGGGCCGAAAGCACAAGACCCGCGGAGGACCATTCCAAATGCGCGAAGAAGCACCATTTCGACTCTAGTACGGTACTCCAGTACAGTAGGAATGAAATTTAATAAGTTGGTGTCAGTAGCTGAGATGGATCTAAAAAAAAGCTTTCTTACGGAGGCTCATGTTGGGTTTGGCAGGTGCGTGCGCGGGTAGTATTAGTATTTGTTTTGGATTTAACTTATTCCTTGTTCTTTTTTTTTCTTCTCCGGGATTTTATTTGTTATGGGATATTCCTAAGTGATTTGTCCCTGGGGAGGTGCTTGCTTTATGCTCACAAGCATCTAAAACAAGACCAGGGATCCAACAAAAAAACCTCGGCAATTCCACTCTGGGTACAGTACTAGTACTCGAGTACTGTATTCTCGAGTATTGGTTCACCAGGCGAAGGATTTGTGCGAGCCACAGGATAACATGAAAAGGAGTGGGGCATCTCGTGCGACAGATGCCGTACTCGCTGAGTGAGTGTGGCTGAAAATCTTCTGAGGGGTATTGATTGGGTGTACTAGCCAAAAAAAAAAGTCTGTGTTGTTCGTACTGTTGCAGATGAATTTAGTTTTTGCTTTACTTCAATATTCTTAGCTAGCTAGAGCTGATTTGATGGTATATGATAGTTCTGTACTTGGGGGGGAAGTTCGCTATAGCTTTTATTCACTGGAAGTCAGAGGTCATGTTCGTTGTCCAAATGGAGAAGGTCTTGGCAGACAGGGGGGGGTGAAGCCTATGTAAGGTAGCCTCTTCTTTCTTTTCTTCCCTCTCTTTCTTGAACCACCGACGACTGAACAACCGCGGGCCACCACGTCGGGCAACAGAATTTGTGATAGCAATCCACAAGAGATGGAATTTCTGTGAATAGTTAGTCGGACAACCGGGATAGGTTGGGCTTTTTCTTCACTTGTGTTTTCTTCGATCTTAAGGTTTTCTGTGGTAAAGGTTCGCGAATTAGCTAGGCAACTTGGATTGATAGTGAACTGTGTGATTTGTCTTCTGTGTGTGGTTTGTGCTAGTGATTGATCGTGATTTGAAATTACTTCTCTCGCCGGCAAGTAGATACAACCATACCCGAATATTTTTGCTTTTCAGTACGGTTGGTAACCGACTTATGTGTGGCAACCATTATCATACTCCTGAACATCAGCTATTCTCACCACCGACAAGGCAGAACTGGTTAATATGTTTTTATTTCTTATGGGTTTCATGTTCTATATTGTTGCACATCTTAATATGTGGGTTAGGGTTGGTGACTTGAGGAACAACACAGACTTTTTTTTTTGGCAAGTACCGTAGTGTGAGTCTGGGCGATCCTGGAGGTTGCACAAAGCACCCCGCTTTTCTTCATCTCCTCGCAATTCTGTCAACCGACTACTGTAGTTCAATCGCCTATCCTTTAAGTTACCAGTTAACAGCGAAGATGTCTCAACATCGCCTCCATGGTAATATCAGCTCCTTCAACAATAACTCCTTTAATACAGTTTCGTACAACTATATTGTTGCCGATGACCGATCTCAAATCTTGGCCTGGTTATCGCCACTAGAACCCAGGCTACGGCACAAGGACATACAAGATAGCCGAACCAAGAATATAGGCGAATGGGTGTTGCAGACCGAGCAATTTAAAAGCTGGTGCGCCGCTAGTGGGGGAAGTGAATCCGATAAAGCGGTCTTGTTTTGCTATGGAAATCCTGGGGTTGGCAAGACCTTTATTAGGTAAGGAAGAATGTTGGTGGATGGATGGGAGACAAAGGTCAAGTACTGACAAACTGAGATGTTAGCTCATTGGTGATAGACAGATTGTGCGATCGAGCCAGAGGCCAAGAGGTTGCAGTTGCCTGTTTTTACTTCGACTTTGCGGCCCGAAAGGAGCAGTCATCCGCTAGTATGCTCGGCGCCCTGCTCAAACAAGTTGTGGGTGGACTGAAAGAGATACCCGAGGAGATAGTGCAAGCATATGAAGACCACCAAAAGGTCCTTGATGGGCGGGGACCCCGGCTTGCCGATATTGTTCAGATGCTACAGACCACCGCTTCCGAAAGGCCCACATTCATATGCATAGACGCTCTAGATGAGTGTGTGGCGGGGTTTCGGGTCAAACTTCTTGATGCGCTTAATCAAATTCTACAAGTATCTCCAGGCACTCGGGTCTTCGTGACAGGAAGAGAGCACATCCAAGCTGAGATCAGGAGGCGTCTTCCTAGGAGAGTAACGACTATGCGTGTCACTCCAAGGAGACAAGATATCATTAGCTATCTGCACACCAGATTGGACGAAGACACAAGGCCGGACGCGATGGACAGCGGTCTGAAGGCCGACATACTGAACAAAATTCCAGAAGATATTTCTGAAATGTAGGTAGAAGGGACGACGCCAATGAAGATACCCCGAGTTTTCCGCTGACAGATACATATCTAGATTCCTCCTAGTCTCTTTGAATATCGATGCGATCCTGCAGGGAACAACAATCCATCGCAGGCGACAGAAACTCAACGCAATGGCTGATGGCTTGGGATTGAGGGGTGCTTACTCTGAGACATTGGGTCGGATAAAGGGACAGGATGAGGAGGAATCGAGGCTCGGCATGGCTGCATTGATGTGGACCTCCCACTCGGAGCGGCCCTTGAAGGTCGACGAGCTGTGTCACGCCCTAGCGGTGGAAATTGGAGCGGCAGATCTCTATAGCGACAATGTTCCTTCAATAGGGACATTGCTAGCCTGTTGCCAAGGCCTTGTTGCCGTAGATAAGGAGGCTTCCACGGTCCGGTTAATCCATCACACTCTTCAAGAGTACCTCCGTTCTCACCCCCATCTTTTTGGTGGAGCTCACTCGACAATGGCAGACATCTGTTTAAGCTATCTGAATTCCAATCAGATCAAGGCTCTTTCGGCTGGTCCATCTCCCAATTTTCGGGGCACACCATTCCTAGAATATGCTTCCCTATATTGGGGAATACACGCGAAAAGAGACTTCTCAGATTGTACAAAAAAACTTGCGCTGAAACTGTTTGACGACTATAGCAACCACATATCCGTAAGGATTCTCTTGAATGCTAAGAAATCTGGTTTCTTCCATGTTAATTTCGGTCGAATTCCCCTGTTCAGTGGTCTACACTGTGCATCCTTCTTCGGGATTGTTGGAATTGTAGCTGGCTTGGTAGAGGCGGAAGACTGCGATATCAATCAAACAGATTGCACTGGTAGTACACCTCTCGTGTGGGCTAGCTTGAACGGGCATGAGGAGGTGGTAAAGATACTGCTTGGACGAGACGACATCAGCCCTGACAAACCATGTAACAATGGCGGAACCCCGCTCTTCTGTGCTGCCGAGAATGGGCACGAGGGAGTGGTGAAAATACTGCTCGAGCAGGACGACGTTAACCCGGAAAGGCAGGGTATCCACAGCCGAACACCACTCTGGAGTGCAGCTTTTTATGGGCATGAGGGAGTGTTGAAAGTGCTACTCGGGCGGGACGACGTCAACCCTGATGCGCCAGATATCAATGGCCGAACGCCACTCTGGGGCGCTGCACAGAATGGGTATGAGGGAGTGATGCAAATGCTACTCGAGCGGGATAATGTGAATCCCGACCGACCAGATACTGATGGCTTGACGCCGCTCTGGGGTGCTGCGGAGAGAGGGCACGAGGGAGTGGTGAAAATGCTGCTTCGACGGGATGGCGTTAATCCGGACAAACGGGGTATGTCCGACCGAACACCACTCTGGAGTGCTGCTTTCTATGGACACGAAGGAGTGTTGGAAGTACTACTTGGGCGGGGGGACGTCAACCCGGATGAACCAGATATCAACGGCCGAACACCATTGTGGGGCGCTGCTGAGAGAGGCCATGACGGAGTGGTGAAAATGCTGCTTGGACGGGACGACGTCAACCCCAATAAACCGGATAACAATGGCGGGACACCGCTCTTCGGTGCTGCCACGAATGGGCACGAGGGAGTGGTGAAAATACTACTCGAGCGGAACGCCAACCCGGACAAACGGGGTTTCCACGGCCGAACACCGCTCTGGAGTGCAGCTTTTCACGGGCACGAAGGAGTGTTGAAAGTATTGCTTGGGCGGGAGGACGTCAACCCGGAAGAACCAGATATCAACGGCCGAACACCACTCTGGGGTGCTGCTGAGAGAGGCCATGACGGAGTGGTGAAAATGCTTCTTGGGCGGGACGACGTCAACCCCAACAAACCGGATAACAATGGCGGGACACCACTCTTAGGTGCTGCCGAGAACGGTCACGAGGGAGTGGTGAGGCTGCTACTCGAGCGGGGTGTCAACCCGGACAAACGGGGTTTCCACGGCCGAACACCACTCTGGAGTGCAGCTTTTCATGGGCACGAAGGAGTGTTGAAAGTATTGCTCAGGCTAGACAACGTCAACCCCGATGAACCAGATGTCAATGGCCGAACACCACTCTGGGGCGCTGCACAGAGAGGGCATGCGGGAGTGATGAGAATTCTGCTTGGACGGGACGATGTCAACCCTAACAAACCGGATAGCGGTGGCGGGACACCGCTCTTCGGTGCTGCCGAGAACGGGCACGAGGGCGTGGTGAGGATGCTACTCAAGCGGGATGTCAACCCAGACAAACGGGGTTTCCACGGCCGAACCCCGCTCTGGAGTGCAGCTTTTCACGGGCGCGAGGGAGTGTTGAATATATTACTCGGGCTAGCCAACGTCAACCCCGATGAACCAGACACCAATGGCCGAACACCACTCTGGGGTGCTGCACAGAATGGGTACGAGGGAGTGATAAAAATGCTACTCGAGCGGGATGATGTCAACCCTGACCAACCGGATAAATATGGCGGAACACCACTCTGGGGTGCTGCCGAGAATGGGCACGAGGGAGTGGTGAGAATACTACTCGAGCGGGACGTTGACCCAGACAAACGGGGTATTCACGGCCGAACACCGCTCTGGAGTGCTGCTTT
>Ga0307509_10009301_pt1 | contig 12329 bp, 14 predicted proteins | sample 10_EM_MG_FD_202245 | JGI IMG/M metagenome (GOLD analysis project Ga0307509, IMG submission 202245) | Populus trichocarpa ectomycorrhiza microbial communities from riparian zone in the Pacific Northwest, United States - 10_EM | ecosystem: Host-associated > Plants > Roots > Unclassified | place...
TATCTTGATCGAGGATATGTCAACAAAAAAAAACAGGGTTTCAAACGTTATGCGTTATTAATAACCTCGCATTATCTCTTGGGCGGCGGCACCCTGAATGGAGAGAAGCAACCTGATCGACCGTCTGCATGGAACCTTTTCGCCTTTTCCGTATTTCGTGAAATCGTGAATCTGAAAAAACGTTGAATTTAAAATTAGCCAGGCATGGGTTCGGGTCAACGGAACGACTACCCGAAATCAATGCCCTCTTGTAACATGGTTGATAGTCTTCTGGTTTCGTTCAGTGAGGATGGTAAAAGTTGGTAGTGATAGATAGCACGTACAATATATAGGTGCCAAGAGACTCGAGGGATTGCTTAGATTTACCTGGTGTAACATCCTGCTGTTTTTTTGGCTCATAAATTATTATCCAGTAAAGGCGCCAAAAAGGCGTGGAATGGAAATGGAAATGGAAACTACTTATCGGATCGACTCATGCGATGAGCCGCTGGGATGGTTTGGGGCAGTTCATTGCGCTTGTCGGTTCATATCAGTTCACTTGGCTACCATCGAGAAAGTTGAGGCTGCCGTAGACCAATATTGCTTTACTTTGATCCAATGGGCAATTCTCCTGAGCCTTCAACCTATTCTCTCCCATATCCTGCCGCATACGTATTAGAAGAACTAAAGACTGGAATAAGACTGGTCTGTCGATGCCGTCAAATGTTGATCCTTGGGCTGGTTTTTGGGGGAAGAAGCGAATGAACGAAGCAGAGCATCAGCAGAGAGAGAACGAAGAAGCTTCAAGGAAGCAAAGGGGAGAGGAGTATGCATTGAAGAAGAAACAAGAAGATCCAGCAGGGATGTTGAAGGAGCAGAAGCCCAAGAAGGAGAAATCACAGGAGAAGCCCGAAAGATTGAAGATGGAAACAGAGGACGAGGCAAATCGCAGGAGGAGGCGACTGCGGAGCGAAAGAGGGGAGAGGAGCGAGGCGGAGACGGAGGAATAAAAGAAGCAAGAGAGGAAGTCGGACAACAGAAGGAGCAGAAGAAAAGGGAAGAGGAGGAGAAAGGAGAGAAGAGAACACACAGCAAAATAAGAGGGAAGAGGTCGAGCGTAAGAGGCGCGAAGGAGAAAGCGAAGAAACTCACCGAGGCCGCAGAAGCCAAACGTCTAAAGGAGGAGGAAGCGGTTGGAAGAGGAGGCTGAAGCTATTGTCGCCGTTTCACAAGCCATTGCAGAAGAAGAGGCCGAGGCGCAGAGACTCAAAGAAAATAGTCAAAGCAGAGGAGGGCGCCAGGCTAACATTAGAGATGGAGGGAGAGATCAAGCCACAGGAGGCGGATGAACCCACCTTCTCAACCGCTTGACCCCGATCGAAGCCGATCGATGCAGAGACCCTTGCAGTGACTCGGAGCGCAGCGAGCAATTCCGCTCCTATAGAACCGTTGGACAGGCTCGACAGAATGTTATTGCTCCAAGTGCAGATGGAGGGTCGTCTGAAGGGCCTCACAAGTCTTCAGACTCGGATCGGGAGATAAAGCAACTTGAAACTGAGAAAGATGCGGAGACAAGCAAATGTTTATGTCTCTTGCTTACCAATTATTTTCCTTTTACCCCCAACTTAGGGACTTCTTTTGCCGAATATACGGATGACTTTGATGAGGAAGATACAGTTTCGTTGGAAGGAATGCCACTGGAGCAGGAAAAAAAAGGAGACCGGAAAAACAGAAATCACACGTGGTTATCCTTCTCGACAACTTAGTACGCCTGGTTCGCTTAACTTCAGTCACGCCCATTCCAAAGTTTTGCGGGCGCAATCTTACCCCATTCACATATATTCTCATTCTAGTGTATCTGTAGATGAGTTATCCAAAGGCTTTGGCATTGTCTAAATAAGTTTTTCCTGACGACTACTCGAGTAAACTATCGGGCCTTTGAGAATCCTCCAGTGGAGATGCTCTCAGGTAAACCTCCCAAGCAATCGTCTGCCTCAGTTTTATCGGCAGTAACAGTAATAACGATCTCTCCTCCCAACCGGAAGGCATCGTGGAAATCGAGGTGGCAGCGAGACGCGGAGGGAACACCATTGATGGTGACGCTTTTAACATATGCCGCCGTTCCAGGAGGAATTATTTTCTGGACTGACCGGGGGTCAAAGTTGACGGTAGTGACAGTGGTGCTGATGTTCAAGAACGAATTGTGAATGGTATATTTGGGTATGAACGGCGATAGGATAAGGAGTTGTGTCGTCGATGGGACTGAACAAATTTAATGTCACATTGTCAATGACAGACGGAGTTATCAGCTCACCAGGATAGAGACCCAGCAGATGGAAGGTAAGTAAGGAGGCCATCGCCGCTTGATCATCGTTTCCAGGCAACCCGGCAGCAGCTAACAAGGGTTGATTAAAATTAGTTTCTTTGGACGGCAGGTAATCGAACGCACTGATATCAAAGTTGGAAAACACTACTTCTCGGACACGGTCAACGGATTTTGCAGGATGATTTGCATAATGGTAACCAATCGGAGTCTAGGATGCGTCCCAATAAATCATCAGCTTCATACTACAATCGTAAAAGAACGCACTTGGAAAGACGGTTCGTTGGCAGCAATATAATATCCACCCTAGTATATTCAGCAAAATGAGGTATTTTAAGAAGGAAGAGTGGCTGACATCGAAGAAGTGATCAAGGCGTTGGGTAAAGGTTGCCTGGCAGGCGCGGCGTAAGACAGACCTATCTCACAAATTTAAGAACAGTAATGCTCACATTTCCGCCCATGAGTTCTATGAGATGCGCAGTGTCATGCGGCGCATACCTGAGGGTAATGGTTCAAACGGCCGTCATTTAATTACGACTTGTCTACGCACCAGCTGTATTCCCAGGACGACGACTCATAAAACCCAGTGACAGTCTCGAATGAGCAAAACCTTGAGCGATTCTCGTCATTCGGTGAACAGTTAACAGGGTTGGTGTAGGCGAACGTCCCATTTGGGTAGCGTTTTTGCGGAAAACCTGAATCAAACTTTGACATTCGAATGAAAACTAGTCAATGTCATTCGCACCTTTGAAGCCATCGCTGACTACGGAAGGATCCCAGACATTGCGATATGACTAAGTCCTGTCAGCCGAAAACAAAGGACATGCGGACTCGGACAATGAACGCACCAGTGAACGTTGAGTATACTTTGCAACGTCATCCGCATTCCCCAGCAGCTGAGCGACCTGTCGGATTCCAAAGTCCTCGAAGGCGTACTTAGAATGAAGTCAGTGATAGTGTTATTAGCGTACAATCGCTCTCCACCTACCTCAAGAGTTCGGCTCGCTTCTCTGCTTCGTGTTCCAGTGCTGGATACATCCTGAACGGCGAAGGGTACGTAACCGTACTGCCTAAGACACCATTTATCATCTAGAGGAAAAAGTATCAAAAGAAACAGCAACTCACTTGTAAACATTGGCTTGTCGACCTTGGATATCCCAGTTGGGTGGATTAACTTCACCGTCCTTGACCAAGGCGGAGTACAGTTCGTTGAGATCGATGCCAAGCCTAGACGCTTCGTTGTGATAGTGGAGCGCAAAATGGGAGACGATGTTGTCAGCACTTGAGCCTGGACAAAATAAAATGAGTCTGTAAGCTAAATAAGAACGAGAGCAGAGGACGAACCTCCTTGTGTCCAACCCGGAAGATTATTTGCACGACACTCTGGCATCCAGCCATTCTTTCGCCAGCCATCAATGTAGGTATCCACGATCTGGGCAAATTCCTCTGGCGAATGTAGAGCCATGAGTGGGTAAAAGGTTCGGAACTACATCAAAGTAAGCATTTTGTGGACGAAGCGGTCTTTTGGGCGAAAATGACTAACGGTATCCCAACTATTTACGTGGGTCAGTAAATGCAAGCCCTTCGAAGTAGATTTTCCAAATTACGAACCTGCAATACAAAGAGTCGAAATAGAAGGATGTTGTATCTTCAAATAATCCCTGACTTTCGCCAGTTGCATTATTCTTTTGTGGTTCTATCAGACGCTGCATACATAAAAAATGCATATATACTCACTGGTGTCAAGGATGCACGGTACAAAGACGAATATAACATCTCAGTCACATTCGGGTGCGTTCCTGCAATGTCGATCTCGATCTTGGAGAGCTTTTCGAGCCACAATGCCCTCGCCTGTGCCTCGATCTCTTCGAAAGTGGAACTGCCGATTTCCGATTCTGCATTAGCGCAGGCCTGCTCCTCGGAGCGGAATGACACTCCCACGCGGATGTTGACCGTCTTGGGACTATCGGCATAGGAAAATAAAGCACCAGATTGGTGACCTTCACCGGTTCCGTTGTCAGTAAGGTTGGTCTGACCAAGGATAACCCTTGTAAGAAGGCATTTTCAAGGAGCTGAAAGGCTAGAACGATGGAAAACACTTACTTATCGTCAATCCAGACTCCATATTCGCTCAGCTTCTGTTTGCCACTATCAAGGAGATCGTAGCACGCAAAAGCCTGATAAGTATCTCTTCTAGGCCCAAAACTATTGATATGCTAATTGAGCGAAACAAAGCATCAGCCAAAAAAAAAAAAAAAAAAAGGATTCACCTAGTTCCCCATTTTCCGCCAATGGTAATTCGGCCATGCTGTGGATCAATATTGAGTTGACCTCCAGCGAATGACCTAGGTAAGTCATTGGAGAGATCCAGAACGAAATAGGGCTTTGAGCCAGGTGGGAACGTAAACCGTTCAAGGCCCGCACGGCGTGTAGCAGTAGCCTCCATCTTAATATCATTGTCGAGAGTTAGACTGAAATAACCCGGGGAGGCGTCTGTTGGAAATCCTCAGGCTATGATATCTGCTACAGGTTCATTCGGTGGCATACCGTCAGTGTTGAGTTTGCGCAATCGCTGACGAGCAGCCAAGGTTGTGTTGCAGGTGTTGAACCCTCCTGGGCAAAGTAATGGCATTATTTCGAAATTTCCGTAACTTCCTACAAAAGGAGGAAGTGAGAATATATGTATTTTCTTTAGCAGAAGTGCTTACCTGGGGATGATCCAATTCCGCTATCATGCAATGGACCGATTCCCCGGATAAACTGAGTTGGATCTGCAATATATCCTGGAGCAAACCGGAACAATTGTCAATCAGTTTTACAAGGTAAATTTTGGAAGCGCTGACGAACCAGCTGGAGCATAGCCAGTCATGTCAGTTGAAAATTTTGCCTGTTTTATTCAGCTTTTCAAAAATAGGAGACGAAGGGTATGAATACTCGCACCATGCCGAAGGGTATTGAAGCCCCAGGACTGGAAAGAAATTTAGATTTCTTTTGAAACCATAGGAGAAACAATTTACCACACATCCCCCAAATCGTCTGCAGGAATACTCAGGAAGGGGGCGGACTAGAGGGAAGAATACTTACCTGTTCCAATGAAGGGGTTCACAAACGCCGTGTAGTCAGGATGTAAATCATTTGCCGCGGCGGCGGCGGCGATGGCTTTCGAAATACGTGTCTGGAGATCTGGAGATGGTTGCCCCAGACCTGGGATGGCTAACGAAATAAGAACGAAAGGGAAAAGACGCAGTCGACGTTTCAACATCCTTAGTTGGAGCAATGAATGAACTTAGTTGGAGAAATGAGTGGACTTAGTTGGAGAAGTGAATGGCCTTAGTTGTAGAAATGAATGAAAAGTTCCAATATGAAGGAGAAACTGAACTCACCTCTTAAATAAGTATTTTTTTGTGGAAGGGGGTGCCAGTGGGGTCGGAAAACAAGCAACAGGAAGCGAAGAATGATTAATGCATGGTACGTGTCACGAAAAGTCAACGGCAGGTCATGTAAACACATTTTAGTGGGTTCTCTATAACGTATTTTCGCCCGTATTCGGTTCGTAGTCGGTTTAGGTGATGTCAAAAAGCGTGTTTCGAATAATTATATTAAGCATGGCAAATATGCATGTGACGTTGTGTGGGAAATATTTTGTAAGCCTTCGCGCATCAAATCCATACGTTTCTTTGTGCTTTTCCTGCGACTCGGAAGGGATGGACTATCAGCTTGATTCTTGGAGGAACTGCGATCTATTTCAGTGTTGTGCTGTCAAGATCAAAAGTCAAAGTCACAGTCAAAGTCATCGTCTGATGGGCTTGACTGTCATGACTTGCAACCCTGATCATCATTTGACTTTCCCGCGTTCAACTTGCAGGGTCAGTTCGTTCCAAAGGACCATTGCAATCATCAGTGATACATACACAGGATCATTGGCAGCTTCAATGATATGTAGGGCCTTGCCTTATAAGGAAGCACAGTCAATTTGACCGTCATTGATGGAAACTTGACTGTCAATGCTGGACAGTCGCTTACTCGCAGAACGCTGATCTATTTCAACTTGTACTGGTGCGGGACGTCAAGTTTGCCTTTGCTCTCGGGAGTTCGTCATGTCTGCCATGCCTGTTTCAATTGTTAGGCATTCAAAAACACAATATTTTGTGCTACTCTTTATGTCAATCATCCTCATGGCTCGTGGAGTAAGCAGAACTGTCAACCGATCTAGAATTCTATGGCATTCATCCTGGTCCATAATATCCCAGGAATAATTCCTGTGTTGCTCAGTATATTGGGCCCGCTTTGCCTTGCACACCGACAACCCTTCCCAATATGAGAATATTCAACTCATCTCAGATTCGACTCCTCCTACCGCTCCTTATCCTGTTCTGCCCGACTGGAACGTTCCCCCGCAGTTGCCAAAATACATCCCGACGAAAACATGAAGAAATGCCCCCATACTGCTTGGATGCAAGTCAAGGTGCGTACCTCATTACTTTAACCATTTCTCAAGTTTTCCATCTCTCAACCTTTCATAGCTCCTAATAATGGAGCTGGGATTGGAAATGGTGAGGTGCTTCGATTTACTCGCTAACCACTCTTTCAGATTTGTTTTCTCCTCATCAGGCACATCGAATCTTAATCCATGCACAAATGGCTCCCAGATGAACTCGAATTAGGTGCAAATCTGCAAGTATAGCAGTGGGAGCAACACCAACCAGATCTGGATGACAAGCCTGACATTACAAGGTTTTTAATGGTGCGGTATATCACTGATGCAATTCGTGATCATCTTTCTGCTAGTTTGTATCGTTCCATAAAATATAGTTTACAATTTGTAACTTATCTATTAGAAAATGGGTTCGGGCTGTGAAGATTTACAACTTTTATGGCCCAAACGTGGAGTCAGAGTGAGATAGAGTGTGCATACATAGGCCATCTTGAAACTTCAAGTAGAGGCCGCCAATATCAGGGCCTTTGCAGCCTCAGATCGGGGGGTAATAGAAGCCTTGAAGTCGAGGGTTTCGCTGAAAAAAACATTATTCTATTCAGACTCCTCCAAGCCAAAGGAAAGTTCCAAACGGAGCTTACCGGACGATGGACGAGTTGAATTGAAGAGGTGGAATGATATCCTTTCCATTCTCGTCCTTAGCAGGCCTGATATCGAAGGTCGAAATGATGCGAGCCATCGAAATGAGTAACATGGAGTCTGCGTAATGCATTCCAGCGCAAATACTTGGATGCTCCATCAGAAAGGAAACTGGGGGACCGTGGGGAGATGCGCTCACCGACGGCCGTAACCAAATGCGAACGCTTCGGGGTCAAGAGGGAGTTTCGCAGGATCATGAGGGATGCTCTTGTCAAACATTGGAAGATAGCGGTCTGGGTTGAATCTCTCTGGGTCCTCGAAGAGGTTCGGATCTCTCGTGACGGCCCTGGGTAGATATTAGAAGGAAATCCACGTGCTCGGAGTGAAAGATAGGTCATACCATGTGTTCCCCATTACAACTGTTCCTGCTGGAATAAAGCACCCTGAAAGGACAACGTAAGCAACAAGTGTGGGCGAATGAGCCGAGACAATTTCACCATTATAAACATCGTCTTTGATCACTCGGTGAGGTAGCGCTGGGGACGGGGGAACGTCAGAAATCTAGAGATGAAGGTGGAAATCTGAAACATACCCAACGGCGAAACCGGCTGCCATCTCATAAGTTCCTTCATGGTCGCATTCAAGTAAGGGAGTTGGTCCCGATCTGCAACATCCGGCAGACGTTCGTTATTACAGACCGCGTCGATCTCAGCTTGACACTTCTTCTGAATCTCGGGATGAAGAAGCATTGCAAGAATAAATGCGTGAACTGATGCAACACTCTTCAAAAACTTTGTTAGTATTAAACAGGGAAAAAGAACGAAGATTCGCTTACTGTGTCCGTTCCAGCTAGAAATGAGTTGAGAATTAGACAGATTTTCATACTGAGTAACGAAACCCTCTTACCAGACAGCATACTTCCAGAACACCATTTAACAATATCCTCATCTTCCTTTTTCTCCAGATTAAGCGACGTGAAAGATGGTTCATAATCTCCCGATTTCTAACCGATGTTTTAGTGGAAGGGGCATATGAGTTTTTGGCTCAGGGAACTCACCATGGCCTTCACCGTCATGTCATACGGGACGTTAACCATTTCGTAGGCAAGCTTGCGTCCTTTGCGAGCGAATGCCTTCCATCCGGCTCCTGGGAACCACCCCGGGATATAACGCACTGAGAGATCCAATCAGTAAACTCTTCAGCGACCAAAAGGAATTTCTTTACTGGCTGGGAAGAAGTCAACCAAAAAGTTTCCTGGCTGTGCCGCAAATACCCCAATCGCCATCGCCTCCTCGGCAGTAGCAATTATCTGATGTATTGAAGATCATGAGTTCGATGGAACCTTATTGAATAGACAATAGAAGCCCAGCTGACCGAATCATTCGCGCCACCAGTGACTTCAATACCATAAATATTGCGCAGTAGACTACGACCAGCGGTTCTGCGCCGGGTAAGGTGAATGCATCTAAAACTGAATTAGGAAACTTACAGTCGGAAGTTCTGCATGTAGTGTTCCGGATCTTTCAACAGGGTACCGAGGTAACGTCCTACCTCTCTCTCTTGGATTGGGTGGAAATTTTTCACAGCATCCTTCCTCATGGACTGTGCACAGATTCGGCGGAATCTGCGCCAGCGGTCGTTGTAAGGAGCCATGACGACTGCCTGGCTCCATCCCATCCTTGAGTAAGAAGGTAAGGCGTGAATTCCAGTATTTTCCGTAGAAAAACGCACATAATATTGGCCATGATACCCAGTGGACGATCCGAGTAAATATCAGATCTCTTCTCAAGAATCTCGACGCAAGCATTGTAGTTGTTCAGGATTACAAGAGGGCTACCCAAGATTTCTAGGTACGTAGCGTCCCCTTATTCAAAATAGGTTAGAAGGCCATGGATTCGAATCGGTGCTATTGCGCACCGTATGTCTCTGCCCACTTCCTGTAGGTCACCCAGGCCTCTGACTCTGGCATTTGGAAGAGGTTACCAACGAATGGCAACCGCGGAGGACCAGGGAGATATTTCGGCCTCCTGAGACGTGCTGCAATCAGACGCATAGCGATGATGGCCACGAGGCCAACACCAAAGGTGAGGAAAGATTCTCGAGTGAGCATACTGGACCTCTGGAGGGTCTTGAGTTGTCAAGAGGTGCCACCAAGAGGAAGAAACACGGAGGTATCAATGAATCTAAGGATTCTACCTCGTTTAAGTATCCAAGCCTTTTACCGTTTAGCATACGGGTTGAAAGGACTTGATTGATTGATTAGGCAAGAAGCATCTGGAGTTACCCGAAAATGCGAACTGTTGCCAGCCCTTCTCATCCAATCTTCGGAACCGGGAAAATGGGACACGGGCATGGCGCTGCATGGAGAGAGAGGTAGATACATAACAAGATCCTAAGTCTGATTAGAGGAATGTAAACAACATATACAACAGGCACCGGTGTTTCACGGAGTTTTGATTCAAGTTGAGTTTGAATCTGAGCATTTAGTTCTCTTGGACAAATAATGATACGGTGACCCAAGGAACTCGGTCTATCGCAGTGCATAAGTATTAGAGATGAATTATTTGTGCGTGATTTTCAATTTAGCGACCAATGAAGAGGGCTGAAGCTTAATGTGCACCTACGGCAGCAATAAGAGGGTGAATTATCCCTTCGCAAAACAAGGTAACTGCACATCGAACTTGAACGGTACTCTGGGGAGTGTTAGAGGCTGTGAGGCTGAGATGAGATCTAATTGAAAAGGAGATATTAATATGGAGATCAACGGCCCAGAATGCAGTAAAAGAGGCGCAGAGTAACATACTGTGGTAAAAACGCCAAAGGGCTAGATAGGGGGACTAGATACCAGTGAACGGCGTGTGAAGAATCTAGGCTCATCCTTCAATTTGACATAAACTCATTCAGTGCGATTGGGATACCATCATCTGCCCATGCTGGAAAAAAATTCTTTATGCATGTGTTTGTCAAGCCCAGTCGGACAAATTCTCAAATTTCAATCGTCCTATAAATTCGAGTGTAAAGATAGAAAATCCTTCAAGCACACGAATTCAGGAACGATCGACCAGGCCGAGCGATTAACGGAGGCGTCGGAGGAAGTGATCAATATCGATCAATCCCTCAAGGTTATCGATGATCACGTTTCCGGCAGTAAGTTCGGGCCGCCGGGTTAGGAGATTTTTCCATTTGCGAGGACTTCACGAGAGGTTGCTTAATTCCTTGGGACTTTGGAATGTTTACCATTTTCCTGTTTCGGGGTGGGTTAACGAAATCTCACCTTTGAGTGCTTCAACCTTCCCAGATTTGGTGGCGGAAACAAGTGCAGTATTACAGCCATTTTCATAACGATCAGACCCGACGCTTCCCGCTGTTTATGTCCTGTTTGGCTCTATCGGGGGTGTGTAGGCTCTATCGCAAAAGAAGCGTCCGGCGAGCGACCTGCCGCAGAAGGTCGCAGCCACAGATGAGTCCGCGGCGTGCATCAGATCACAGGAGGCTGAGCCCACCTAACCCCTGGGGATGTGAGGTTGTCTCTCCTGATGCTGGCTAATAAACCTACACCTCAAGCTTTTCTACGGTCTTCACGCGGGAGATGGAAACACGTGGTATGCGGATGACCGTTATGTCGCACGGCCCAACATGAGCTTCTATCCTGTTACATGTTTAACCGTTTCCTGAGCCTGAGTTGCTTATGTAACGTAGCTTGGCTAAATAAATTCTACAATCTACCACGAGTCGCCTCGAGCTCGGGTGAAAAATACCCTGTGTTCACGACGATGAGCTCTACTCTGTGTCCTTGACCCATCATCTATCAACTCGAGGTCACTGGCCACTACCGGTCACTGGTGATCAGACAAGCTCCCGGCCCCGCAGAACCACCTACTCGTCACCATTTGGCCCACCTTAGTTTGTAGGGAGATAATGGACGAACTATCCGGAAAACCTCACTTTTCTCCACCTTTGGGACCACTCAAGGGTGAACGCACCGTCAACCCACGTCGACGTCTTGCCCCGCTTCTCCCACCTCCAAAACTCGTTCCATTACCCACACCTCTACCAGAATCCCTCTCCCGAAAATGTGCTTTCACCTCCACCCATACGCTTTCAGTTCACATAATCCCAGCAGCTTACCCACGTGCTGGGTCTCCTCCTGATCGGGTGGAGATTCCCGGGTTGGATGCATTCCAGGGGAAGTCGGCGAAAGAGGACAGGAAAAAGTGGTTGAAGGGAACGATGGAGCGTATGTTTTGGGAGAAAAGGGAGGCTGAGAAGGTTTTCCCAGACCCGAAGGCGAATATTAGAGTCGCTGAGGAAGGTATCTGGGGGACTCTATTGAGAATTAGGAGGAACAGGAGTGTATCAGATGAAGGTATTCAAGGACCGAAAGGGATTACTTTGATTGCCACGCATCCTATTGGGTTCCACAAAGAAGTGTGTTTCGTTCGTTCTTGTTTGAAATTCAAATGTATTGATTTTTATTATGGTAGATTTGGGAACCTGCTTTCAGACATTTGATTGTAATGACGGAGAATTCTTCATCCCAGATTCGTATTGACGAAATATGGTCGATCGAAGCTGTAAACCACGGTGATGCAGCACTCCTCAATGGTGTGCACATTCCAAAGCTCCGTCAGTCCTTATTTTGTCTAGTTTTTTATTCTCTTGAATGTCGTCGTTGATATCATATGTAGCTGACAGATCTGACTATGGACGCGACATTGCCAATTTCGTCATCTATCATCTTCCGGAAGCACGCGACGCATTAGGGAAAGACATCCCATTCCAGCTGCCTCGTCTTTCAGACACCACCACAACTTTAAGGGTGAAGAATGGTTTCAGTGACCGTCATGTTATCGCAATAGGCCATTCTCTCGGAGGAGACGCCACGTAAGCTTCTTTCACCGTATTTCTTACGCAGATAATTTACTTTTTCAGTGCGTTGGCAGGAATTAGTTA
>Ga0307509_10009302_pt1 | contig 12329 bp, 14 predicted proteins | sample 10_EM_MG_FD_202245 | JGI IMG/M metagenome (GOLD analysis project Ga0307509, IMG submission 202245) | Populus trichocarpa ectomycorrhiza microbial communities from riparian zone in the Pacific Northwest, United States - 10_EM | ecosystem: Host-associated > Plants > Roots > Unclassified | place...
TTTTTTTTTTTTTTTTTTTTGTCTTCATCTTTGCCTTTTACCAGGCCGGTCAATGCAATCTCTTCTTCCTGTTCCAGTCTTCATCGCAGGAAGGATGGGAAAAGAAGCAGGAGAAGCGGTGGAAGCACTACCGCCTCCCCCCTCACGATTGGTGCCGTACGGTACATTACCTGGCAAAGAAGAAAAATCACCGAGAGGGAAGTAGAAAATCCCGGCGTTGGCGTCAGCAACATTCTTGATCCAATCGATAACTCCAGATGTCAGCCCCTGGATAAGGGGAAGAAGAAAAAAAACGCTCCAGGATGGATGAATAGAGGGGAGGGTGTGTGGGGAGGGATTAAAAGTGGGAGACGAATCTAGACTCTTAGTGAAAGGGAGGGAAAGTATCACAACTGCACGGGCAGGGTACATACTCGTACGTGACTTTGACTACTAAACGGTAGCTGCCACTGGTACTCGTACTGCACACCATACCAAAAATCAGAGCATCCCGCCCTGCGGCCCAGGACCCCATTTACCTGGACCTCTGTGGGGGAGGGGAAGGTGAAAGTGATTGTCACATCATCCCGTCGGAACAGTCGGGGGTATCATATTTCTCTTCTCCTCTGGACACATTTTTTTCGCCGGGCATGGGTCCCCCAGTATCGACAACACCACATTCTGTCTCCCTGCTATCGGTACGACACCCACCGCGACTGCCTGCTGTCCAAATAGATATCCACAAAATCTCACGCATACATGCATAAGACCTTACTTACCATACTCGTACTGTACTCGAGTACAGGACATGATTTTACCCTTGACATCCCTACAATTGTTTTTTCTCTTTCTTCCTTTTCTCTTTCTTTTCCGAGCAGGGCGAGTAGGGTCGCGATGGAAAAGTCCCAGGACACAGTGACTTGGCCGGCCCCAGCGAGGACAATGTTAGCATGAATAAACAAGCACGATGCACAGGTAAAAAAAAAAAGAGTTCGGAGATAGACAGATATATATGGATAGAAGAGCTCGGAATTTGCTTTCCAGGCCCACCTTTCAGCAAATGTCACACGTTTTTAAATAGGTTGGGGTCGAGAAAGCTAAAAATCTAATTGCTTCTAACTAGCTCATACGAGTACAGCCTCGTTCCAAAAGTTCTCGCACCCTGGCTGGTACTGTGACAAATTTTTATACCAGATGTATTATGGCCCTTCATGTAACAGTACCAACTTGGGTGCGAAAACTTTTGGAACGGGGCTGTACAGTGCTACCTTTTGTATTTACTAGTCAGCACAGATGTAGACTATAAATTTATAAACTATTATCAATTGTGCTATAGTGATTAGCGGCTCTTTGAGCACCATAACCAAAGCAATCAAGGTAAGGTATTAGGATCTCAGATATATACTAGGCATGACAGCATTCGTGATTATGCGTATACCCTTTTAAAGTTCTTCTACTATTAGGAAAGTATAATTACAATAGTAAATAGTAAGGATCTATCGCTGCATTTGTCCTTATAGACAACAATTACCTTTAGCCCACCTCTACTAATATGATAGTCCCTTTAACTCTCATAAACTTGTTTGTACAAACCTAATTTAGATTGTGTTCTACTCTTCCAACTCCTTCCTTCCTTCCTCAAATTTGAACAACCCAACTTCTCCGGTGATTTTCCAACTAGCTTTCCCCTCCCCTTTTCTTTCTTTCTTTCTTTCTATTTCAATCACTCTGCCCTCCACCGTCACTTTCTCCTCTTTGCCAGTTTCGGGGTTCGTGATTACATGTGGGGCTTTGTGGAGATTGGTGATAAGCGCCGCTTTCCCCGGACACACTCTCTCATCGCTACGGCACAGTGGAGTATCAGTAGAGCTGTAAGGGAGTGAAGAAGGGAGTGAAGTATGGTTCGTAGGTGCTCACGGTAGAGTTACGTACCGACATATCCCATAGTCTGTCGGGTTGCTGCGCCCAAGAAAACCTGTTAAGAAAATACCGAATCTGGCCAAGAGAATAACGGGATCTGGGAAGTTTCCTTCCCTAACTGGAAATAATTTACCAAGGGTTTCAAACTGAGACTTGTGCAATCGGTTTTCTTGGGCGCAGTGACAGACTAAGGGATACAGTATAATACCGCCAGCATGGGTCTTCCCTTGCAATTCTTCTCATAAGTTGCCCCACTATATGGAACAATTTCTGGAAACAATTCCACCTCGAAGCCCATGGACAGTACGGTACATACAAGCATCATACAGCAGGCAGGTATCATATCACATCAATTCTGACAACGAAGCCCTAACCAAGCGTGAATCACACAACCCTGCGGAACCTGTGGCAACACTTTCAGGATCCTCTCAGCCTCTCGACGTATCGCACAATTTCTGGAAGAAAAAGAAATCAAACCTATTATCATACCCGTATGCCATCATGTTTGACTATCTGCACCTACCACTTCCAATTCACACGTGGGAACATATGAAGAGCGCAAACCTTATTGCTTGCAGCATTCTATTACACTACCGGGCCATATAGCTAACCCTCCCTTGCTCATCGGAAAGTGGAAGCGTGAAGAATAGAAATGCCTAGCCTAGCTAGAAGGTTCCTCCGAGAGTATGATATATCCGCTGGCTCGATGATTGGATTTATTGGTTAATTAACTAATTAATTGGGAGGACATGAAGGATTTTTGTATACCGCATATTATTCCTGTTTGACGGATATAATAGATAAGGATATCTGTTGTCACTTGTCCAAAGCTTCTTCTCTTCCTCTTGTTCTGTCTTCTGTCAATTCTCCGGCAAGTTGTCCACCGAGGAGGATGGTATTATGCTTGCCGTATTTGACTACTTTTCTCTTTTGTAAACGGTTCCGTTGTCATACTCGGGTATGGACGTGGGTGATCGGACAGCCAGGGATTAGAGGTGTCAAAGCTTCTTGCTCATTTGAGAAATTTCGATGCCAAATTCATTCTTTTATTTCCTACGAAGGTAGTAAGTTCAGGCCTCTGGAATCCCTGGCTGTCCGATCACCCACGTCCATACCCTACTACATTTTGAGACATGCTTTGCAGATTACGGCACATGGCGGAACCAACTTATGGAATCTTGACCTCTGTGCTGGACTCTATCGTACCTATCGCAATTTATCGGATGAATCAATCACTGGCCCCCTTGCGATTCTGCAGATTACCGCACCGATAATATCACACAACACAGCACCATAAGAGACAGACAGTCCAACGCTCGGAGTTGGAACTCCCATGCAATATCCACCAGTAGAATCACACCAGTAATCAAATAACTTGAATCGGTTCTCGTATTATAACCGCGCCAACGGCCAGCCAGCCAAGCCTTCGATGTTGGCTGTTTAGAAAAAAAAGCACCTGACGGAAAAAAAACTCCACTCCTGAAAGTGAGGAGGGAAAAGCCTGCTACCATAAGGTACCGTATCATATCTGTGCACTTACTCCTAAAGGCACAACCGAATGACATCAACAATGAGAACCTACTACCTAGCCAATCCCAATACTGGTATGATACTCGCTCCCGCTTTCCTCGCCGAACAAGACAAACAAACTCCAACAAGGCCAACCTGTGGAGCGAGGACCTACTATCAGTATCAATACATCCCGTACCCTCACCTGCCGACGACGTCAGTGGAATTCCCGGGTAAAAACCTTGAAATTTCTGTTACTGTACGCCACTAGTGAATTTCCCCACCCCAAAAATATAAAAAATATAAAAAATATAAACAACCACACCAATTGTCTGTCAATGATAGTAGGGTGCTAACTAGTTAGTGAGAACGGTATAGTGGGACGTCACGGGAGAGAGGGTGATAAAGAAGGCCGGATGGCGGAAAGAACCACCCGCACCGTTGGAGGAGTAAGTTAGCCTCTAACCTTCCCAGCTATTGGTATCCGCGGGGAGCTCCTCCAGTACCGGTAGTTAAAAACATCTCATGAGGAGAGCGATACTTGAGTACCATAAGTTAATTAGGAGGAGGACGACTAATTATTATTATTTTGCAATCTCACAAGGGGGACCACAAACCTACTCGTACTATCTAATATAGCAACCACAGCCTGACCCCACCACTACCAACTCCCTCCCTCCCTCCTCACCATCCTCACTACTCATTCCCGATCCCTCAGTAATACCTATCACGGCCAAGGCCACTTCCTGATATCGGTATCACCCTACCAATCACCCCCTACCATGTTAGGTACAAATCGGTTCATAGCACAGTAAGGCATCTTGTCTTACCGCTCCCGCTAATGTGGTATCACCACTGTTGGAGCGTCATTCCATATCTGGTATTGTTGACCGCAGGGCGGTAGTACGTCAGCCGATGGTGCGGCAGTGATGCGGTGGTGAAGTGGCGGAGATGCGGCGGCGAGTGAGGCCGTGTGAACCTCGGATATCGTGACTGCGTCTTTCTTGTATACATAGCCGGGGTCACCCCCCACTTCTCTTTCTCTCTCTCAATAAATCAACCGTCAGTCGTTTCAACAACCATGTTGTAAGAAATGCTTGATTTTAGAAAAAGGGCCGTTCACCTATTCGTTCCCTTTACCATCTCATGCAAGAAAGAGCTACTAATATACAACCTGGACTTAGCAGTCACACCGGACACTGTGTCTTATACCATATAGACCATTCTCCTAACATGACGCACTAGTGACACTTCCATCTCGACATCCATATACAAGAGGTATCTGATGCGGTCAACCATAAGTAATTCGATCCTGAGAAGCCACGTATTCCAACAAACCACGTGGAGTAAACACCCGAGTGATTGGTTATGATTCCTAACATCCGCCTAGCACCGGCTGCCAGAGCTGATACTGGAATGATACCCGAGGACCCTATCGCTTATCATAACCTGACAGTCTCCTCCTGCTATACCTACCCGTACCATGGAGGATAATAAAGGAGGGGATGGAACAGAGTACACCTTGGGGTCATGGATGTGATGCGAGTACAGGTAACTGCGGTAAGAGATAGTCTTCAACGAGCACGGCGAAAACTGGAGAGTGACGAACAGGGGTTAGTGACAGGTATTTTTATGATACCCTACCGGTCTTTTAAAGAATTCATTTTCTTGCCTGCCAGGCGCCCCTGTTCGTCACACTCCCGACCCTCATCGTGCCCCCGTTGAAGACGCCTGTGTTTTGCTGTGCTTTTAACCAACCGGAGACCGAGAGGGCACTAGAGGTATAATAATCTTCGGTGCTGTTATAACTTATGGAGCCTAAAGGAATGCGCGAAGAAAAAGGATCGATCGTGCAATCACAAAAGACCCCAGGTGGAACCGTGGATGAAGAAGGAACGAACGTCTGGATGGCTATCCTCTCTCTAGCCAAGGACAGGCTAGGAGATATATCTCTCCGTCGAACTAACAACAATCTAACACTCCCGAAACACAACAAATTCTCTAAAGAAACACACGCAATCTAGAACTATCCTGAGCTTCCTTCATCCACCATGCTCCTAAATCCTGTACCCTGCCAGCACGCCAACTCCCATATGCCTAGTGACATAGGGTATGAAAGAAACAAATGAAACCAAATACCCAATGCCTCATACCCTATGACATCAACAAAACCATGGAAGAAATATCCTATGCCGAGCGGCATAGGATGTGAGAAGAACCCACAACAAAACACCTAACCGCCGGAAACTACAAAGCCACATGCCCTATACCCGTCCGTCTCCTAACCGCATAGCCGCAAACCTGTATATCCATCTATCCGCATAACTGCACAATTGCATAACCCCATGCCCGATAGGCCACTATCCAACAATAACACCATAGGCGGTTTGGCTTCGTGAACATGCAAGACCAGTAAATGGATCAGGGCACCTCCTTCAAACGCAAATTACCATACCAGAACATGGGCTACCCTCTCGGTGCTACAGGGCTGCTTCGCTGGAGGTGGGACTGAATTGGTTGAGGTTGGTTGTCACGAGAGTGGTTGCAGCCAAGATGCAGCTTACTAATGAAATCCTACAGTAATCAGCACAGCTCCTATTGGCCCGGCAAACTTTTGGCCGCCAGCAGGTTGAATAAATAGGCGGGATCTGCACCCACCACCCTCCACTCTTTCCTCCTCTTTTTTTTTTATTGGCGGTGGCTTCCATTTAATTTCCTATTCCTTTCCCCCCCTCCCTCTCCCCATTCCCCTTCCCACTTCTTGCTAGTAGACTATGCGTCTCCCACTCCCAATGTTGCAACGAAGGGGGGGGGTTCGATCAAAAATGATCGATTCAAACCCCTCCCCTTCTAACCCCCCGGGTTCGATTATCGAAGGCCTTTGCAACACTGCCCACTCCGGCAGTAAGCAAGCTACGTTTCTACGCATCCAAGCAACCAGCGAGGCGACCCGTACCTACTAAGGGAAGGCTAGTATGTTATACTTTCTATCGCTATTGACTTTTTCTTTTTTCTTTCCTTTCTCTCTTCCTTTTCTTTTCTTTCTCTTTCCTTCTAATTGTAGCTATAGTGGGATCGACTATCTAAAGTAGAGCGATGCTTTGGAGACCGGCGGGGGACTCGCAGCCGGGCCTCTGTGAGCGCTTCGAAGCCTTCGTCTACAAGAAAGAAATTGTCAACGCGTACACCGAGTTGAACGACCCCTTTGATCAGCGCCTCCGCTTCGAAGAGCAGGCGAACCAGAGGGACCAGGGCGACGACGAAGTCCAGCTCATCGACGAGAATTTCTGCACCAGCTTTGAATACGGACTCCCGCCTACCGGTGGATGGGGATGGGGATTGATCGCATGGTCATGTTCCTGACGGATAAATATAGTATCAAGGAGGTTTTGGCATTTCGTAAGTTTCCACCTCCTACCTGGGGCAGTGTTGGGAGCTGATTATTTGATAGCGTTTATGAAGGATGACCACTCTGAAAAGAAGAGTGCGGCGGAGGTGGTTGGGATTCAGCCGATTCCGTGAGTTTCCTTTATTCCATTTTACCCCCCCCCCTCCTTTCCATCTATTGCTTGGCTGATTGCTGGGATGGCTGTTGTAGTGTCGAGAGTATTGGTGAACTACAGTCGTAGACCTTTTTCTTTTCCTTCCATTTCCTTTGCTTTTGATTCTGTTGGTATAAAGTTTCTCAATCCTCTCAAATGTTTCTTTCAGCTCTGTATTGTTGTTCTGAATCCGGGTATAAGTTGGACTTCTTTATTATTCCTTTTGTCTCCATGTGCTTTCTTTGAATACCTTTGTTCTTTGTTACGGAATTCTGGAGAGAGCTGAAAGGAGCATTTGAGAGGATTGAGAGACCTTGTACCGGCAGCAGGGACTGTAGCAATATATAATTGGAACTCAGACTCGTGCAATAAGTGATCGGAAACTGGATGAAGAAGTGATAAAAGACGAGTAGTCAAGATCTCTTATTGTGACAACACTTATCAATAAAATAATAAGAAAGACATAGCTCAGCTATATAGTACAGTGGTTGAGTCCAGCCATTACCACCGCAACTCCTCCACAAGGAAAAACAAAGACTATCAAAGAGTGACTTGAAAGGAACAAAAGGAACAATGAAATAAAACATATTTGGCTTCAACCAGCAACGAGTATAAAAAGACAGAGAGCTGAAAGAAACATTTGAGAAGAGAAAGAAACCATATTTGAGAGGAGCAAAAAGTCATATACGAACAGGGACTGTTGATATAAGGTTTCTTTCTTCTCTCAAATGCTTCTTTCAACTCTTTATATTGTTGTTCTTAATCCAGCACTACTCTTACCTTCGTTATGCTTGTTCCATTATTCCATTTATCTCTATATACTTTCTTTGAATACCTTTGTTCTTTGTTACGGAATTCTGGAAGTACAGGCGAAACTGAATCTCTTTACTATTTAAGTGGTTTATGTCTTTCCTATTATTCCATGTGTAGTTAGCGGTAATAAGCAATCTTGACCATTGTCTAATCTACTTCTTCGTCTGAGTATCTAGCGCATATTGCAACAGGGACTGTTGTGGAAAATATTGAATGGAATGATAACACAAGATGTGAAGAGGTTCTTGATTGCTTGGAGAAAAAATCAGAACACTAAGGGAAGGGCGAAAGACCCTGACTATCTACTAATAAGAAGCGAGACAGATAGGTCAAGCGAACAATAACAATAACAAACAAAAGTGGAATGAGAGAAATGTAAGGAGGTGTCTTCAATAGTGCAGGATGTCTGAATGTATGATAAGAATTGATGTAAGGAGAAAAGGTAATAGTACGAGTGATACCACAGTAGACCAGAAGCATGTTTCAACAGGGACTCCCGGGAACGGCACGAGTGATGTCTCATGAAGTGAAAGTAATGACCCGGCTTGAAGTTACTCTTGCTGGGATGCGCCTCCTTAGATGGGAGCTGGAGTCTTAGGAGGCTCTGGGCTGGCAATTATCAGCGTAAATATCTCTCTTTTTTTCTTTTCTTTTTTTTCTAATAGATTTATTTATTTATAATCTCCTGTTTCTAATACAAGTAGTTTACTAATTTAATGACTTATAGGTCGCGGGGTACAGTACATCCTCGACCGTTACGAGAAGGTTTACCTCCCCATGACCGTTCAGGCCCTCACCCTTGATACGATTCAGGTAAGAAGACCTAAAGACAAGCTACTGGTATGTTGCTAACATTACTAGAACGCTTTTCGCAGCGAGAAGACTCCGGCTCCGGCCCCCCGGGCCCAAAAAAATAAAGGCGGGTTTGTCAATGGGATGAAAAAAAAAAACCCCCTTAATGTCTTTGGGTTCAACAGTGGGATTTTTTTTATTAGATGGCGTTTTGCCGGGAAGGCGGGCGGGGCTAAAAATTAATTTAATGTCTTTCGTGCACATTTTCCCTATCCATAAATTATACCAATGCATACAAAATGGGATAAGGGTGTGATAGTGAAATCTCACGGGTTCACGGACGATCACTCGCTCTGGGTGGTCTCTGAAGTTATCAAACAAAGTGAATCTCTGAGATCCAGATAGTGTGGATGTAAGGTTTTGGATGATGTATTCAGAAAAAAAATACCCTAATGCGAATTTCAGAATGCAGCGAAGACACAGGAAATTCTCTCCTCCTCCTCCTCCTCCTTCCCCTCCTTCTCACTTAACCTGCCATTCAACCTAAGTATACAGCCCCCCATCTACGAGCCCCCCCCTTTCATCAGCCACGGCCACTAAACCAACTGCCAAGAAGACTCACCAATCTTAAGCGTGCTACTAGTCATACTCGAGCTCTTTGCCATAAGCACGAACGCATCGGCGCACTCCTCAACCGTAGGCTGTTTCCCCGCCCCTTCATTAGCCCCAATCCTGACCACAGCCCTCTGAGACAAGAAAGAAACAAAGAAAGAAGAAAAACCTACCGCAACCTTCAACTTCGACCTCTCCCTCGTCCTCTCAATCGCCTCTTCGGGGAAATTCTTCCCCCACTCAGTCATAAGAAGCCCCGGTTGGAGGGCGTTCACCCGGACTTTGGGCCCTTGAGTGTAGGCCAGACAACGCATAAGGTGGAGGCCGGCCGCCTTCGAGACCGAGTATGCCATTGCGCTACCAAAGGTTTGTATGCCCTGGCGCGCACAGATAAGTTAGTAGGGGAAGGGAAGGGACGGGGGGGGGTGGGCGGGGGAATAAAAACGGCTATCGAAGAAGTAATAAGTAGAGATCCGCCGTCAGGGTTAGCGTTGAATGTTGGCAGCGCAGCGCGGAGGAGATGGAGGTTAGCTTTCACGTTCACTGCCCAGCACTGCTTTTGTTAGTATAGTGCTTATAAAGTGGTCCACCAGTAACTACCTTATCCCACTCCTCCTCCCCCAGAGCATACAAGTCCTTCCAGTCAGATACTTTAGTCCACCCCTACACCTCCATATCAGCCCCTACCCTACCCTTCACCCAGCTGCCCCAGGGGAAAAGCCCACAGCGTTGGAAACAATAACGTCCAACCCCCCCAGTCCCTCTATAGTCTCCTTCACAAGCCTCCTGCACTCCCGATCACTCCCAACGTCCGCACAAATCACCAAGACCCTAACCCCGTACTGCTCCCGCACCTCTTTTGCCAGGGCCTCCGCGCGATCGGCCGCCGAGACGTAGTTTATCACTACGTTCGCGCCTTCCGCTGCAAACCGCTGGACTACGCAGGCTCCCAGCCCACGAGAGCCACCCGTTACTAAGACGTTTTTGCCGGTGAGGGAGAGGGACATGGTCGTAAGTTAATTTGTTGCTTTCGTAGTTATTTCTGGGTGGTATAGGTTTGGGGAAGAATTTGCGTGGAGGAGAGTTTTCCCTGTGGGGGGGAAGGCGGGGGTGATATGATATGGACCTCAGAAAGGGTGGACGGGGTAATTGATTGTCGTTTCTGTTGAAAGAGGGTTTACTCGGTTCGCATGTATGGGCTTGCCCTAGCGGAGCCCAGAATAATCTAAGGCCCGCATTCGGAGGGCGATGTGAGTGCTGCATGCGTTCGGAGATTATTGTATGAATATAGTGTTGGGCATGGAATATCACTCGATATATGTTCACAGGGCTCGGGTGCTTTCTTCGGGGTTCTCGAAGTGCCCACTAAGTACCTGATGCGCCAGGGAAACTGTCATAATTATCATATCATACCATGGCACATCCTAGTGTCACGCAAATCCTCAAACCCGATCAACAATATTCGCCAAGATTTAGAGAAAACCCTGGGTTGACAACGCCGACCCCCCCGAAGAATGGTACGGATTTTCAGGGTTCACTGGCCGCCACGTCGCACAAGTCAGGAAGGTAGCACTGATACTCGAGCTTATGCAGGGGCTGCGGTAGGCTACGCCTGGGCGGCTTGCTAAATGTTTGTCTTCTCCATGCGCTAACATGCAGTGCCGTATCCCCATTGAAAACCTGTAGGGATCAAGCCAGGCTACCAAGCATTTTCAGATATCGTACAGTAAGCAGCAGGTATACCGCCGAAAAAGAAAACCAGCAATCCACGAGCACGCATGCTCCACCGCTTAATGAAAAGCAAAGAGAAATAAAACCAGGAGAATCGCCAAACACACGCCTTCCCTAGACCTAATCCCAGACATCAAGCAAAATAGCTCGCCCCCAAGAAAGAAAAAATGAAAAGAACCTAGACTACAAGAAAATAACTTATTAGCCCCGATAGGGAAAAGGCCACATGCAACCCCTCCAACCCTTAGGCCAGCACGCCCGGTTGGATAGGCCTAGAGATAGGAGGTTTGGACAAGTCAAATAGGTGGTCTATACGATTAACAAGGGGAGATTCCTATCTCTCGCTATAATCGTTTAGAGCCACACAGACGGCCCCGCGGTGATGCCCATTGTACTGGCGGATTATTTGTTGGCTATCATCGATCAGCAAAGAACTCACTGCAGTACTGATATCACTAGAACCAGGAAACAGACCTGCTTAGTTCCCATAGCCTAGCATAATGATCGCTGCAAGCAGTAACAAGATAGGCGCTATCAGCACTAAATGCACAATCCCAGACCCAGCGTTGGTGGCCATGAAGGGTATTCTCCAGCGAGAATTTCTTCTCGTCAACACTCCAGATCTTTGCAGTATGATCGGCTGAACAGGTCGCCAGATGTCGCACATCTGGGGAGAGGAGCACACGAGTTATGTACTTTGTATGCGCCTGGAACTTGGTAACAGGAACCAGCTGGGTAACATCTCGGTTCTGAATCATACGCCATACGTAGCAGTTGCCCTAATGGATTGATTGTCAGCGGCGGCAGCCAGAGTAAGGAGCCAACGGCACACAAGCACATGAGAGGCGGGCTGCCATACCAAGTTGTTTCCAGCGACAAGCATACTTCCATCAGTAGCAACAGTAACACTTCTCACTGGAACGTCATCCTCGGGGATTAACTGGTGCGTGCACTTGTTCTCACCCAAATCCCAAATTCTGACGTTCCCAGCCTGGTCGCAAGAGATCAACTCTCCCTGGTTCGGATGAATGACTACATCGTTCACTGGGCTACCGTGAGAGTAATTTCTCTGCACACTAGCGGCGCGGGTATCCCAGATCTTGACCGTACCATCCTCCGAAGAAGTCACCATCCATTTCCCCTCACAGTGGAAGCCAACTCCTGTCACATTGTTCGAGTGCCCCTCGAACTGCAACAGCGGGTTCGGGTTTGTGGACTTGATGTCATAAAGTTTGACAGTAGTGTGGCCCGCCGCAGCGAGGAGGCGTTTGTCGGGTGAAATGCAAAGTCGGTTTACTTGGGAGTCCGAGTGCTGAATAGTGCGTGAGCATATTCCGGAGAGGGCCTCCCAAAACCTTAGAGACAGGGAAACGTTAGAAGCGATAGCTCGGGAGTCGGGGGGGGGGGGGGGGGGGGGGGGAGGTTAGTAAA
>Ga0307509_10009303_pt1 | contig 12328 bp, 11 predicted proteins | sample 10_EM_MG_FD_202245 | JGI IMG/M metagenome (GOLD analysis project Ga0307509, IMG submission 202245) | Populus trichocarpa ectomycorrhiza microbial communities from riparian zone in the Pacific Northwest, United States - 10_EM | ecosystem: Host-associated > Plants > Roots > Unclassified | place...
GACTCTAGAGGTATGAGTCTTATCACGGTAGAGTATGTCCCGAAAGGCTGGCTATGGGTAGCGCCCACTTAGCCAACCATCGGCTACATCTCACCGGGGGAGCTTGCATGTCAATTTATCACATTGAGTAGACGCGTAGATTAAATGATGGACTGCATAGCTTGTATAGACGAAACTACCACTGGGCCAGTGAGTCCACCACCTAGGTATTGATTCCGGTTGTTGTCATAACAGTTAGCCACTGGTATGACTTCGATAGGAAGAGTTTTTCCACCTGCGGTTGTATTGGAGATGCATTGCAGAAACTCATATCCTATTGACGGAGTTAAGTGTACCCGAGTTGGTCCGACACTTCCAGCAGGATAATTCCTGATGGAGGGTAGACCTCGGACAAACCCTGAGCAGAACAGGGTGCTCGCACAAGGTCGGAGTAGTGGTGAATGTCAAAAGGCTTAAATCTGATCTCTACTTAAGTTTAAGCGTTTCGCATTCTACTTCGATAACCAACTTTCCTCGAGAGAACTAATGGAGGGAAGCTTTCAGCTTAACGATATTAAGTTTAACCGTTTTAATTCTTCGTGAATTATTATACTCTATCTTTATCTTCTACTTTGAGTTTTGGTGCGGTCGCAACCATAGAGTTCACCTCTCTATAGGGTGCCCCGTTACACATTCGGAAAAGCATCGGTTACGGTTACTCTATTCGGTCGTCTCAAGTGTTCCGAATTCCTTCCTCCTCCCATCCCCCATCCCCCATCCCCCATCCCCCATCCCCCATCCCCCATCCCCCATCCCCCATCCCCCATCCCCCATCCCCCATCCCCCATCCCCCATCCCCCATCCCCCTTCCCCTATCTTCTTGGTCATTGTCCCGTTGCCTGGTTACAGCTACACCCACTCCCCCTCTTCCCACCTCGCCAGCTGGCACCTTACTGCCTCCCTTTTCCACGGTAGACCTTTGGTCACTATAAAAAAACCCGCCTCGGTTAACCCCTTCCTCCTGGCCGTCGCTAATACCTCTTTGGCACACCCTCTGGCGATCCCTCATCATAGTCACCTCCATCAACCTTTTCATACTGCCATCAGGCACCACTTCGTCCCCCGGCACCGCTCCAGTGTGCAGGTCCATACTCTCATTTCCTAACTCAGGATGATACACAAAACATATCAGAAGAAATTTTCCTTTGTCAGGGGTTCATTCATTCCTTATGTTTTTATACTTTCGTAGTAGATGTCGCTAAGGGTTCTCCTGTCTTTCATGCTTGCTTCTTTCCTTTCTACTTCCTTCGGATGTACGAGTATATTCGTAGGATTTGCTTGGGTGATAGGTGAGATGTGCGGTTGGTCTTATACCAGAGGGACTTGGGGGTTTGGATGTTTCCTGGGGTGAGGGGGGTACGGTTTTTGTTGGCCATAGTGTTAAAGCTGAATGCTGTCTTTGTACCTTTCTTTTGTCTTTTTTTCATTTTTTCTTTGTATCATGTGATTATTGATTTAGGTACAAAATCCTGCATCCAGCTCACACTATGGCATATAAAAAACCTTAATTGCAAAAACTTAACAAAGGAAATAACAAAATTCAGACAAAAAGTGGAAAAGCTCTCCGAGCGGGATCATCAGAACCCTGTCGCATCGCCATAGATGACTGACGAAAGAAACGTAAAGTAAAGTCCTTCTTATAACCCACAAGAAAAACACTTACAAGTGATAGAACCTGCCCGCCCCACCTGCCCACTGCCGCAGTAAACTAGGAACAAAGGAAATTCATGAACTGTATAGAAAATACATTGAGGAGAAACTCGGGTACGGGGGTTTGAAAAAGCAATACCTAGAAAGCCGGGGCCGAGCCAGGGAGCATTTTGTGTTAGGCACTATCTGAGTCAGATCCCGGCTCTGGAGTGGCAGTACTGGTTGTAATGGGGGTATGCTGTAGAGAGGTGAACGCTAAGGTTGCGACCGCACCGAACCCTCAAAGTAGAAGATAAAGATGAGGTAAAATCATTCAAAAGAATAAATGGTAAAACTTAATATAGTTAAGCACGAAGCTTCACTCAATTTGGTTCTCTCGAGGAAAAGTTGGTTGTTGTAGTAGAATGCCAAACGCGTAAACTTAAGTAGATGTCAGATTAAAGCCTTTGACATTCACCACTACTTCCAAGCTTTGTGCGAGAACCCTGTCCTGCTCAGGGTTTGTCCTAAGTCTACCCTCCATCAGGATTTATCCTGCTGGAAGTGTCGGACCAACTCGCGTACACTTAACTCCGTCAATTGCATATGAGTTTCTGCAATGCATCTCCAATAGAACCGTAGGTGAAAAACTCTTCCTATCAAAGTCATATCAGTGGCTAACTGTTATGACAACAACCGGAATCAATACCTAGGTGGTGGACTCACTGGCCTAGTGGCAGTTGCGTCTATACAAGCTATGCAGTCTCTCATTTAATCTACGCGACTATTCAATGTGATAAATTGACATGCCAGCTCCCGCGGGGAGATGTGGCCGATGATTGGCTAAGTGGGCGCTCCCCATAGCCAGCCTCTCGGGACATACTCTACCGTGATAAGACATATACCTCTATAGTCCAATAACAACCCATAGTAATGCTACAAATCAAGGGGAGAAGGTCCGGGCTGGTTACTGAGGTAATTGTCTCGAAAGCACCCCGGCCATCTGAGACTACCTGAGTACCACTAGGAAGACTACCCTACAACCCGTAGGCTAGAATAGACTCCTAGATGCCCGAGAGACCATATATGGGCGACCCCCATTCTGGCAGTTAGCCATACTCCCCTTATATATCCTGCGAACGACATTTAGTCGCACGGACGGCGACGACTTATACACTGTTACAGTAGCTGCTCCAATGACCTCTTTTAACTATCAAACGAGCAACTAGAGATCGTCTGCCTATGACGCGCCGTCCCCATGCTGGGGCCAGAAGGGGGTGTTAGCCAAACCCGCCGAAGTTCCTTAGTATGTTTGGGCCACCCTTATACAGGCGTGGGGCCTCCCCGTGCAGATGCGTGTACGCCCAACAACATCTACGAGCCCATAGAATGTGAGGCAATCGACCTCTAAGTTCTAGGATGACTTTGCCGGCGAAGGTAGGGTAACTTGGGTTCCTCAGTAGGGTAACTGGGACCCATGGGCATAATGACCAAATTCCCAAGGTAGGGTAACTTTGCCCTCTTATGCCTTTAACCGCTCAGGAAGTCCTCCAGGCGACCACAGAAGTCGTCTTGGGGGTCCGTGTAACATTCCTATCATTCTCTTCACCTTATGCGAATGTTCTCCCGCAAGGTATCCCTGCCTAGTAGAGTACCTCAAGGTTACTCAACAATTTCCCAGGCCTTATCCTAGGTTTACCAGCTATTTGTATAAAGTATACGAGACCATACCACCACTGGTTACCTCTTGGTATACCATTTGGGCTAAGGTGATAGTGATTGTAGCTACCTATCGTAGGGTTGTTATACTACTCCCCTGTTCTCTGGGTCTTTCCTCAGACGGTCAACGTCGTCTCTTAGTTCAACAGTTTGGATTGTCTATAACCCTATGGTCTTTAGGTTTACACGGATACCTCTCATGGAACTGTTGCAATGCTTGCATTGCGGTATCTTCTAATATCTCGAATGGTTCCCAAGAATTCTCTTCTGGACCATACCCTTCCCAAGCAACCATACATTGCACAAAGCGGTGTGCAAATTTTGACTTAGGATTCCCATACCACTTGCTATCAACCACTCCCGCAACAACATAGCTAGGCTCATTGTCTACTATGTCAGGTGTTGGTATTATCTGTTGAGGCCTGCCTACCGGATCCTCACAATAGGGTTCCAACAGACTAACATGGAATACAGGATGGATGTCCTCTCTCTCTGGCAGCTCAACCTCATAGGCCCTAGACCCCACCTTGCGTTTGACAACAAAGGGTCCAAACATCTTATGGTCTAGTTTTTCCACAGGCCTTTTTGTACGGAGGTTCTTGCTGTTTAGATTAACCCTATCCGCTTTCTTAGCTCTGCCCTGTGTGACATCGTCTAACGTAACATATTCCGGAGCTGGCTGTCTCTTTTGATCATGCCATTTCCGTTGTCTTTCTTGTGCCTGCTTTATTGTCTCTCGGATCTCCTGCCAGGTGCCCTCCCTATCCTTTACAACAAGCTTGCTGTCTGGGTGGATTCCTTTGTTATCCGACTCTATCCCCGACCACTCAGTCTGTGCCGAGAATCCATAATTTATTTCAAAGGGACCAGCCTTTGTGGATTCCGACATTGAAGTTTTATACGCATGTTCCGCGGAAGGCAACAGCGATACCCAATCGTCTTGGTGATATGAACAATAACTTCTTAAATATTGTTCTAGTGTCTGATTAACCCTTTCAGTTTGCCCATCGCTTTCTGTGTGGAATGCGGTAGACTGGTTTAGCTTTACCTGCAATAGCTGCATCAGGCTTGTCCAAAACTTGGACGTGAATCGGGTATCTTGGTCAGAGACAATTGATTCAGGAAGCCCATGGAGGCGCCAGATTTCTTTCACGAACGTCAAGGCCAATTCCTTAATGTGTTTCTCCGGTCTTAGCGGTATGAAATGTGCCATTTTGGCGAACCTGTCTACGATGACCCATATCTTTGTATACCCGTCGGACTTTGGTAAACCCACAATGAAGTCCATGCACAATGCGGTCCATGGCCTAATAGGAACTTCCAAGGGTTCTAGGAGTCCAAACTTCTTGTGCCGGATAACTTTATTACGTTGACATACATCGCCAGAGCGAAGGTACGGGTAATGTTTTCATCCATCTTTGGCCAATAGAAGTTAGCCCTAACCCTACCAATGGTCTTGTATGTTCCGAAGTGTCCAGCAATCTTTGAATCATGTTCTACCTCCATGATCGTTCGCCTCAGACTTTCATCCTTTGGAATGTACCACCTGTTTTTATACAGGAGCAAGTCCTTTTCGATACTAAAGTTTGTATCGACCTTACTATCGCCTTTGAGGAGTGCCTTTCGCATTGCTAAATAGGTTTCATCACTATCAGCTGCCTTCATAAGAGCCTCATGAAATGTTGTCTGCAACCGAAAACCTTGGCAAGTCTGCAACACCTGTGGTCGCAAGATGACAGACTCCTCTCCAATATACTGTCCAGGGCGAAAAAATGTAAAAGGTTTGGAAATACTCCCCCCTTCCGGGCGGTAGTTCCTACGCCTCGACAAAGCATCATCCTTTTCATTTAACCGTCCTTCACGATAGATCACCTTAAAATTAAATGGTTGTAGAAACTCTGCCCAGCGGTGTTGTCTGCGGTTTAGAGTCTTTGTAGTATTAAAGTACTCTAAGTACTTCTGATCGGTATACACCAATATCTGATCATCAACCGACATCAACATATATGCCCATTCTTTAAAGGCGGCCACTATTGCGGAAATCTCCTTATCATGGATGTCATAATTTAGCTCTGCTGGCGAGAACTTTCTACTATGAAAAGCTACAGGATGCCATTTCTCATCTTCACAGAGTTGAGATAATACGGCTCCTAACGCAAAGTCACTAGCGTCGGTTTCCTACTTAGTTGGACGAGTGTCATCAAAGTGTGTCAGAATCGGACCTGTGGTAAACATCTCCTTCAATTTGTCAAAAGCATCTTGACATGAGGGAGTCCACGTTCATTTGATATCTTTCTTTGTCAAGTCTGTTAATGGTTTGGCTATCTTGCTAAAACCTTTTATGAACCGATGATAGAAATTAGCAAAGCTCATCAAGCTTTGCACATCGACGACCTTCTCGGGTGTTGACCCTGCCCGGATCTCTTCAACTTTTGTACTTGTCATAGAGATTCCTCTATCGGATATCGTCTACCCAAGGAACTCTACTTCCCGTTGATGGAAGCTTGACTTCTTAATGCTAACGCAAAGGGGTGCCTTTCTCAGCCTTTCCATGACCCGCCTTACCAGGACGACATGTTCTTCAACTGTCTCCTTATAGATTAATATGTCATCCATATAGGCGATAACTCCGACATCTAACATGTCACGGAATACATCATTGATCATACTCTGGAACTTTGATGGTGCGTTGCATAACCCAAAGGGCATCACGGTCTACTCATAAAGACCATACCTGCTTTTGAAAGCGGTCTTCCATTCTTGACATTCCGCCATGCGGATAAGGTAATACCCATTCTTCCGATCTAATTTTGTTAAGATAGAGGGTTTACCGAGCCTACTCCTATGCTCGCTCATCAAGGGCAACCGATACTTATTCTTGATAGTAATCTTGTTTAACCCTCGGTAATCAACACATAACCGCAGCGTTCCATCAGGCTTAGGCACAAATAATGTAGGGGCGCCTGATGGCGAGGAAGATCTTCTAATCTTTGCATGGTCTTCCATTTCCCTAATATAATCCCAAAGTGCGTCTAATTCCTTCTTAGACAAGGGATAGATAGGCCCATCTGGTAGTTTGGCCTCAGGAATCAAGTCGATACGATGATCGTACTTACAATGCTCAGGTAAAGCATTGATTTTCTCTTGACTGAATATATCTGCATAGTGTTTATATTCAGGGAGAATCTTAATCTTGATGTTCTCGCGGTCTTCATCAGTGTAAAGAGCCATGCCCATAATAAAGATATTGTCTGGGTCTTCGGCTAAGAGCTCTTCTTCTGCAATGAACTCTTAGCGCCTTTCTTTCCTTAGGCAGTGGGCTTTACAATATTCTGATCGCCACTTAAGACTGCCCTTCTCCCAGTTAATATCTGGGTTGTGGTCTTTTAGCCACGACATTGGCAGGTAACGATTTACTTTGCCTGCCGGCATATCTGCAACTTCAAATCGCATTTTATTCATATGGTCTCCTATGTACATATCCACCGTAGTGGTATAGTGTAGACCTGAGCCGGGAATGTGGTGTCCACTAGCATCTAAAATTGGTGTCAGTTCCTTCCGACGTACACAAGGCACCTGGCCAGTTTTAACCCAGTCGCAGCTTAATACAGCCCCAGTAGCGCCACTATCTAACAATAAGAGGGCTTCACCACTTACCCTCTCTTGATCGTGGCTCTATACCATTCTCACTCTCACGTGAATGGGTCTTGTATGTGGTGGTGGGCCTGCAAGACTCAACCGCTTATCGGGTCTCTGGTCCCTAAACATTGCGGTTAGTAACTTTCCACAAGAATTTGGTATGGTTTTATAATAGCTAATCAATGTTTCTTGCCTTTCGACACAACAGCGGCCACAACTGGTCGTGAATAACTTTTATTACCTGATAAATTTAGGGGGTTTCAATAGCTTGGCTGTTTACTATCACGCCAGGATGATTTCGGGAATTCAATCCTGCTCAGGTAAACTTGCAAAATAACTTCAATTGCTAAGTCAAGTCCAGCCTGACGAAATCAACACAAAACCCAACCAAATTCAATCCAGAATTCCAAACAATATGAGATAAGCAAATAACATTTTCGCGAAATCACATAAGAAATATAATAAAGGCATAAAAAAAAGTGCCGCAAACATTCCCAATATAACAAAAGAAACCCAACCAATCTCGCTATCCCTATAGCCAGACTTTAGTTTCAATATGTTGTACCTCTAGGCGGGAACATTACTGCTTCGTTTCCGTTATCTAACTCAGCCGCCTTTCTAGCCTCTAGAGTAGAGTTAGCTTTTGCATTCCTATCACGTCTTGGGATAGATCTTACCTAGCCGTCCATTTCGGTATCAATCTCCAAGATATCCAAATGTGGAGGTGGTGATCCGCGGACCTCGGCTACAACTTGCTTAACAGTACGTTTCGGAGCAGCTTCAATGCGGCGCGATTTCAGGACTTGGGTCGCTTCGCATCCAGCTTCACCAGCGCCTCATTTTCGATTAATTCGAGAGGACGCAACAACTGGAGTAGCTGAAGGAAACTTTGCCCAATCGTGACCGGCTTGTCCACATCGAGAGTATTGATTCAACCACTTGCCTTTGTCAATCAGAGTCTGAGGAATATCACGAAGCATTTTCGTGTGCTCTGTTTCTTGAGGTCTTGAGGACCCAGACGCATGGTTGCGGGGTTTGTGTTGGCATGGCCCCGAGCTTTTCCTATCCTTTCGCTGTCTCGTAGCGGACGATTGCCTATCATCGCTCTTTTCCGCTCTGGAATGATGTTTTTCCTTTGTAACCGTTCGGTTAAAGGAAGCAACGTCTTATAACTGATGTCCGGTTTGACGGAGGAGATTGATATATTCGACGTATTCGTCGCGAAGTGTAGTCTTTCAACCCCATGCATTGCGAAGGTCTGTAGTTATACCTACGCGGGGTTTGTCCTTGACAAAATTGCCGCTATATCCCCACTCTGAAGCCAGTCTCATCAGCTCGTCACAAAAGTGATCCATCTTACCGGACTTCATAGTCAAATCATTTCACTCCCTAAGAGCGCGATCTCGATCGGAGTGTCCACCAAACCTTGACACCAGCGGTTGCCGAAAACCTTCCCAAGTGCGAAGGACATTTTTCGGATCGAAGCGAATACCTTCTCGACGGGCACCCTCTTGACTAACGTAAGGGTGTATGCTCTGGTACCATTTTTTGGCAGGACCTTGGAGAAGGGGGATTACCAAACTGACTTTATCCCAGTCCATGCGGAGGGATTCTCTAAAGTAGTCCAGTTTGATTTCGCAATCCTGTATGAAGCATTGAATATTGGTAGAGTCACCTTTGAACGGAGCGACACCTAATTTCACAGGTTTCTTCGGTCGATGGGCTAACTTCTTACGCTTGCGTTGTTTCCGAAGGTACTCAGCCTGCTCATGACACCGCCTGTCATACTTTTCCTTCCTCGCATCATTCCAGTGTGACTTGTGTCTCCCTAGGAATTTCCGTGGATCGGGAAGGGAGGAGTCAGAATCGCAATCTGTCGAGGAGTCAGAATCACCCGGATCTCCACCACCTCCAGCGTTTCCACCACGGGGAGGAAGATTTCCTCCACTGCCACCAGCGTTTCCGCTAGGGCCTCCCCTTGGGGAATCATACCCACTAAAACTATCTTCGCCCAGCACCTCTTGGTCTATTCTCTCAGGTAATGGGTTGGCCGGTGGGGGAGGAGGTTGTTGACTAGCGGCACGAGTGTTAACCGCATAGTCTCTTAAAAAATCAGGGCAGTCACTATGCCTAGTGTGCCTTACCCTCTCGCAGTACCCACATCGGTTCTGTTTTGACTTTGGCTGAGGATCATTGTTCTTAGGTCTCGACCAAATATTGATCGCCTCAAAGTCACTCTTGAGACATGGAAACTAATGCCCATAACGAATATCGCTTCCTTCGGCCACAACCCTACAGTCAGGAGAACAAACACCCGTAGGCGCTAGCGCTTCTGACCTTCAGGTAAAACCGGGAGGTCCAATATTCCCCCAAGGCTTTGCTGGTGCGGGTGGTGCTATTGCCGAAACCAAGGCACCTGGGACTTGTGGAGTTGTGGGTAGAGGGGTTTGCCCTGCTACCGCAAAGGGTCGTTCTCGTTCGATACGAATCGCGGGCGTATTTTTTTCCACTGCCTGAGGGGCAGGTACCGTAGACCATCGTGGTAAAGGGGAGGGTGTCGCGGGACAGCCACCGGAGGTGGCGGCTGACGAGAATTCTGTCTCGATGATCTCACCGACGAAATGGAGCTAGATTTGGGAACCCCGAGAGGACATGACGATGGCCGCATGTTTTTGACCGAAGGAGTTGTTCCCCGTGATCGGACAACCTCACTGAAGGCCACTTCGAGCGGGGATCGACGTTTATGTGCTTCGGCCACCAGCCATTACAATTCCGCAAGCTGCTCTGGCTGTGCGATAAATTGTCTAGCCAGCTCATTCAACCAAGGTTGATATTTCTCGTTAATCATAGAGGCTGCGACTTGAGCAGCATAATGAGGCGGGGGTTCTATTGCCAAAGCAAGGGCAGGGGCGGCGTTCATAACCAAGTCATTCTCTGCGTCAATGGAGTACCCCTGGGCAGCAGCCTGCTCCAAGGCTTCTACCCTTTTCCGGATCATCGGATCGGACATAGCTAGCTTGCGGAAGTTCTTTCGCTGGTATTACATCCAACGATTAGCCTTTTCCACGATCTCAGTTTCAAATACATGCTCATGCTCTTCAGCAAGATTGAGGAGATGGCTTTGTGCATCTTGCATCTGCCGTGTAATTTCCTCAAGTATATATGGTTCAACAAGATCTTTTGTGAAAGCAGCGAAAGTCATGTTCCGTTGTCTATTTTTGGGTATTCTCCGTCCTACGGATGGGTCATCAGCGAAACTATGGAGGAAGGCTCGAGGGTGTTCAATCTCCATCTCTCTGACCGTACGAGGTATTTGCTCCTCAAAGGTAGGGTTATTCTCAATTTCATATGTCAGGACCTGCTAGATTGGCCGCCAACCTAATCTCTTCAGGTCTGCTCTTGCCGCCGCTGGAGAGATTTCTCGTTCAATACCAGTTATGTGCTCAGGATGAGAATGAAAGCGGGACACAGCCATAGTTGAAGACATTGTTCTTTCCACCCGATGCTTCTTGTACCAGACAAGCGACTCGTAATCAAACAATAGCCAAACTGTAGGCTAAAACAAGAATTCTGAGAAGAGTGTTAAGCGAGTGCGCTTAACTATATACTCTAACGGGGGCACCCTGTAGAGAGGTGAACTCTAAGGTTGCGACCACACCAAACACTCAAAGTAGAAGATAAAGATGAGGTACAATAATTCAAAAGAATCAATCGTAAAACTTAATATAGTTAAGCTCGAAGCTTCACTCAATGTAGTTCTCTCGAGGAAAGGTTGGTTGTCGAAGTACAATGCCAAACGCTTAAACTTAAGTAGATATCAGATTTAAGCCATTGACATTCACCACTACTTCCGACCTTTGTGCGAGCACCCTGTCCTGCTCAGGGTTTGTCCGAAGTCCACCCTCCATCAGGATTTATCCTGCCCGAAGTGTCGGACCGACTCGGGTACACTTAACTCCGTCAATAGGATATGAGTTTCTGCAATGTATCTCCAATACAACCGCAGGTGAAAAAGTCTTCCTATCGAAGTCATACCAGTGGCTAACTGTTATGACAACAACAGGAATCAATACCTAGGTGGTGGACTCACTGGCCCAGTGGTAGTTTCGTCTATACAAGCTATGCAATTGATCATTTAATCTACGGGACTATTGAATGTGATAAATTGACATGCAAGCTCCCCCGGTGAGATGTGGGCGATGGTTGGCTAAGTGGGCGCTACCCATAGCCAGCTTCTCGGGACATACACTACCGTGATAAGACTCATACCTCTAGAGTCCAATAACAACCCATAGTAATGCTACAAATCAAGGGGAGAAGGTCCGGGCTGGTTACTGGAGTATTTGTCTCGAAAGCACCCTGGCCTTCTGAGACTACCTGAGCACCACTAGGAAGACTACCCTACAACCCGTAGGCTAGAATAGACTCCTAGATGCCCGAGAGACCATATATGGGCGACCCCCATTTTGGCGGTTACCCATACTCCCCTTATATATCCTGCGAACGACATTCAGTCGGACGGATGGCGAAGACCTATACTTTGGTACAGCAGCTGCTCCAATGACCTCTTTTAACTAGCAAACGAGCAACTACACAGCCGTCTGCCTATGACGCGCAGTCCCAATGCTGGGGCCAGAGGGGGGTGTTAGCTAAACCCGCCCAAGTACAATAGCATGTTCGGGCCACCCTTATACAGGCGTGGGGCCTCCCCACGAAGATGCCTGTGTGCCCAAGATCATCTAAGAGCCCATAGACTGTGCGGCAATCGACCTCTAAGTTCTAGGATGACTTTGCCGGCGAAGGTAGGGTAACTTGGGTTCCTCAGTAGGGTAACTGGGACCCATGGGCATAATGACTAAATTCCCAAGGTAGGGTAACTTTGCCCTCTTATGCCTTTAACCGCTCAGGAAGTCCTCCAGGCGACCACAGAAGTCGTCTCGGAGGTCTGTGTAACAGTCCTATAATTCTCTTGACCTTATGTGAATGTTCTCCGGAATGGTTACTGTAACAGGTTTACTCCTGTCTAACGAAAAGGTACAATAGAGAGCTAGCGGTTGACCGGCAAGCGCTAGATCTAATGGAGTCCACAGAGAGCTCGAGAATAAAGAGACATAATAGTTAAAGGGCAAGTGGAACTCTGAGATCGCCGTTCAACCAAGTATATTCATAAATCAAGAGTCTGCTGAAGTCTGCCGTTCTCCTGCTAACCAGGAGATGAGTTTAAATACAAGATCTCTCTCAGAGCGATAGTAATCACATATCCTGCAACCACGATCATTACCGGGCAGTGCACCTTGCCCTG
>Ga0307509_10009304_pt1 | contig 12328 bp, 16 predicted proteins | sample 10_EM_MG_FD_202245 | JGI IMG/M metagenome (GOLD analysis project Ga0307509, IMG submission 202245) | Populus trichocarpa ectomycorrhiza microbial communities from riparian zone in the Pacific Northwest, United States - 10_EM | ecosystem: Host-associated > Plants > Roots > Unclassified | place...
CAGCCTGAGTGATGTCTTCTACAGCAGAGAGGATGGTGTTGCGGACAGTGGCGTGGTCTTGGATATCTACGGCAATGTTATCGAATGGGTGGATGAGTACTTTCTCGCCTTCGCAACTCTCCCAGTCGCTTAGAAGTTGGAAGTCAATATTGTCGTACAGGGCTGTGGGGAAGGGATCGTGGACCCGAGTTGTTGGCAAGATGACTTTAGTGTACTTTTCGAGCGGGTTACGAGAAGGGCCGTTGGATTCTAGACGACGTCTAGCTGCGCTTTCTTCGACTCTGGCACGGATGGAGGACATGTACGCGTTAGTCGCCGGAATGGCTATGTTGCCTTCGGAGCGGGATATGGTGAGAGGACGAGGAGGTTGGGTGAAGACATCTGAAGCTAGATCCCGTACTGGGAGGGAAGTGGGAGGCGCGTTCATGGGCACATCCGGAGCGAGTAGTGAGGACAAGTCAGTGGGTGCCTCTGAAGGGTGGGCCGATGACATGCGTGGAGTGGGGGTGGCCGGCGGAGATGGCGAGAGGTCGTCCATAGGGATTGGAAGGGGCGGAGGAGAGGGACTGGGCTGGAGTGGGTGTGACTCTAAGGCAGTGGGGGGAAGGACAGCTTCCACCGGGACGGGGACGGAGATAAGGTTGTTGCTGATGGTGGGAGGAAGGATGATCATGTCGTCCAGGTTTTCGTGGTGGTCTGAGGTTTTCTTCTTCCTATTTTTTCTCGCTTCAGCTGAAGTTGCCACAGGACCACTAGAGATAGCCAAACGGGCCGCGGTGGAGGATTTGTGGGAAGTTTCTTTCGTGATGGAAGACATTTGGGAGAGGGAAGTGCGATGGACCGGACAATGGACACTTACACAACCTCTAAAATGGTGTGTAGAAGCTACAAACAAATAGTGTAAAAGTATTAATCATGACATGAAATGGGTACTGCAAAACAAAAGTATATTCAATGCTGGTGAGATGATGCAGATGAGAAACAATGTATTACATATATTACACTGGCACGGAATCGAACCTATGACCTATCCTGCCATTTGTAGCAACAAAAATTGTAGTAACCACTACACCATTTAGGCTTACCATAACTATCCTCTTTAAGCATTAATGACCAGCAGCATAGACCAGCAGCATAACAGCATAACAGTACTAGTGACATGACCATGTATTGTCAGTGTCCCAACACCCCTCTCATGCTGGCAGCAACCCATGTGGAAAGTTAATTTTAATTTTTTTTTATGTTTTTGGTGGAGGGCAAATGGGGGGCATAATAATCACCACAACCTGTATAGGTCATGTGACTGAAATTTACAAACTGGTTTGCATTCTCATGCTGTTGACTAAGGAGTCTCACACTTGTGGCTGACAAGTTTTGCCAGCCGTCGGGCTGGTCTTCATGGTTGACATAATCATATTCGGCATTTCCCATCTTGGCTCTGATTGGCTAATTCATACACACAGACACACCAGGATCAGGCCTGACCAAAGCCCCTGACGGGTGGGTAGGGGCCTGGTACAGTGCCACCAATTCCATGCGCCAAACTGCTAACAGTAAAGATAAAGGCTGGATGACTGCGTAATTTTAAGCACAGTAAGATGATAACCAAGTTTCTTCTTCATTCCTCAAAGCCTCAACGCTGATTCAGTGCCACCGAGCAAGTCCGCGTTCGCCTTGACAACGAAGATCTACTCCTGGTTCCTCTTCACCTCATCTCACCTCAACCTTATTCCCTTCTCAACTGTCTTCGCGTCCCTGTCCATGACTCCATGTGTGATCTCATTCTTATCAGATTGATCGCTCACTCCTCTACACACTCTCTACCTCTATTGACCCAGATCTGCCTTGCTACTCACCGTGAGACCTTCTCTCACACTAATATCTCACTTCAGTGGAATCATTGTTGTTGGCAGTAGTAGGGTTGGGGTCAAGAAGTCGTATGACATTGCCCTCTGCAATCGCTACATTTGCTTTTGCAGGAGTTGCTCCTGATAATCCTCCAGAGCTGGAGGTCTTGGGTGCATTGGACGTGGCTGCCTTCTCTTCTTCAGCCTTTTTCTTTTTGTTGCATTCCGAGGCCTCGCGTCCCTTCCATTTACAGTAAGTCTTTGTCTTTGTCTTTGCCTTGGCTTTTGCCGTTGGATCCTATGTTTGCCAACCTTGGCATAATACGCCGTAGCAGTGCTGCCTGATAGTGGACGCGATGCTCCTCGTTGGCCAAGATCTGTCCAATTATGGATTCGGATGTAACTGTCATATCATCTTTACCGAACAAGATCATCTGTAAGGTCGACAGTGAGTCCGGGAGTGCCATAATGATAATACATGCAAGGGTTTTTTTTTTTTTTTTTGAATTCGAAGTTTATTCTCCACTGTTTACACAACAAGAGATCGCAGTGCTATGAGAACACTACATAAGAAACCCAGGGAGTATATAACGGACTGTCGAGCGAAACGGATATAATTAAAACAAAAAACACATGGTGTTTCAGGCCTCAAGCCAACCGATAAAGGAGTCACAGGGGGTCTGGGCGAGGGGGTAACGGGCGGAGAAGGGAATTGCTACATATGAGAAAAGTGGTGAGCGCCTCAGCGCCTTTCACAGTCCAGAATAAGTAATGAAAGGAGAAGTCCTTAAGTATGCGTGAACGGAAGACCGAAACCAGAGGGCAGTCCGATAAGATATGAGGAGCGGAATGGAGAACAGAAATATCATCCCGTTGTTGAGGGTGAGCCATGCATCTCTGGACGCGTCGCTGGCCGCCGTAGCGGGCCGCCGGAAGGCGTGCGCTACCTCGAACAGGGGAGGGGGTACAGGAGGGGGTAAGACGTGGATACATGCAAGGGTTTGTCGTTTACCCCGCAGCCGATCGTCTCGAGGTTTCGATGAGCTTCTGGATCTGAGGCTCCATGGGTTCCGTGTCGGTCAGTGGGGTGCGGAAAAAGCTTTTCATCAAGAAAGCGATGCGGCGGTTTCCCCTTCCCTGGTATCGGGCGGTGAGTTTGTCCCAGCATTCCTTGGCGGAAGACGTTTGCATGATGAGGTTTAGCAGTCCTTTTCGCAGGGAACCAGCGATTTGGATCCGCGCCCTGAGGCCTGAGGTCCTTCGCTACGCAGTCCGCGTGTCTGTCGGGATCGGTGGAAGGGTTTGGTTTTACGAATGTCCCGTCGGTGACGGACAGGACTCGCAATTGACTTTGCCAAGCCCGATAAACCGGTGACGCGTGTGTACGACAGCTCGTCGCCGAGTGGATATGGCGCGACGCGCGCTCCGACTTGCTCACCATTCGCAACCACCCTCAGGCGCCCGCCAGCGCGTGGCTCAAGAAGAGCATCATCCCATTCCGGGAGTTCGTATTCCGTTTTCCCGCTTTGACAACCTCGGACTGACCGACCTTGAGTCGTTCATCGCAGTGATGTGACGTTCCAAGATGACGCCGGTGTAGAGTATGTCTGGAAGAACAACAAGCCCGGTCCTGCCCTACAGGTACTGTAACTTCTCTATCATCAGGGCCATTGGCCACTATTGATGTATGGGCATATCCTGCTCCAGCTCTTCGGTCCACAATCCAAATCGCAGCCGGTGGCACGTTTCATCCGCTCGTACAAAGACTTCAAGACAGACCGCAAGAACCCTCCCGTCGTACCCTCGACGGTTCTCCTCAATGAAAGCGTAGAACCCATTCGTGACCTTATCATCATCTCTTTCCTCCTTCTGGAACGCCGCCGCCGCGAGACTGAAACTGCCACCGTCAATCAGGCTCAAGCGCACGCCACCTTTGGCCAATCCGGCGTGTTTTGAAATGCGATTATCAGCAATAAGTGGTCTGATGCAGGGAAAATTCCCTAGTTTATGTGCAGCTACATATTCGCTTCAATACATCTAGTTGCTCTCATCTTTCCATCTAGCGGTAGATACTCAGAGTTTTATTGACGTCTTACATGCCATCTTAAATAGTCTAACTACTGCTGCTGCTGTCATGGGTAGATGCTGCGATTTCGCCGTCAATCAGAGAGCCCTACGCGGGTACGTCGCTACGATTCCGAGGGTGTACAGTCCTCCAAAAGCCTTCCCTAAACTCCTTGTGGTGAATCTCCATATTGAACAGAATCTCAGGGATATACGAGGTGCAGTGGATCACTTCCAGACCTTAAGCTCTTGGGCACATTGTCTTGCCATCTCGAACTGCAACACCTAAGTATATTCTGGATCCTTTTTTTTCGTGGAGCAACACATACCTGCTCATCGGTCCTACATACCAAGACTTTCCTCTGGTCATCCTTCCCAATTTCCACGACTTCACCCTCCTGATCGTCTACGGCCTCGTTCCGCGTCCGGTCGATGACGAATCCTAGGCATGCACATCGTTCAATAACGCTCCCGCGGAGCTCCTTACCCTTCTCGCCGATTCCTCCAGAGAAGACAAGAGCGTCGACTTCCCCGCCAAGCTTGAGCCAGTATGCCCCGACCATGTCAAGAATTTGGTCTACGAACGGGTCATAGGCGAGCCTCGCGCCCTCGTCACTGTCCTTCTTCTGAATGATTTCGCCAAAGTCGGAGGTGCCCGCCAGAGCTTGCCAACCCGATTTCTTGTTGAGAATATATTCGGCTTCTGTGATGCCGACGGGATGCCGACGGGCGTGACGAGGTTCTCATCGTGAGATATCTTGGCGGCGCTGTGGGTGTAATGAAAGATGAGCGTTGGATCGATGGACCCGGACCGCGTTGCACCAGGGAGACCAGAGACAGGCGTAGGCCCCATGGAGGTGTCAAGAGACTTGCCGTTGCGGATTGCACACGCAGACGCCCCGGAACCGAGGTGTAAAATGTTAAGGTTTGTCTCGGAAATGGGCTAGTACGTGTATGAAAGTGTGTACGATCAGTGAGAAAGATTCACTCTACATAATTTACCACGACAATATACCTTGGAAAGATGATGTGCAACAGTACGCAGGACGTATGAGTCTACCCATTCATGAGCACGGCGAACGTCAGGACCACGAATTTTAAACGCACAGCTTAATCAGTGGAAGCCGTATTTCTTGAAGCCTTTTCTCTTAGCTACCTCCTGATCGATGGCATAAGTGGATACGTGTTGGGGAATGTCACGGTGGAAAGCGGTGTCAAAGTACGCGATCGAAGTGGCGTGCTTCAAATCTGACATGCTCGCCTTGATGACATCGGACATGTATCGCGCAGTTCCAGAAAGGGACTTGCATTCGCGATAAGGTATGCTGGGAGGCCAACGGTGAGTCCCTTGATTCTCGATCCCGTCCGCTACGTCCTTTGTTCTCAGTTTTCTGCTCCAAAATCAGGTTTCCCGGATTCAATCGGTCCATGACAACTCTCCCATATACCGCGATATTAAACCCGACAACTTCCTTATTGTGGTCCCCGGCACGAAGAATCTCAACGTCATCCATTTAAGTGGTATGTCCGTGGTTCATCCATTTCTTTCTTCCCCTGTCCAGTCCTATATTCTGCAGTCGAGTGAAACGTGTTCTGATTGGTTGTACGCCGTTCCACTCTGCAAAAGATGTGGTGAATGGACCTATCCCTGATGACACGTACGATCATCATATGCCTTCTATGTGCTAGGGTTGGACCGACGTATGACTTACACGCTGTTCTGCAGATTTCGGCAAGGCGAAGTATACTGTGGTCCGGAGACCAAGGCTCACAGCAATGCACACCATTTTGATGGTAATCTTGCGACCGCACATGTCAAACAAGTATTCCCAGATTGGGCCCAGGAGATCAATTGTGGAGACAATGTCAAAGTGATGCACTTGAGGAACACCAACTGAGAGCCAGGATGAAGCGAAAAGGCGCTGCACGGGCGTCAAGCAGCGGAATTAGTGGGCGCGACGGTGACGAGGGACCCACGAGTGTTATTCAAGGTGCGGTATGAGCGATAGTCATCCCGCAGTTGAGGCGCGTCTGACTTGCGCGGTTCCTGACTGCAATGGAGCTATGGAGGGATCGCAGAGTGTGCAAGAACGACTCACAAACTCGATAATAACCAGCTAGCTAGTTAGGAGAGTTATACCTGCAGGGTAAAATTGAACAGGGAATGAGAAGAAAAGAAAGGATAAATATACCTGAAAGACGACGCCGAAGGATCTTTCACCGATCTTTTTCCCGACACGGAAGTGGTTACCGACGACGCCGGTTGTGGTTGCGGGCTGGGAGGGAAGAAGCTATTACATGTGGAGTTGTCATCACGAATCGGAGCGGGACGGAGAGGGAATGGGAGGGGGAACCCACCGACACTGACATTTCGCCTAACTCGGTTACCTTTTCTCACGCCTTACTCCGCCAGCACTTGATGATGAGTGTTGTTGTTTTGCCTCGTTTTTTGCTTGCTGATATCACCAGGAGAGGATCGTGCAGCTCGGGGGCGGTTTTCGCTCACAACAGGTCTGGCTCGTTTGCCATCTGTCCTCCGTGTGTTTCAGTGGGGCCGCCGCAAATATTCCGAGCCTCTGTCAGCCCCAAACGAATTTCATTAGTTGATTGGCCAGTTGTTGTTCTCTATGGCCCTCAACAGATCTACTGACAACAGGTGCTGCGGTCATGAGGTACTTGAAGTGCTGCTCCGACACGCTTATAAAATGATCCTCGTGTTTGGGGGGTGAGGTGAAGGCCCTCGAACGTGATCGACTAGTTTAGGTGCCTTGCGGTTGCCTCGACTCGGGGCATGCAAGTCAAGTCAACATCATCCGCCGCCGGAGATGAACTCAATATATTGGTCATGCTATGCTGTCAATGTCGGTGGCACACTGCCCAATCACGCCTCACACTTCCGGCATTTACATCACGTGCTTTGATCTTCTCTCTTCTCTCCTATTCTTCTACGTGTTTGACACGTGTCACCTATTTTTTTTTCTCTGCGGCGAATAGAAAGGAGGGAAAAAGGCACGCTCCGATGCCTCATTTTCTGCATGCTGATACCATCAGGAGGGCAATGCCAGCCTTAGATCGTGCAACTCGGGCGTTTTTTTGCCCACAACAGGTCTGGCTCACTCGCCATGTGTTAAAGTAGGGGCACCGCGAATATTTCGAGCCTATGTGAGCCTCAAACGAATTATTGTTCTATGAACCAGTGCTGGTCTGGATGGCTGACCTCGTGAAGTATGTAGTGCAGCATTGAGCTGACTGAATTTATTGGTTCATCGGCTGTAATTCATATGGAAGGCCTTCAACAGATCGACTGACAACAAGTGTTGCGGCCATGAGGCACTTGAAGTGCTGTTCCGAAATACTCATAACATGATCCTCGTGTTTGGGGGCCCTAGAACGCATTGCGGTTGCCAAGTCGATCATCATCCGCCGGAGATGGTGTCCTCCGTTGGAAACGAGGTTGGTTATATTTCTAATACCCCATCCGCTCGCTCGGTGCCACTGGCACTCCCTTAAGTATGGGCACCAGTCAAACCCCAGGCTGGTGCCAACCCCGCTCGCACACTGGGTTAGATCCCACCTTCGTATTATTCGCACTCACGTCTAGTATACAGTCGGCTTGTCCTTCTGCTAGGAACAGGCCGCCGTGCACCCTTCGACTCACTTCACCGGCATTGGGTTGCAATGGCTCGTGCTGTTGTGCCAGGCCGGGAAGAATGAGCCATGACGCCCGGGCGTGATGCTGGTGCGGCTGGCCGTGATGCCACGGGCGAGGGAAAGGACACGGATGGAAAAGGTGAAGACTCATACAAGAGAGCGGGCTGGCCTACTGACCGGGGACGCAGTGGGTTGGAAGTGGTGAGAATTCCTGGCGCGTCGCATTTCTGGGTGGTCAGGTGAGTAAGCGCCTGATCGGACCTAATTTCTGATTTACGGATTTACAGATTCCAGTTTTGACCATGTGATGCTTGTGGATCATCATCCAGAGAGCCATGCTTGTCACGGTGCAAGATACAGTACTGATACAGCTCCAGGTCCCGCTAGGGGCTCACCCTGTACGCAGCCTCACATCACTTTTCACATCCCACCCGGGACGCTGACCAGAGGGCATCGGGCTCGGCAGGCGGTCGCAACTTGACGTCTTATCAGGAGCATGCCCCAAATTTCAAGTGCACGTGTTCACTGACATTAGTTCTATTGATTAAACCCGTGTAGTACTTCTGAGACCGAACGGAAGTCCTGCCTTCGACGGTCTGGTGCCCAGTTACAATGATGCTAGGTCCACAAAAAATCGAGACACATCTTTCGAGTTCCAAGGCTACCAACAGACCCTCCCTGAACAATCCGACCAAAGGCACCGAAGCGCAAGATGTGTGGCCATTGTGTGGCCTTGGCTGTGTTGGTCACGGTGTCCATGCCCAGCTGATTACCAGCGGTCGACGTTATGCGATCGATATTCGCCGCGTCGCGCTGCATCACAATACCAGCACCCAGGTTACTTTGCGTGCAATGACCACGCCCAGCTGAATACCGTCCACGCGTCGGGCGATCGATATTCACCACGACGTACTGTATCGTGATATTGGCGCCCCGGTTACTCCGTGTGTAAATGATGGTATGTTGCTTGATCCAGGTGACCGGGTTCGGATTGTTTGGGTGTAGTTGCACTCAGGCCCGTACCCATTGAAACCGAATCGATTCGGATTGCACTCCTGCGTTCTGAATGGCGAAGCCTGGATCTTTCTCCTGCTAGAGAATTCGCCTGTCTCACCTTCCCTAGAGATACCAAAGTCGGAGCTACCCGGGACCACTCACTGCCTAACTTCACCCACATACTCCCTCATCTTAGTACTTAGTACGCCTTTAAATTTCACATAAGTTATATTCATGTATTTTTCACGCATCCCACGAGACGAGCCAACGAGGCGACATAACTATATACTTACCTGAGCCACATAATATACAACGTTTCACCCAAACAGCGGCTTGGAGTCAAGAATTTGATCAGTAGAACCAAGATACAGAGAGGGGTGATCGTTGTGTGAACACTCTAACCCTCCAGGCCTCCAGACTTGAAGCTTGAAGGGGAGGACCTGTCTCGAAGTGAGCGCGCGGAGCGGATCGAGACTACGCCATAAGAGCATACTGGTTTAGCTCATACAACTGCATACGGTACTGTAGTACCAGCAGTTGGTTTTGTACGGACTCGGACCCTTAGTTCCCGTGTTACCCCACGCGTTTTGAGGCCCAATGCATGCCATTTCTACAGGACCGTCGCGCGTGATCCGCACTATGGCCACGAGAATGAGGTGAGGACGACCGGGGGGAATGATTGCGACTGGAATCAATGTAAAGCCGAATTTTGCACAGCCTCACTAAAATCATTTATATATTTATATATTGACTGAACTGTTTGAGAAAGAATTTCCCTCTCCACGGCATCATGGCGTCGATCGCTGTAGCAGAGAACAACGGTCACGCAACTCCCACACAAATCCTTCCCACCCCATCCTCCGATAGTCCTCGCCTCCCTCCCTCCCCCTTGGGTCATGCCACACCACCGACGGATAATCATGGCTTTCTCTCCTTACCTACCCCTATTCTAGAGTCAGCACGAAATTCTCTGGATGCCGTCGGCTCACCTAGTTCACATACATCGGTCGCGTCTTCGTTGCAACCGCCGCCTTCTCCCACGCTCTCCGCCCACCATTCAAGCTCGATTCGGCTTGCAACTTCAACAGTTTTACGCGACAATAATTCCGAAGAACACGACGAATTGTCATCCCTGAAACTGCCTGATCCACCCCCGCCCCATCATCGTCGAAAGCGATGTGTGGCAACTGTGCCGAGTGTCGGCAGTAGCTCGACCGAGCGGGAATATGGGGACAATCAAAGTTTCAGGCTCAGTCCAGTGCGCTCTGCTCACTCTGATGCGACTAGCACCCTCCCCTCACCCCACACCCACGCGGACGTCGCTTCTGATGCCCCCTCGCGCCCTTCATCCCCAGCGAGTTTTCTCCGAAAGACATTTCATCGCGTCCGGGTGTTGCCTCCGTCTCCCAGCGGCGAAACGGACACAGGTTCGGATACGGCGCGAAATGATGGGCAGAGGGAGGACAATTCAAACATCAAGCGCAAAGGACCTGAACTCGCACGCCCTGCCCTGTCGGGTCTCAAACAAGAAGCGGATATTGACGTCCATCCGTTTGCGTTCAAACCGCTTTGGCTCGCCAGTCTTGTTGACCCGAAGAGCTTGGAGACTGAGAGCATGGGCGGCGTAGATGCAATACTCCGCGCTCTTGGGACACAGCCTACTTACGGTCTGAGCACCAAGCTTGGGCCACCACCAAGCCATGCAGGATCATGTTATCCAACCTTTCAAGATTTTCGCCAATTTATGCGGCTGGCGCCCAAAGACGAAGTTGTATGTTGATTGTGTTCTACTTATTCTAATGTTTGAAACCAATGGTCCCGTACCGCAGATCTTGTTATCAATTGCCGCTATAGTATCTCTGTCGCTCGGCCTCTTCCAGGACTTTGGTCAACCCCGCCCCGAGGGAGGATCCTATAGTGTTACCGCTGTGTCTGTCAGAAGCAAGGCAGAGACCGCGTCGAACTGCGCGAGGAACTCTGGTTGGGCGAACTACAAGGATACACGCAACGGCACCAACTTGATCCCATGTTCGGGCGATCTCAAGGCCATCCTATACAGTAAGAGTGCAAGCGAGGTCATTACGCCGAGATACATGCGCGACGTGGTCGTATTTCGCGGAGCACAGGCTGGACAGATCCCTCAGAAATTACGTGAGCACCACATAACCACACCACGCGACCATCCACGCGAGCACCACGAAACCACATCGCACGACCATCGACCTGCTTCGCAGGAGGCATCACAGGAACGAAACTTACTTGCTCCTCCCAACGTGGTTCTCCAAGTCCCGACCCGTGGACGAACAGCTAGTGAGACGACAGCACGCGAAGTTGATCGTGACATCAGCGGACAACCTATTCCACCGTCAAGCGAGGGAGCAGGCCAGCAGCAGCAGTCGACTGCCGAGGGCTGTCCACCAGACCCTTCTAACGGCAATGGGAACGGAGCGACCGGCTCAGACTCTTTCTTACGCCGTGACACAGTAAATCGGGCTGAAGAGTCTACAGCTGCACGCGAGGGCCGCGCAAATGGCATGGCAGTGCATGGCCGTGGGCCATTGTCGCGCGCCCATGATCGTTGCCGTCGCCTGTTCAGGTATGTTGAGCGAGTGAAGGTCTCGCTATGTCGATGGAAAAGGGGTAATCATGAAGGATGAAGACCAGTCGCGGTGAGAACACATAATGCGTGACGCTCCAGAGTCGAGCAGCCACTTGTTGGACATGTCGTCGTCGTCACCGGCGCGCGAAGTGAATGCGCATTGGATGTCGGTGGTGTAAGGTGACCATAGTCGTTGACCGTGAAACCGCTCGCAAATGGGGGTATTGGTGACACCAAGATGATCCCCATGAGTACTACACCTCGCCTCGTGTTCTCGTCCGCTCTAGTTTCCCTTGTTCTCACGCCCCTCTAGACCCTCAACTCGTGCCAATTCGTAATCGCCTCCGCCACGTGTCGTCCTCCATTGTTCTCTTCTCCTCCGCCCTCGTCGACATTCCACCTGTCAAGATACCCACTCCGACGCACTGCACCCTTTCGTCTCCAAGTCCCAAGTGATCTCAACATCAAGCTCGTCTCGTTTCCACTGAGGGCGTTTGCTTGTGCGCGCCCCCGATGTCTTCGTTTCTCTATTGTTCTCCCTTCACGGCCTCTTACTATACCACTTTCAGCTTTATGACCTCCTCGATTACCGGCCGTTGTGGCCTCGCGCTTCCCCTTTGTGGCCCCGCGTTTCCTGTCTCACATCTCGTCCTGTGCTCCCTATCATCGCCTACGTTCTTATGTCTTTCATCCTCTTGTTGACTCCCTCCCTCCTGTGCTCCGCCTTTCTCGTAGACTTGTTTTCGTTTCGATGTTCCCGGACGGTCTCTTACTGTACAGCCAGTCCCCCATGTATTTAAAGCGTCTCGCTCGACTTGTTGCTGATTATCGAAGTTTCCCCCCGCGTCTCTCTCTCTCTCGTCTTTGCGTGCCCATTGTATAAATATAGCTTGACCACTGACCCCGTAGGTGAACGACGTCGACGTACCAGTGATGGCAGTGAAGGTCAGATATTCTGTAATGCATCATAGGTTATGAGAGCTGTTCTCCACAACTAGCAAACAAAGTACAACCTATCGCCCAGAACCTACAGAAGAAAATCGACGTAAAACGGTGGGAGAGGAAAAAATGTCGTGTGTATATATCAAGAGGCAGGGATCGTCATTAAAACTGCTGTTCCTTATTCACCCTTCCGCGTTGAGTTGCAAGTCGAGCGTTCGCGCCAGCTCCG
>Ga0307509_10009305_pt1 | contig 12326 bp, 6 predicted proteins | sample 10_EM_MG_FD_202245 | JGI IMG/M metagenome (GOLD analysis project Ga0307509, IMG submission 202245) | Populus trichocarpa ectomycorrhiza microbial communities from riparian zone in the Pacific Northwest, United States - 10_EM | ecosystem: Host-associated > Plants > Roots > Unclassified | place...
CTATGGGCACAGAATCTCAAAGTGAAATGTCAAAAATGTCTTCCACAAATGCATTAACGTGTTAATTTATATAAAATTAAAGGATTTTGGACATTTCATTATAGGAAAAAAAAAAGAAGGTTGTGCCAATGGCATCACACTTCCTTTCCAGTTTTTTCTTCACACTTTCTAGTTGTCACTAATTGACAAACACTCTAATATTGATGTGAAGAAAATATAGGTCTGTGTAGAGAAATTCTGGAGTACATGTCTGTACTTTAGATAGGCTTGAAAAACTGCAACGTGGAATTTCTTGAATTGTGGATACTAGTTCAGAAAGAATAGAGCCTTTCATAACCATGCTATGTGTCTTGTGAGTGGGGAAATTGAGTGTGCAGTGAATGGAGAGAAGAGTTACAAGATGGTAGAGTCTGTATAGCATTTAGCACTAACAAATGTTCTTTGGATTCGAGTCTCAACTTGTGTGCATTTGAGGTTGTCTGATATTACCTTTCATGTTTAAACTCATTTTCCCCACTCAAAGAAGCATCTGTGTAACTGTCAAAATAAAGCTACTGACATAGAATGTTACTTTCATGTAACTGGACAATGCTAAAGAAGTATTGTTTGTTCATGTTATGGCGCAGGTTGACGAGCTCATGGGGAATATGGAAAATGCAGCTTTGCTATATTCAAGAGCAGGATGTTTGTTAGTTTTCCTTCTAGTGGAAGCACCATCTCTTATTCTCAATCCTCCATTTTCTCTCACGAACTCGGATCGGTATAGGCTCCGCAGTTACATAGATATCCTTAATAACAGGCAAGACCATTCACGATCCCAAAGGATGGCACTTCTCAAATGCGAGGATCAACGATGGTCACCATAGGGCAAGTTTTGTGCACTGTTTCATGGTTTCGTACCTGTTTTAACATGTAAAATTATTTGTTTGTACAGTTATTCTTTGAGTGACTGGGATTGGGGTATTGTCAGAGGTCAACCTGTGTATAATGGCGGGTATGGGAGTTTGCTGATATTGTAACTTTCTTATGTCTCATATTTAAAGAATGATTAGCCAACCCAAGAAAAAAAGAAAATGGAAGCAAGAAAGGAACGAAATTTTATTTCAATCTTTTGTGTTAATCCTTTGCTCATGTACTTATAAACTATGTGCCCGACATGTCATTCTTATAAACTATATGTGATTTGGTGAGATTTTCTTTTTAACGGGTTTGTGATTTGCAGGATTTGTGAGAAGGTGGGTGGATCTATGATATTTTGGATAGTGTTGGGTGAGATTCTTGATCTATGATGTGATTTTTATTTTCTTTTAGTTCAGCTTCGCATCTCAAGCGCTGCATTTCTGTATTTCTATCTACAAATGCAAAAGCTAATCAATCTTCCATTTTGATCAATGAAAAATATATTTTGCATCTTTCTTGTTTATGTGCGCAGGTTGTATACTACATTTTAAGTTTAAACTTTTGCTTACATACCGTTTGAGTTGCAATTTTCTGTTTAGCATCCCCATGAAATACCGCTTGGGCAGGGTAGCAGGCTTTGTCTGTTTAGGACATATTTTGAAATGCCTCCATGGAATTATGCTAGTACGGCCAAAGAAAATTTTAACGGATATATTCTCATATCAATTAGATCCAGGAAAAAGGTTTCAATAGCTGAGATAACATTTGCCCATGTATGATATCATTTTCTTAACTCGGCCCCATTGGAATTTATTGTTCAGTGTTTAGATTAAACGTGGCAAATCTGTGTGATGAATGGTTTTAATTTTAAAGATGAATGAATTTGGATGTTTTTCTCGTAATGGTCATTTGAGACTCTTCAAGTTTTAGTGTTTGATTGTCCAATACTTATGGTGATTTCACCTCTCTATTACACAAACTAACATTTATCCCAGGAAGAAATGATAATGATAGCAAGTAAAATAATTGCATGCCATCTCCGCCTTCAATTTGTTTCTCCTTCACTATTGATATTTAAATGGTATTTATTATTTTCCCAGCAATATCAACCAAGTTTTTTGAAAGCATTTGTTACTTTTATATGATGTTAGCTACCATCAGCAAGTTGGAAATCTCATCATTAAAGTTTGTAAAGGATAATGCACTCGTAACTTACATTCTCTTACTTGTGTATATGACGTAGTTCTAACTCCAACATTAAACAAGTTCATTAGAAGTTTTATTGGGTCTAATAACAAGATTTAGAGCAAAGACATTCAAAAATTCAATTAATGAATTTCTTCAAGATACATGAGCTAAGATTGACTTCAAGAGAATATCAAAGAATAAAGAACAAGTTTTGATTAATTTGATTTATGTTGAAGAAAGTTTTATAGGGAAGGAGCTTTCAGACATTACATAAAAATTGAAATAAAAAGATTTAAATCTCTCAATTTTTACCTTTTACTACTTTTTTGGCCATAAATATAGCTATAGAATGAACTTTGATGCGGTTCTAGTTGCATTGGAGGTGGTGAATCGGGTTGAAAGTCAAAGTCGCCAAAAACTGGCGGAATTCTCCCGAAAGTAAACATCAATACTTTTTCATTGATATATGGCAGACCTTTTAATTTATCAAGACAAGAGAGAACCATTTGTTTGAAATTGAGCTTTAATTTTACTAGTAAAATATGAAATTCAACTCTATATTTATTTTTTAGTTTATTATAGGGCCCGCATAATTTAAGAGTTATCTAAGTTATGTTTTATTTTATTATTTTAGTTATTTTGAGTTTTTAATATGTTATGACCTATTTATCAAGTTTGGGTCTATTAAGTCAAATTAAAGGTAACTTTCTACTATATAAACCAATTGTTAACATTATTTTTGGGATTGATGAATTTTTATCTAAGATCACAACATATTGTGTCTTTTTCTCTTGTATGGTTGAGTAATTCTCATACCAAGTTCTTGATTGAACTTACAAACTTTTTAAAGGATTGATATGCTTATTTGTGATTTATACTTCTCATTCACGTCTTGTTATAGATGTAGGGTGAGGTTGATAAAATACATATAACTTTAGTTTTTTAAGGTAAAGTTCTTGTTGGGTCAAGTTGCAAACTTTTTTTAAAACCTCAAATTAACAATCTAAGGGATAATTCCGCTTCAATAACCTTTGGGTTGCTATTTTTTGTTTTGTATCCATGTGAAATGTTGAGCTATTATATGATATTCATTGCAAAATCATGTACTCGTAAATGATAGTAGAATGGAAAAGTTTGGGGTGGGATGAAGAACTTTGTTTGCTTAGGATGTAACGGATTTTGAAATTTCTTCATGGAAGTATGCTAATATTACCAAAGAAGAATTTAATAGATATACTCTCATATAAAAAAGATTGAGGAAAAATTGTTTCAGAAAGTTTAGATTTATCTTCAATGCTAGATCAAACAGTTTCAGAAAGTTTCTCTCTCCTCTGTTCATTACTTATTGTATTTTTTGATCATTCAATTTTTACTTGATTATCATTCCACTCACTAAACCTTTTTTGTCGTGTTTTTTTTTATTTTCTTTTCAATTTTTGAGTTTTAAAAATTAATCAATATGAAAACAATAAAAAAAGGTTAAAAATTACAAAATTACTGGAAATTAGCCGAATTGAGTTGATAATGCATTTGTTTTAGAATTTTTTGTTTTTTTTCTTTGAAAGTATTTTTGAAAACGGAGGTAAAAACGTGTCAAGGTGGAATTAAAAAGTTTAACTATTTAATATCTAAATTGGAAAAAATATATAAAACGTGGGTGAAACTGCAATGTATGTCGTAATATTGGGGCTAACATACAATTATTAAAAATTAAGTCGAACCTAATTTATAATTTTAGAGGCGTGATTTCAGATTTTCTAAAATTCAAATCTACACGCTTAGCACGTTATCCCACCAATGGGTAAATCCAATCACCTCACACTCTAGAAATTTTGGTGCTCAGCAAGTCAGCATGAATAAATTATCACTTGGCCCCTCAAGTGAAAAGTAAGTTACATATCACTCATTTATGTTTGAAAATATAAAATCATCCCCTGACTCTCGTTGGCTGTCATTTATTTTATTTTATTTAATTAAAACATCTGCTAATTCTTCAAACATAAAGGACTAATTCGTAATTACGTTGGAAAAATAAGGACTAAATAAATAATGTAATCTTCCATTTTTTCTTTTCTTTTCTTTTTCAGAGACAAAACACGAACAGCAGCGCTACTACTAGCATCATTTTATAAGTGAAAAATAATAATTAATTAATTAAAAAAAAGCGCACACACTCTGTCTCTCTCAGATCCAAATCTCTCTTCCTTCTCATCTTCTCTTCTCTGAGATCTCTAAAATTATATATCCGGATCTTGATCACCTTATTCGGATTCTCTTGATTGAATCCCCGGGTCACGTCGCAATTTTTGACCAAGAGTTAACTTTCGTTCTCGGATCTGATTAAGCTTCCAGGAAATTCTCGGAAACGGACCCAATCATGAATTCGTTCTTTTCCGGTACGCGTCTTAGGTGAGTACGATTTCTTTACTCTTCTCATTTGGTTCCTGAAATCCGACCCTTTCGGCAGCTAGAATTATGCAATTCTGGTTTAGTTTAAAGATTAGGATTCCTTTTATTTACAATTTTTTGAGCATGAATTGGATAATTTTTGAAATGAAAGGGACATGATTCGGGCAATACGGGCTTGTAAAACGGCGGCGGAGGAAAGAGCTGTTGTGAGAAAAGAATGTGCTGCAATTCGAACGTCGATTAATGAAAATGATCAAGATTATAGACACCGGAATTTGGCAAAGCTTATGTTTATTCATATGCTTGGCTACCCAACACATTTTGGTCAAATGGAGTGCTTAAAGTTGATTGCCTCCGCCGGATTTCCTGAAAAGAGGATCGGATATCTCGGCCTCATGTTACTTCTTGATGAAAGACAAGAAGTTCTAATGCTCGTTACCAACTCGCTAAAACAGTATCCGAATAATGTTTATATGTTCTGTTGTTTAGGTTTTCTTAATTTGCAAGCTATGTTTCATCTGTTTCTGTCGTCTGGGATTTTTTTGGAATTGCTAGTTGAACAAATGAATATGAAAAGAGAAAAATCTTTGTATCTGTTTAGTGGCCTTAACTTATATTCAGAGATCTTAATCATTCAAACCAGTATATTGTGGGACTTGCACTTTGTGCTTTGGGAAATATTTGTTCAGCAGAAATGGCTCGTGATCTTGCACCAGAAGTGGAAAGATTGCTGCAATTTCGGGATCCAAATATTCGGAAAAAGGTGAGTTGCTTTTAACATAATTTGCTTATTATACTTTTGCATGAATTCTTGTTTATCTGTTTTGGTTCCAATAGTTAGTGAGTGAAAAGATGATAGGTTGGTGAGGGAATAAGCTGTGCGACCCCTGAAGTTTGGAATGCTTTAATTCTCAAAAGCTCTTGATCTGCCGTAATGATATAGAAACTGAGTGAATCAGATATATGTAATGAAAGAATGTGGTTTGTTGTATGTTTTTGGCCTAGTTTAATTTCCTAATCACATGAGATATTTTGGAGGTACTTGGTTGTGCATTGTTCTGATTTAAGTTCTCCTAAATTGCTCTAAAGTTGATGCTTCTCTGGCTTCACTGTTCTGTGGCTTTCTTTTGTGTTCTTCTAATTTTTACTGCACTCTTGCTCAAACATAGGCTGCATTATGCTCTATACGGATTATTAGGAAAGTCCCGGATCTGGCAGAAAATTTTATAAATCCTGCGGCTGCCTTACTAAAAGAGAAGCATCATGGAGTCTTAATAACGGGAATTCAACTCTGTACAGATTTATGTAAAGTCAGTCCGGAAGCCCTCGAGTTTTTGAGAAAGGTACTCATCATGGCCTGTATTAGGAAGAAACAAGCATTCTGACTAATGCTAAATTTGAGTATTGTTGAGCTTTTTATTTGGCATGGCAGAAGTGAACTCTTCATCATGCATAAATGAACCTAGTTCTTTATATTAATGTTTATATTATAGATATATTGTTTAGGGATTTTTTCATGAAAATAATTGAATTTTTAAGGTAAATTTATGGTCAGTATGCTTTTTATTCCTTAAGTGTGACAAGTTATAAAATCATTTTTGTAGAAACACACAGAAGGGTTGGTCAGAACTTTAAAGGATGTTGTTAACAGTCCATATGCACCGGAATATGACATTGCCGGTATCGCGGACCCTTTTCTCCATGTCAGATTGCTCAAACTTTTGCGTGCGTTGGGCCAAGGAGATGCTGATGCTAGTGATGCCATGAATGACATACTTGCTCAGGTTAGTTTCCATTTGCATTTTGTATCAGTCTGTCATATTACTTCTATTAGTGTTTGAGAGTTGCTGGTTCATAATCAACATGTCAATTGTTGATGGCTTGGATCACTTCTGTTGTGTTGAATTAGAAATGAGAAAAGTATAGAAATGATATGAGTCTGACAAATGTGATGAAATTGCGTTTTTTTTTTCTGTGCCTTTTTTAGTAAAGCTTATGAGTGTAGAGCAAGTCAAATCCTATAGACAACGAAGTTCCTCATACATATTTGAATTCTAACATTATGAAGAAATTAAGTGGGTGGGCTGAAGAAAAAGGCCTTGCATTGATAATAGAATGAGACTTGCTTTAGAACGTATGGGTTTAATTCTTAATAAACCTGTGAATATGGAATCTTGTTTTCCTATTTCTATATGATTAGGCTTTCTTTATTGTTTTTTGGTGATTGGTGGTCTCTGTTGATGAGTATGTTCTTGTTCATTGTTACCTTGATGATGGATGAAAATCACTAAAGTGGGCATTTTGGTTTGAACATCCTCGATGGAAGAGAATTTGAAGTCAGTTTGCCTAAATAATAATTAAATTGTCATTTCTAATTACAACTGAATGAAGGAAGTTGATCCAGGTAGAAAAGCTCAACCAGTTTGGGATAGCCAAGTAGAGTTGAGTAAGTACAATTTTTATTAACTGTGGGTTTAATATGTATAGTCTGTTAAGAAGTAGGATTCTGCAAAGTACTGGCTAGTAAGCTTCCCTTCTGTAGCCTTGTTTAACAGTTTGAGTAATCTAATTGGGCTAAATTTCCATTAACTGGGCTAAGCTGTGCTTTTTTGTAAATGCATTTGTCAATGATTGAGAATAAATTGATCAACATGTGAAGCTGAACATCTTCTCAACCTGTATGACTGATCCACACATTCTAGCCTGTCAACTTGTTATCACCCTGTACATTGTTATAAACGCTCACGATTCCTTACAATTGTTTATCTTTGATCACTTTGCTTCTTAAATTGACAACATTTTAATCTTTCTTGTTTGCTTGATATCTTCTTAGGTGGCAACAAAAACTGAGTCAAACAAAAATGCTGGAAATGCTATTCTATATGAATGTGTTGAAACTATCATGAGCATTGAAGATAATGGTGGCCTACGAGTGCTTGCTATTAATATCCTGGGAAGATTTTTGTCTAACCGTGACAATAATATCAGGTTTTGTTTCATAAGATTATAACTTGGATATGATCTCATGACATGTCATTTCATCCCTTTCATGCTGTTTTTTTTAATAAACCAATTGGACTAAATACTGCTAGACATATGTTTTAAGGTATATTTCTCCTGATTCAATGAGAAATGATCTGCCATTGGCACATGATTTTTTTTTAATGTTCTGTTGAGTTTGTTGAATTCCTTTGAACAGTGATTATCCATATGATCTACAAAATATAAGATGATTACCTGTTAAACAGGGAGGCATATTTATTAACAGAAAGTTAGTTTGACATGTTTATTTGCAGTGTGATTATCATCATTGTCTACTTTATATAGGGTAGTTGCTTGTTAAAGGGTGACCTTAGCTGCTTGCACACTGGCTTGACTCTATGGAGTATGGACTAACATTTATCCTGATTCACATACAAATTTGGGACATTATATTTTTTAAAGAAGTAAAATAATAAAAATACTTAACTCAGGACTAATTGCTTTTTTTTTCCCATAAAAATTCTCAAGATAAAAGAAAATGTTGTAAAAAATTATGTTTACTTGTTAGAATTGTTGTAGAAAATCCTATTCTCTAGTTTTTCAATTTTCCATAAATTTTCCTAAAAAATTACTTGTCTGAAATTTTATCCTTGGAATACAAGTGCTGCCAAATTAATTGTTGCATTTTTTTTTTCATTTTGCTAAATAGAAGTGAATGAATTGAGTCCTCTTGTTTTATATTTTAGAAAGTTAAGTGATAGGTTAACACTTTTTTATATATCTTTTATGGTAAAATGTAGTAGATAACTGGAAAATATTTCTATAATACACGCGCATCATGCTAGTTTATTGTTTGATCTCTGGATATAAAATCAGACACATGCTCTATTACAGCTCCACAGTGCTTCATCTGGATAGTAGTAGTTCTTTCAGCAGCTATATTGATTATTAATTTAAGATCAATAAACTTGATTTGTTTTATTTTGCTTGTTTTACTAAAAATAAAACCATATCCTAACATTTGTTTCAGATATGTTGCATTAAACATGCTGATGAAGGCTATTACTGTAGATGCTCAAGCTGTACAAAGGCATCGGGCAACAATCTTGGAATGTGTAAAGGTATGGGGTTCCACCACCTTGATCTCTTTTTTATTTTTAAATAACTAGTAGTTGTAGAGAAGGTTAAAATTCTATAATATATGTAAATCATATCCATTTCACTTTTTTAATACCATTTTCCTGTCTAAAACTATGATGAGTAAATGTGTGCTATAAAAATCCGAACTCACCATTTTCATTTAAATTATTACAAATTTTGGGTGAATAGACAAATCTTCTTTGTGTATCTTTTTCGCATCAACAAAATTTTTACCTCTGGAATCTCTAGTTCTTTCAATTGCATGTTCTATTTTAAGGTGTCGTAAGAGTTATAATCTGCTCAAATAACTGGATTTGAACAGCGAAGAATGAAAAAAAGGTTAAATTGAAAGGAGATTAGGCTTATCATATTCTGGCTATGTCTTGGTCAGATATAGAATAAGATGGTTATGGTTAACAAGGACGATGTATTTATGTCTTAGTGTCCTCTCCAAACAAACATGATTGGGTGTTGTGGATTTGGGTTTGGATATCAATTCCTTGCTTACTGGTAAATGTAAGTAACTCAACTCCATATGTCTCAATCTCAAAAAAATTTGGGTTTGGCTACTTGGATTCGTGATTTCTTGTTTAGGGCTTTGGAGAAATAAATAAGGTAGATTTGTCATTCAGGACCAGACAAAAGATATTGCAGCTGAGGTGGAAAATAATCTAATGAAGACTATTATTCTGCCTTTTTTTACATCAGTAAAGTTTTTTCTTTCCCATCAACCTTTTTTCCCGTTCCATATTACTTCTGTTTGGTAACAAGCAAGACGTAAAATATATCAGTTGATCCGTTAAACCTGAACTCGATGTATTACTTTCTCGCTTCCTTGTTAATGTTACTGACAAAACAAATAAAGATTGAAAATTCAGAAGCTCAGGTTGTGGCCTTTTTATTTCAGGATTCAGATGCTTCAATCAGGAAAAGGGCCCTTGAACTTGTTTACGTTCTGGTGAACGAGACCAATGTAAAACCTTTGACAAAAGAGCTAATTGATTATCTGGAAGTAAGTGATGAAGAATTTAAAGGGGATCTTACTGCCAAAATTTGCTCCATTGTTGAGAAGTAAGTTGTGCAGTTCTTGAATTAAGACATCCACTTGTTTTCCCTGACTGATTGTGGGATATATTAGATTGTGTTTTTCTTGCATGTGCTTGTTATTTTGATGAACGCAACTATTGGTTCCGCCTTTTCTTGCTGGAAAAAAGGGGAATTGATACTGGCCTGTATTTAAACTTGCATTGAATCAATAATGCTTCTAGGCTTTAGCCTCTAGAGATATCAAGTGATCTGAAACCATATATGTCTTTGTTACTTCGGTTGTTTGAGATGCAAAAGAAATTTGTTGAAAGGGCTAAATGGGGGTGTCTCCAGTCTGAGTTAAAAAAGAGAAAAAAGCTACATGGAAAATAATGAATCGTATAAAAACAACACTCTATAATATCATCTCCTTAAATAGGCATCTTTCATCCTGGAATTCACGCTTTGTACCGGGCTGCATCCCTGTTGTACTAAAACTATCGTGTGAGTTTAACATAAAATGATAAAATGGAATTATGGTATCTGAATTTATTATCTGAACAGTGATGTATTCATGTTTCACTGGTCTGAAATTGTCCCACAGACAAATTTCTTGATTTGTTACCTGGACTGTGCCATGCTGCACAGTTTTGTTTTCCCCGCCCCTTTAAAAGCAGGAATGTAGAGTTATATAGTTTAGTAGTATGGTTTGGGGGTTCATAAATCATGATCATTCAGAACTACCTTTCTCCTATGTTTAATCAATTTACTTTTGCTTTTTTATGCTTTAGGTTCTCCCCTGAGAAAATTTGGTACATTGATCAGATGCTCAAGGTTCTTGCTGAGGTAAAAATGTTAATGTCAAGCTGCCATTGCAGTTTTGCTGTTTGTTTGAACCTTGTTTGGGACATTTTAGTATGTTTATTCATTATATGATCATTGTCATGGCTCTAAGATGCTTTCTATTATCACATTGTGGGGCAGCTAGATGAACATTTTCATGTTTGCCATTTATATCACACTCTATTGAAAACACAGGTTCTTTCAGCTTAAGCCACATCTTTTTCTACGGCCACCACCCATGTTCATGTCTTGTAGCCATCCTCGTGAGACATTTTCAGCTGGGATGATAATGTTGGCCTCACTTCTTGATTTTGCTAGTATCATAATACATTGTTCTGTTTATGCCATTGCTTTGTGTGCATGATGGTCTCTTATTGAAAGATTGGGTCAATCTTATTGTTTTTGTGTCATTTACTATCAGGAGCTTATAATCTCTCATCCTTGACCGTCTTCCTTTGGTTGATTTATTTTGTTGAACTCAATGTTGAGCTTCCTTCAGCCATGCGTTATGCAGCATGTTGTTTACAAGTAAATCTAGATAATTAAAGCCTGCAAAATGAAGATGTTTTGGTAAATGGAATTACATGGAATTGATTTTTTATTTATTTCACTTTTTCTGAGAACTAAAACATGGTGAAAGATGAGACCTGAAAGAATTAATTGAGTATATCAAAGATCAATTCAAAGCGCATGAATCTGGTAATTGTTATTTTGGCCTTTTCTGGTCTTGAGTAGCGATATCTTTTACAAATCCATATTCTGATCTTAATATTGTGCTTAGTAGGCTGGAAACTTTGTAAAAGATGAAGTATGGCATGCCCTTATTGTTGTGATAAGCAATGCTTCCGACCTTCATGGATATACAGTCAGGGCATTGTACAAAGCTTTCCAAACATCTTCTGAGCAGGTATTCAAAGTTTCTTTTGATAAAAGAAAATGCTTTATTTGGCAGTCTATGAGATTCTGCATTTAACTGTGCATGTTATACTTATCCCGAAAAGGAATTGTCATTTCTATCCACTTTGATTTTTTTTTTCCCATCAGGAAAGCCTTGTTCGCGTAGCAGTTTGGTGCATTGGGGAATACGGTGACATGTTGATGAATAATGTTGGAATGCTTGCCATAGAGGATCCTGTAACTGTAAGTATTTTGTTATATACTCTGCTGGTTATGCACTTGCTTTTGTCATCTTCTTTCTGCTACCTCAAATTCGATGGGTAGTGTTACCTAATTAGCACACATGGTAACAGTAATAGGGAACTTCTGACAAAAATTACTCCCTTTATACCATTATATTTGTCTACTAAAAACAAGAAAAAGTAATTTATTTTGTAGAATAATTTTATATAACCAATTTGTAGAAAGTGAAAAAAATCTACAAGCTGTATGCATGTATGTGATTTAAAAAAAAAAAAATTATTGTCTGCATACTGGACTAGTATTATAGGATGGAGGAGTATAAAAGAAATCAAATTGTGGACCTTCTTTGTGCCGTGCTTTGTTGACTTGGATGATGAAAATATGGGATGTTGATAAAGCAAACTTCTATGGCTTTGCCACAGTGAAACTGTTCATGGATCTTTTACTTATTTGAGTCCATTTTGTATGATGTATAATTTCTAGTGGAAAGTAATACAAATATGCTGCTATTATGCTGGAATGTTGGCAAAATATGTTTTTGGGGCTGAAAGCAGTCACATTAAAATTGTTATTTTTCCTCCTGTCCTTTCCCTTGGATTTAGGGAATACAATAAGTTCCATGTAAGAATGTAAAAATGAACTAGCTCTTGATATTATCATTTTCATGTGAACAAGAATATCTTTTAACATTTTATCTA
>Ga0307509_10009306_pt1 | contig 12326 bp, 12 predicted proteins | sample 10_EM_MG_FD_202245 | JGI IMG/M metagenome (GOLD analysis project Ga0307509, IMG submission 202245) | Populus trichocarpa ectomycorrhiza microbial communities from riparian zone in the Pacific Northwest, United States - 10_EM | ecosystem: Host-associated > Plants > Roots > Unclassified | place...
GGAGGCCGCCACGCCGGAGGGTGCCACACCAGAGGCCGCCACGCCGGAGGCCACCGCCCCGGTTCCCAGCTTCGGCGACCTCGGCCTGCCGTCCGAGCTCGTGCGGGTGCTGACCCGCGAGGGCATCACCACGCCGTTCGAGATCCAGACCGCGACCATCCCCGACGCGCTGGCCGGCCGGGACGTTCTCGGCCGCGGCCAGACCGGCTCGGGCAAGACGCTGGCCTTCGGCCTGCCGCTGCTCGCCCGGGTGGCGGAGGGCGGCCGGGCCCGGCCGCACCACCCCAAGGCGCTCATCCTGGTGCCGACCCGCGAGCTGGCCATGCAGGTGGCCGACGCGCTTCAGCCGCTCGGCCGTTCGGTCGGCGTCTTCCTGAAGACCGCCGTCGGCGGCGTTCCGTACGACCGGCAGATGGACGCGCTGCGGCGCGGCGTCGAGGTGATCGTGGCCACGCCCGGCCGGCTCGGTGACCTGATCGAGCGCGGCGCCTGCAACCTCGAGGACGTCGAGACCACCGTGCTCGACGAGGCCGACCAGATGGCCGACATGGGCTTCCTGCCCGAGGTCACCGAGCTGCTGGCCAAGACGCCGGAGAAGGCGCAGCGCCTGCTGTTCTCGGCCACTCTCGACGGTGACGTCGACACCCTGGTCAAGCGGTTCATGCACGACCCGGTGACCCATTCGACCGCGCCCGTCGAGGCGAGCGTGTCCACGATGGACCACCACACGCTGCTGATCCCGCCGCAGGAGAAGTTCCCGATCACCGCCGCGATCGCCAACCGCGAGGGCAAGACGATCGTCTTCGCCCGTACGCAGATGGGCGTGGACCGGCTGGTCGAGCAGCTTCGCCAGGTCGGTGTCCGGGCCGGCGCGCTGCACGGCGGCAAGACCCAGCGGGTCCGCACCCGCACCCTGGCGGAGTTCAAGGAGGGTCGCAACACCGTTCTGGTGGCGACCGACGTCGCGGCCCGCGGCATCCACGTCGACGGCATCTCGCTGGTCGTGCACGTGGACCCGCCGAAGGACCCGAAGGACTACCTGCACCGGGCCGGTCGTACGGCGCGGGCCGGCGAGTCCGGCGCGGTGGTGACGCTGGTGCTGCCCAAGCAGCGGCGCAGCACCCAGGCCATGATGGGCAAGGCCGGGGTGGCCCCCGCCGAGGTGCGGGTGCGCCTGGGCGACCCGAAACTGACCGAGATCACCGGCGCGCGCGAGCCGTCCGGCGTCCCGGTGGTGGAGGAGCCGGAGCCGCGTCGCGAGCGGCCGCGGGGCCGTTTCGGCGACCGGCCGCAGCGTTCGTACGGTGACCGGCCGCAGCGCAGCTACGGCGACCGCCCCCGCGGCGAGCGTACGGACCGTGACCGTTCGTTCGGCGACCGTTCCCAGGGTGACCGTCCGCAGCGCAGCTACGGTGACCGTCCGCAGCGCCCGGCGGAGGACCGCCCGCAGCGCCCGTTCGAGGACCGGCCGCAGCGTAGCGACCGGGGCTTCGCCGCCCGCAACGGCGAGCGCACCGGTGGCTTCCGCCGGGACAACCCGCGGAACGACCGCCGGGACGGCTCGTCGGGCCGGTTCGGCGCCCGCCCCGCCCGCACGTTCTGATCGGTTTCAAACGAAGCTGATCGGTTTTGAACGAAGCTGATCTGATTTAAAACGAAGCCCCGGCACCTGGTGCCGGGGCTTCGTTGCGGGTACAGCTAGAGCCATGCCGCCGACGACGCCAGCATCGCTGTTCTGGGAACGACGCGACACCACCGGTGCCGAGCACGCCCTCGTCGACGCCCGCAGTGGCCTTTACGCCCGCGGGACCGTCCTCGCCGTCGATCCGATCGCCTTCACCTGCCGCTACGAGTTGCAGACCGAGCCCGGCTGGGCCACCGCCCACCTGGATGTCAGCACCGAGGGCGCCGGCTGGCGACGCAGCGTGCGGCTCGAGCTGGCCGCCGGGCGCTGGCGTACCACCACCGCCGAGCAGGGCAACCTCGACGCGGTGCTGACGGCCGCCGGGCACGCGCGCGCCGGGTTCCCCGGCATCGAGGACCCCGATCTGCTGTACGGGGCGTTCGACGTCGACCTGGGCGGCTCGCCGCTGACCAATACGCTCCCGATCCGGCGCCTGGACCTGCTCAAGGCGGAGCCGGGTGTGGCGCACCGGATCAGCGCCGCCTGGGTGCTCGTACCCAGCCTCGAGGTGATCCAGGCGGACCAGATCTACACCCCGCTCGGCGACAACCGGATCCGGTACGCCAGCGAGACGTTCAGCGCGGACCTGACGGTCGACGACGAGGGCTTCGTGGTCGACTATCCGGGGCTGGCCCATCTGATCCAGTAAATCTCACCCCAGGCCGGGCTGCGGCCGGTTCTCCCACTTCGTCGAGAGGGCGATGGCCGTACGCGTCGACGCCACCCCCGGCGTGCGGTTGATCCGGACGATCAGCTGCTCGAGCTCGGCGATCGTGCCGACCCGGACGATCAGCTGGTAGGACTCCACTCCGGCCATGAAATAGCAGCTCTCCACCTCGGGCATGGCCCGCACCGCGGCGAGCACGTCGTCGGTGTCGGCCCCGGAGTCCTCGATGATGCCGATGAGCGCGGTGACGCCCAGGCCGAGCGCCTCGTGGTCGACGTCGGCGCGGTAGCCGCGGATCGTGCCGGCCGCTTCGAGCTTGCCGACTCGCTCGTGCACGGCCGGCGCCGAGAGTCCGACCTTGCGGGCCAGCTCGGCGTACGACGAGCGCGCGTTCTCCCGTAGCAGGTCGATCAGCCGGAGGTCGATGGAGTCCATGGGTCAGACCCTAATCGGGTGGCAGATGGCTACTCACGCCCGGTAGCGACGAGTCGTCGGCAGGATAACGATCACTGTCGCAATTAGGGCTTTTTCCGCATTCCAGGGACTCGGTTCCGGGGCAATGCTCTAATGGCTTTACGTCCCGATCGAGCACGCCGACACTCACCGTGATCACGGCCGCTCCAGAAGACCGACGCGAGGAGGGGGTTGTGGACACTGGAGATCGTCTGCTGACACCGGGCGAGGTGGCCGCGTTGTTCCGCGTCGACCCCAAGACGGTCACGCGGTGGGCCGCCGCCGGGCGTATCGGCAGCATCCGCACTCCGGGTGGCCACCGCCGGTTCCGCGAGTCCGAGGTGCGCGCGCTGCTCGAGGGCGACGGCGTCGTCGAGGAAATGCGCGAGGACGACGCCGCCAACCGCCCCCGCAACACAGGGCCGACCAACCCGGGCATGGGTTACGGCCCGCCCAACGGGTTGCGCTGAGCGAGCATCAACGAGCATTCAGCTCGCCCGTCCATCGGGTCAGCAGGGTATGCGGTACGCCGAGCGCGTCCAGCACCTTGCCCGCCACGAAGTCGACGAGTTGCTGCGCGGTCGCCCCGGCCCCGGCTCCATAGAAGCCGGGGCTGGCCGGCAGCACCACCGCCCCGGCATCGTGCAACGCGATCAGGTGCTCCAGGTGGCTGCGGGTCACCGGGGTCTCCCGGGGCACGACCACGGTGCGCCGGCGCTCCTTGAGGTTGACCTCGGCGGCCCGCTGCAGCAGGTCCTTGGAGAGCCCGATGGCGATGCCCGCACACGCGGCGGTGCTGGCCGGCACGACCGCCATCCCCTTGGCCGGGTACGAACCGCTGCTCGGCCCGGCCGCCAGGTCACCCGCCGGCCAGTAGGCCAGGTCGCCCAGGTCGCGGCCGAGCCACCCGGCCACGTCGTCCTTCCAGTGGGCGTCGCGGACGGTGGCGCCGGTCTCGTCGAGCAGGGTGAGCCGGGCGGCGCGCGAGACGACCAGGTCGACCGACTCGCCGGCATCCAAGAGACCGATCAAGACCGCTTTCGCGTACGGGGTGCCAGAGGCTCCCGAGACGCCGACGACCCACGGTGCACGCATGCCTCCAGTCTTACCCCCCGATCATCTGCGCCGACGCCCGGGACGGACCACCCTTCAGCTGAGTTCTTGCATCTCGGCGAGTTCGGCTTCGAGGGCGGCCATCGCCTCGCCGCCGGCCATCAGGTCGGTGATCTGTTCGCGGGTGCGTTCGCCCTTGCGGAAGTCGTCGGCCTTCTCACCGCGGATCAAGACCGCGAAGTGGTCGCCGACCGACATGGCGTGCAGCACGTTGTGGGTGACGAAGATGACCGCGATGCCCGAACCGCCGGACGCCACTAGCTGACGGTCGCGGTCGCCGGGTTACAACAGGCCTCACGTGGGGGCAGGCCCACGGGCGCCTAGTCGAGGCGACGTCCCCACGCCGAGATCAGCGGTGCGAGGGTGAGATCGAGCTCGCCGGCGCCGACGGCCGCGATGTGCGCGTCGATCTCGGCCTCGTCGGCCAGCCCAGCGGCGACCAGCTCGGCGCGGACCTGCCGCATCGTCGCGATCTCCAGCCGGTCCAAGACCGGCCCGCCGACCGGGAAACTGCCCGCCGCCGCGACGTCGACCAGGCCGGCCTCGCGCATCGTCCTCGGCAGCGTACGGCCGTAGCGCATATCGGCGCCGCGGCGTGTCATCAACTCCCGGAAGGCGCGCCGCAGCCGGTTGGCCCGCCGCTGCGCCGGGCCGCTTTCGTCGAGGCACACCAACGGCTGCAGCTCGGTGTCCGCATCCTCCACCAGAAGCCAGCCGCCGGGCCGCAGCGCCGCCACCATTGTTGCCAGCGCTCGAGCGCGGTCGGGCACATGGACGAGGACGAGCCGGGCATGCACCAGGTCAAATGTCCCCGGCGGCGGATCCGCGACGACGTCGTGCCGGCGTACCTCGTAGGCCCCAAGCGGGTCCAGCCACGCCGGATTGATGTCCGTCGCCAGGACGTGCCCGGTCGGTCCGACGGCCGCGGCGAGCGCCTCGGGGATGCTGCGACCTCCGGCCCCCACCTCCCAGCAGCGCCATCCCGGCCCCAGCCCCAGGCGGTCGAAGTGCCCGCGCGTCACGCCGTCGAACAGCTCGGCCAGCGCGACGAACCGCTCGCCGGCCTCGGCCTGCGCGTTGTCGAGCAGGTAGCGGTGATCGGGGGCAGACCCCGGCAAGCCGGCGCCCTCTGCGGGCGGACTCGCGGTGGTGGCCGGGCCGGGTTCGGGGTCAGAGTTGCGAGCCCGCGGCGAGGAGTTCACCGCCACATCTTCACCTCCTACCGTGCCGCAGGTACCGCGACGCGCGAAGAATCACTGCTACGGCGTTGCTGGTGTTCTGCGCCGCGCTGAGGTCACATCACCGAGGTGAGGACGGTCAGCTGCTCGCCGATCTGCTGCGACAACGCCCCGACCTGCCGGGCGCCGTCGCCAAAGCGGCCTCGGATGGTGCCGCGGCGTCCTCGGTGGACGGGGCCGGGGCGGGGCGGGGCGGTTACAGGAAGGCGAGGTCGAGAACGGCGAAGAGGAACAGGGCGATGCCGACGAAGCCGTTGGCGGTGAAGAAGGCTCGGTTGACTTTGGACAGGTCGGAGGGGGTGACCACGATGTGCTGATAGGCGAACGCGACCGCGGTCAGCGCGAGCCCGATCCACCACAGCCAGGACAGCCCGACCACCTGGCCGAACCAGACGAACAGCGCGAAGGTCACCACGTGCGTGACGGTGGAGATGTGCAGGGCGGTGCGCACGCCCCAGCGGGCCGGGGTCGAGTGCACGCCGATCTGCCGGTCGATCTCGACATCCTGGCAGGCGTAGATGATGTCGAACCCGCCGATCCACAGCCCGACCGCGACGCCCAGCAGCCAGGCCGGGCCGGAACCGGCGAACGTCCCGGTGATGCCGAGCCACGCCCCGACCGGCGCCACCGCCTGGGCGAGCGCCAGGACGTAATGCGGGTAATTCGTAAATCTTTTCGCGTACGGGTAGATGACCAGCGGAATGACCGCCAGCGGGAACAGCGCCAGGCACAGCCGGTTGAGCAGCCCGGCCGCGACCGCCATGACGACCAGCGAGACGATCGCGCCGGTCCACGCCGTACGCAGGCTCACCGCGCCGGTGACCAGTTCGCGGTTCTGGGTACGCGGGTTGAGCGCGTCGATCTTGCGGTCGAGGATGCGGTTGGCGGCCATCGCGAAGGTGCGGCCGGCGACCATCGCGATGGTGATCAGCAGCAGGTCGAGCCAGTGGACGCCGGTGTCCAGCCGATCGAGGGCGACCAGCGCGGACAGGTAGGCGAACGGCAACGCGAAGATCGAGTGCTCGATTTTGACGAGCTCGAGGAACGATTTGATCTTGCCCGGTTTCTCCGGGACCGCGGCCACCGCCGTCATCAGATTCCTTCCGTGGATGCTGCGGCCTTGAGGCCGGGGAGGAAACGCAACCCCTGCGGTGCAAGGCAGTGGAAGCCGATCCGCGGCCTGGGCGGACCGGCGTCTACCCGCGTGTCTCCGCGAGGTCCACTGGTTGGCTCGCTAACTTGTGAGCCGTGACCGGGACGGTGAAGCGGGCGTTCAAGTACCGCTTCTACCCGAGCGCCGAGCAAGCTGCCGAGCTTGCCCGGACGTTCGGGTGCGTCCGGCTGATCTACAACATGGCGCTGCGGGCCCGCACCGAGGCGTGGACGCTGCGCCAGAAACGGGTCACCTACAACGCCACGTCGGCGCTGCTCACCGGGTGGAAGAAGACCGAGGAACTCGGCTTCCTCAACGAGGTGTCGTCGGTACCGTTGCAACAAGCGCTGCGGCACTTGCAAGCCGCGTTCACCAACTTCTGGGCCAAGCGCGCCAAGTACCCGACGTTCAAGAGCAAGAAGAGGTCCCGCCGCGCGGCGGAGTACACCCCCAGCGCGTTCCGCTGGCGCGATGGCCGACTCACCCTGGCGAAGATGGTCGAACCTCTGGACATTGTGTGGTCGCGCCCGCTGCCCGAGGGCACGGCCCCCTCCACGGTGACCGTGTCTCAGGACAATGCGGGCCGCTGGTTCGTGTCGCTGCTCTGCGACGACGTGATCGAGGAGGCCCCGGCCGAAAACGAAGTCGGGGTCGACGCCGGGCTCCACAGCCTGCTCACCCTTTCCACCGGGGATAAGGTCACCAACCCCCGCCACGAGCGGACCGACCGCGCCCGGCTCGCCCGCGCGCAACGGAACCTCGCCAAGAAGCTGAAGGGCTCCGCGAACCGGGCCAAAGCCCGGGTCGCGCTCGCCCGGATCCACGCTCGGATCACTGACCGCCGCCGTGACCACATGCATAAGCTGACCACTCGGCTCGTTCGTGAGAACCAAACGATCGTGATCGAGGACCTGACCGTACGTAACATGGTCAAGAACCACAGCCTGGCTCGCGCGATCAGCGACGCGGCTTGGCGGCAGTTCCGCACCATGCTGGAGTACAAGGCCGACTGGCACGGCCGCGCCCTGGTCGTTGTGGACCGCTGGTTCCCGTCGTCCCAACTGTGCTCGACCTGTGGTGCACGCGCTGAACGGATGCCGCTGACCGTACGGTCGTGGATGTGCCGATGCGGCACCGTCCACGACCGTGACGTCAACGCCGCCCGCAACATTCTCGCGGAGGGGCTCTCCGTTATTGCCTGTGGAGGCGGTGTAAGACCTCAACGAGAGTCCTCTCGGACGGGGCGGTCGTCGGCGAAGCAGGAAATCCCAAGGGCGACCAAGGGAATCCTCGTCCTCTAGGGCGGGGAGGATGTCAAATGCCGTACTCCTTCCAGCGCTTGTCGACGAGCGCGACCACCTCGCTCGACATGGCCATCCCCTCCGGCCAGCCGCGGGAGTAGCCCTCGGACGGCAGCTTACGGGTGGCGTCGATGCCCGCCTTCCCGCCCCAGAACTGCTGGTAGGACGCGTGGTCGAGGTGGTCGACCGGGCCCTGGACGAGCAGCAGGTCGCGGTCGTAGTCGACGTTGCCGAACGCGCGGAACGCCACCTCGGCGTAGTCGTGCACGTCGCAGTCCTCGTCGACGACCACGATCAGCTTGGTCAGCGACATCAGGTGGGCGCCCCAGATCGCATTCATGATCTTTTGCGCGTGCTTCGGATACCGCTTCTTGATCGAGACGAGCACGCAGTTGTGGAAGACGCCGGCGGCCGGCATGTCGTAGTCGACGATGTCCGGGATCAGCATGCGCAGCAGCGGCAGGAAGATGCGCTCGGTCGCCTTGCCGAGGCCGTGGTCTTCCTGCGGGGGCTTGGACGTGATGATCGAGTGGTAGATCGGCTTTTTCCGCATGGTCATCGTCTCGATGTGCAGCACCGGGAACGGCTCGACCGGGGTGTAGAAGCCGGTGTGGTCGCCGAACGGGCCCTCGGGCTGCCGCTCGCCGGGCTCGAGATAGCCCTCCAGCACCACCTGGGCGTGCGCCGGGACCTGCAGCGGGACGGTCAGGCAGTCGACCATCTCGACCCGCTCGCCGCGCAGGAAGCCGGCGAAGAGGTACTCGTCGATGTCGGAGGGCAGCGGCGCGCTCGCGGCGTAGCAGACCACCGGGTCGCAGCCGATCGCCACCGCCACCGGCAGGCGCTCGCCGCGGCGCTCGGCGACCGCGTGGTGGGCCGTCGAGTCCTTGTGGATCTGCCAGTGCATGCCGAGCGTGTTTTTCGAGTGCTGCTGGAGGCGGTAGAGCCCCAGATTGCGCTTGCCGGTCTCGGGGTGCTTGGTGTGGGTCAACCCGAAGTTGTGGAAAATGCCGCCGTCGCCGGGCCAGACCTGAAGGCCGGGCAGCAGGCCGAGGTCGACCTCGTCGCCCTTGAGCACCACCTCTTGGCAGGGAGCGGTCTTCACCTTCTTCGGCGGGAGGGACTTGAGCTGCATCGCCTTGCCGATGCCCTCGCGTATGCCGGACCAGCCGACCGGGAGTTCCGGCTTGATCAGCGCGCCGATCCGGTCGCCGATCTCGTCGAGCCCTCGACCTTCCGGAGGAAGAGTGACGCCGAGGGCCATCGCCATCCGCTTCTCGGTGGCGAACAGGTTGATCGCCACGGGCATCTCGCCGCGGGTCGGGCGCTCGAACAGCAGGGCCGGTCCGCCGGCCCGGACAGTGCGCGTGACCACCTCGCTGATCTCCAGCGTGGGGTCCACCGGGACGGTGACCCGGCGCAGCTCACCGGCCGCCTCGAGAGCCGACAGGAAGCTCTGCAGATCGTCAAACGGAAACCCACGCGGCGCCATGCAGCCCAGTCTTCACCACCCCTACGACAGTTCGGCACCGGGGCGATCACCGTCACTCGACATGTCCGATTCGCGTTGAGACGGGCGATTGTTCCCATCAGCTGAGGCCCGGTGAGGTGCGAGGTGACAGTGAACGTCCGGAACATGGCGCGATGGTGTGCGCTGGCCGCGGTCACCGCGCTGCTGGCCGCGGCGACCCCGGCGGTGTCGGCGTCGACCGGGCTGCCCGCCTGCCCGGCCGGGCGGGCCTCGACCCGGGCGCCCAGCACGCCGGCCGGGCCGCACTCCCCCGGCGCCTGCCGGGCGGCCGGGCGGATCCTCGAGTCCGGCGTCCGGTTGACCCGGCCCGAGCAGGCCGATTTCACCCCGAGCGGCTATCACCACCTGGGCGCCAACTCGGCCGGCGAGTGGAGCGGCGTCTCCGGGCGGATCTCGGTGGTGGACGGCTCGATCCGGCCCGGCAGCTACGACTTCGTGGCCGGCCGGTTCATGGTCAAGCGGGACCTGGGCGGCGGCACCATCGCCTGGCTGGAGGCGGGCTGGGCGCAGACCGGCTGGGCCGGGCCGCTGCGGCAGCACATCTACACGTTCAACACCAATACGCACACCTGGCAGTTCTACGACCAGTACGCGTTGCAGCCGGGCGATCGGGTGTGGATGGACCTGCACAGCGACGCGAACGGCGTGTGGGGCGCCTGGCTGTGGTGGAACAACCGGTGGAACCTGCTGACCGCGCAGCGTCTGCCGATCGGCCAGAGCGCGTACGTCGAGCAGTACGTCGAGGTGCACGTCGACGCCGGCCGCCCGGCCCGGATCGACGTGCCGTCGGTGACCGTGGACAACGTGCAGCTGCGGCCACCGGACGGGAGCGCGCAGCGCTATTGGCGGGACGACGTACCGACGCTGACCGGGTACGGACCGGGCCAGCCACAGCGCACCGGCGGCTTCTGCCTGAACTGGGTCAACCGCTACGACACCTGGACAGCCGGCGACTGCGGCCCGGACGCGGACACCGACACCAGCGGCCGCGGCGCCGCGGCCCCCAGCGAGCCGGCCGCCGCACCGATCGCACCGACGACCCCGCCAATAACGGCCGCCGCGACCTCCTCGCCCGCCCTATCCGACTTGTCGGACTTGTCCGAAACAGGGTCGGGTGACACGAGAGGGTCCGGGGACGCCGAGCCGTCGGAGCAGCCGACGCCCTCCCAGAGGCCGCTGCTTGGCGGCCTCCTGCGCTAACGGATCACCTCCGCGCTCGGCGCCGGGATCGCGCGCTGGCGTCTCCTCATGTGCCTGGTCGCAGGCTGCCCCGCCCGGCCGGGATCGAAAGAGGTTCGTCGTGGCCGTGCGCGAGTGAGCACAGGATCGCCGTACGGAGATCGTTGTATGAACGTCGCTGCCGTGGGCGGCTCAGACCGAGGCGGACGGCGCACACCTCTTCGTGGTTTTGGATGCCTGCCCGACTGCCCAGCTTGAGCCAGATATGGGAGCGGAGCAGCGCATACTCGTCGGTGCCCGCCGCGGGAAGCATGGCGCCGTAGGCATGGAACAGCGAATTGCCCTGCTTGATACGCCCGCACTGGTCGAGCAACGTAAGCGCCTCGACCAGATAGGTGTAGGTCACATCCGGCCCGTCGTTATGGTGTGGCACCCATCGAGACAGTGCGGCGGTGGCCTCCCGCTCCGCCGCCTCGCACTGCCCGAAGGCGTGGAGGACCTTTGCGGTCGAGAAACGAGCGGCGACAATCTCACCGGGCCTCAGGAGCGACCCGGCCGAGTCGCGTGCATGCATGTCGGCATCGGCGTCCAGGCGGAGCGCCGCTCGATGCAGGTAGACCGCCCAGCCGATGGTGTCCACTTCCGGCGGGTCGTCGGCAGCGAGTCCTTCGTAGCATTCGGCGAGGTCACGGATCCCCGCGCTGACCGGTGCCAGGTAGGGATTTCGCCTGGACAGCCTCCTTCGGAGCAAGGCGACGGCGGCGCCGGGGGTTCCGCCGACGATCAGACTGTGTGCTTGGTCGAGATGCGCGGCGGTCCGGCTCGCGCTCGCATCCGCTCTGGTCATGGCATCCCCCTCATATCGGCCGCCGAAGTCGAGAGCGATATTGCGGTCAGCACAGCTAGCCCGGGAGGAGTCGCGGCGCGGTGATGCACCGGGCGTTGATCAGTTCCGGGTGGCTGGCGCCTGGACGACGCGTCGGCAGTCGTAGGCTCCGCGAGAAGATCGCGACGGCGCTTTCCCGCCGCCAGCACGGTCCCGGAGAACGGCAGGCCAAACACTGGCCCGTTGCGCTCGACGTGACATGTGCGTCGAGGATCCTCTGGGCTTCGACCAGTTGCCCCTCGGCCGAAGTCGCGTAGTACGTGTTCCCTTTCATATCGCGCCCTCCCGACAGGCCGGCATACGGCCGCCACGTTTCGGATCAAGGACTGGATGACCGCGGTGCTCTTGACCAGGAACTTCGTGGGCCCTGATAGGTTCCAACATATAACAAGATGTTAGTGGTGACAACGGTTCCCGCACAGGCTGGCCTAGATACGGTGACAACCTCAGGAACACCTTCGAGCAGGAGGCCGCGACGCCATGACAGAGTCCACGCGAAACTCCTCTGAGCCGTACGTTTCCGCTGGTCACGGCGATGCGTGGGCTGCCGAGGCGGCGGCGCGAGGAAGCATCGGAACACAACGCCTTTTGCGCGTTGCCGTCGTCGAACCGGCCGGAGAGATCGCGACCGCCCTCGGCTTGGCGGCAGGCGATCAAGCCGTGATTCGCAGCAGGCTGATTCTCAGCGATCACCAGCCGGTGGAGATCGCCACCTCGTACTATCCAGCCAGTTTCGCCGCATCCACCGCCCTCGCGGATCCCGGAAAGATCAAGGGCGGGGCGGTCGCAGTGCTCGCTGGCCTCGGCCGTAACCCGTCGTACGTGGTTGAGGCTCTTACTGCTCGATGGCCGACCCCGGAAGAAGCCCGCCATCTTGTGGTTGGCGACCATGAAGCCCTGCTCGTGCTGACGCGAACGAGCTTCGACCGCGAGGGGCGGCCGGTCGAATACGCAGCCAACGTTTCCGTCGGGCACCGCAGCGCCCCTCACATCTATCGGCTGAGGGTCGCCGCGTGACCGAGCACGGCACCGAAAGCATGGGCAAGACCCGGCTTCAGCAGCGGCATCTCGTCGCAGGCCTACGCGCCTTGATCCTCGACGGCGATGTGCTGCCTGGCGAG
>Ga0307509_10009307_pt1 | contig 12324 bp, 12 predicted proteins | sample 10_EM_MG_FD_202245 | JGI IMG/M metagenome (GOLD analysis project Ga0307509, IMG submission 202245) | Populus trichocarpa ectomycorrhiza microbial communities from riparian zone in the Pacific Northwest, United States - 10_EM | ecosystem: Host-associated > Plants > Roots > Unclassified | place...
AGCACGCGACACGGCAGACGCCGGCGTGCGCGTTCTCGCCGTCCGTGGACCGCACCGCGATGCACGCGTTCAGGCCCCACGTGGGGCGTTCGCACGAGCACATAGCGAGCGCGAGCCAGCGAGCCGCCGTGCGTGGAGCGCGCGAGCAGCGAGCCGCGTGCGCGTTCTCGCTCGCAGCGATCGGCGCACACGTTCACGCCCCACGTCGGGCGTTCGCACGAGCACATAGCGAGCGCGAACAAGCGCCGGCGTCCCTGCGCTCACCACTACAGCACGCAGCTCACCGTCGTAACGATGTCGTCCGCCGCCGGCGTCACGCGCGTGAGCGTCGCCTTCAGGTGCTGGAGGTCGGGACACGCTGTGGCGTCCGCGTCGATCGAGAAGCAATCGTGGCCGGCGTTCGGGCAGGCGGCGAGCGGCGTCGTGGTGCCATTCGCGGCGCGATCGACGGCGACGCAGTTCGCGGGCTGTGCGATCTGCTGGGTCAGGCACGTGCTGCCCTGAAGCGTCGCGAGCTCGTGGCCGATCGTCGACAGGCCGAGGCCGAGATTCGAGCACACGGACTGGACGACGTGGTGCTGGAACGGATTCGCGAGCTCGCCGATCCGGACGGCCGGGTCGGCGACCTCGAGCTGGGACTGGCCATCGGTGTACGTGCACGAGTGCGCGAGCGCGGGGATCATCTCGGAGCTGCCGCCGGGAGCGCGGAGCTCGGTGGCGACGGGCGTCGGATCACCGACGAGCGCGGCGACCATGATCTTGCGGGGGTCGGCCTTGAGGCCCCTGAGGAACGCGACGTGGTCGGCGATCTTGGTGAGGTAGGTGCCTGACTCGTTCGAGTGGCACTGCGACTTGGCGCCGACCTGGTTCATCTCGTCGGGCGTGGTGCCGCCCTGATCGCAGGTGATGCCGTAGCGCGTACAGCGGAACGACTGGAGCGGGCCAAGGGCGTCGTTGTTGGCGAACAGGGTCGAATGGTTGATCGAGCAGTCGTCCTCGTCGCTGAGGATCACGAGGAGGAGGTTCGCCTCGGACCGGAGGAAGCCGGCGTTCGCAGCGTTGTCGGGCGCGAGTGCGAGCTGGATCGCGTGGAGCGGTTGCTCGAAGCCGCAGCCGGCGGCGCCGACCGCAGCGATCGCGGAGAACGCGTCGGCGAGCGTGCCGGTGTAGTTGGTGACGCGGCCGCTGCCGCTCGCGATATCGGAGATGAAGTTCCCGGTGACGAGCGGCGAGCCCTGCGTCTGGAGCGCCCCGGCCTTGCCGCGGTTCGCGCACATGCCGACTCCACCGCCGACCGGTGGTCCGGCGATGTCGTCGGCGAAGCCCTTCGTCCCCACGTCCGACGTGATCACCCCGATGTGAAGATCGGGCCGGCCACCGGGCAGCGCGTCCAGCGTGTCGATCAGCGCGGGAAAGCTCGCCCGGAGGTTCGCGGTCTTGTCCTGGGTCGATGGCGAGTCGTCGACCATCACGAGGATGTCGACCTGGCCGACGACGGATGCCGGAACACTGAGGACGTCGCTGCGGACGGGCAGCGGAGGCGAGTCGGGCGCGGCGTCGATCGGGCGGGCGTCGATCGGGTGTTGCATGTCGTCACCGCACGCGGTCGGGGCCAGCGCCAGGAGCGTCAGGAACGGAAGAGCTCGCATGCGAGAGCTATTCAGCAGCCGCCATGCCAGCGCAACTCGCGATCATTCCTCGCGCAGATGACAGACCACACGACGCCGGCACCGCTCGACCACGACACCGCTGTCAGGGGATCTGGCCGAAGTATCCGCCGAGCGACTGCGCGGCGGCCGCCAGGATCGCGCGCGCATCGGAGATCGAGATCGAGGTCGCGTACGAGACGCGCGCGCCGGTCCGCGCGAGTGAGAGGCCGGTCACGATGTTGAGTGCGTGCTGCTTGCGCAGGAGCCCCGACAGGATGTGGCTGTCGGTGATCCGGGTCCGGAGATCGGTGAGCGTCTGAACGAGCTCGGCGGCCTCGGCCTCGCTCGCGAACACGATGTTGCCGCGGACGAGCCAGCCCTGCTTGACGAGCTCCATCGCGAGCGAGATCCGCTGTGGCACCGGCAACGAGCTCACGCCGAGCCCGACCTCCGGCAGCTTGTAGCGTCCGGACGTTGCCGGACCGGTGTTGCTCGGCGGCTCGCCGATCGTCATGACGAGCGCGGGGCCCTTCTTGTCGTCGCCGGACTCCTTCGCGATCGTCCGGATCCCGGAGAGCCACGCGGGGAGCTTGCCCCTGGCCTCGGCCGCGTCGACGCTGCCGGTGGCCGCCGCGGTGAGCCCGCCGAGATCCTCGGGCTGCGCGAACAGGTACCAGCCCTTCCACGGCGAGAGCACGACGCGCTTGTCGCCCTGAAACACCTTGCCGCTGCGCTTGCCGAGCGCGCCGCCCTTCGCGGCCGACCACGCGATCGGCGCGGCGGTGCTGGAGAGGAGGTCGCGCACCGACGAGCGCGGTAGGGTCGTCTTCATCACGAGCGTGGTCGCCACCGCATCGCGCGGGCGCGGCGTCGAGATCACGAGCATGTCGAGCTTGGTCGCGAGGTCCGCGCTGCGCGAACCGAACAGGCCCTGGTAATCAGGCATCGGCCGGAACAGCTCCTCGGCCGCCGTCGCCCACTCGCTGCCGCGCAGCCGATCGAAGCGGACGAGCACGCTGATCGTGTGGCCGGCTGGAAAGTACGCGAGCAAGTTGGCCGCGGTGCCGGCCGAGGTCGGTGCACCGTCGACGGCGGGTTGATCGTCCATCCCGGCGACGCCGGAGCCGGACCCGGTCGAGATCGCCGCGGGGGATCCAGATCCCGCGCTGCCGCTGCCGAGCATGGCGCCCGAGCCGCCGGCGAAGCCGGGATCCGTGGTCGCGTTGCTGCCCGCCATCGCGACGACCTCGGCGCTCGACCCACTGCCCGCCGCATCGCCAGATCCGCTGCCCGCTGATCCCGCGCTGCCATCCGAGCCCGCGAGCTCCGCGACCATCTCGGCATCGACGCCGGCGTCCTTCGGATGCTTTGCGACGCGCGCGGCATCCGCGGGCGCGTCGGGCGGCGCGTCGACACCCGCATCGATCGCACCCGCGCCGGGCTCGGCCGGCAGCGGTGGGGCCGGCTCGGAGCCCGCGGCGGTGGCGTGCTGCTCCTCGGCCGCTGCGATCTGCTGCGCGACCTCCTGCGGCAACGCCTCGACGATCGGCGGCGGCGGTGCGAGCTCGATGTCGACGAGCTCGACCTCGTGGGCGTCGCGGCTCAGCCACTGGATCACGGCCGCGAGCAGCAGGACGTGCAGCGCGATCGACACGACGAACGCGCGCGACAGCCAGGTCGTCGCGCCCGTCGGCAGCGGGCTATGGAGAACGGTGCGGGTCACGAATTCTCGACGGGCGACCTCCTCCGCAGTAGCATTCCGACATGGCCGAGTCCACCCGGGAGCTAACCCCCGAGGAACGCGCCTACGTTGCCGCCGCGCGTGACAAGGCCTTCATCTTGTACGAAGGCCTACGCGTGCCGCATCGCAGCTGCGGGATCGCGATCGCGGAGACCTTCGGCGTGCCCTCGCGCCCGTATCAGGCGCTGCGGCGCGGTGGGATCACGGGCAAGGGCTCGTGCGGCGCGATCCGCGCGGGTGAACAGCTGCTCGGCGAGCTGCTCGGCGATCCGGATCCGGTCGGCGCGGTCACCCCCGAGCTGCGCGCCGCGGTGAGCTGGTACCAGGACGCGTGGCTCGCCCAGATCCGTCACGGCGAGCCCGATATCATCTGCGATCACCTCGTGCGCCCGCACGGCGACTTTGCCGGGCCCGCGCGCAAAGCGTTCTGTACGAACCTCGCGGCCGACGTCGCCGCACTCACCGCCGAAGCCCTGTGCCGGTTCTCGACGCAGCGGCCCGTCATCGCGCCGATCGAAAATCTATGAAGCTGACGAAAGACCAGGTGCTCGCCGTCGTGACCGAGGCGGGGCAGAAGATGTCGGATCCGAACTACTCGTCGTCGATGGTCGGCGGGTTCTTCCAGCAACAGCAACAGGTCTCGAACTTCATCAGCGCGCACGAGCAAGAGCTCGGTGGGACCGAGGGCATCATCTCGGTCATCTTCCATTGCGCGCTGGTCACCGAGGCATTCCGGCGCGCGGGTGCTCGCATCCGCACGCTCAGCTACGAGGACCTCGACGGTGCCGCGCGCGGCGAGCCGCTGCCGCGGCTGGAGAAGGTCCAGCTCCCACTCCACGAGTTCATCCAGGCGAATGTCGAGAACGTCGACGCCCAAAAGTTGATCGCGATGATCGCGCTCGCGATCGACGCGGCCGTTCCCTAGGCTGTGATAAGCCTCTGGTCATGCCGAATCCGACCGCGACTTTCGATACGTCCCTCGGCTCGTTCACCGCCGAGCTGTTCCTCGATCAGATGCCGATCACGGCGAACAACTTCATCAAGCTGGCCAAGTCCGGCTTCTACGACGGGCTGCACTTCCACCGGGTCATCAACGGTTTCATGATCCAGTTCGGCTGCGAGTATTCGAAGGATCCGGCCAGCCCGCGCTGCGGCACGGGCAACTCGCCGTTCGGCAACGTCCAGGACGAGCACCCGGCGAACGCGAAGATCTCGAACGAGCCGGGCACGCTGTCGATGGCGAACACCGGGCGCCCGAACTCGGGCGGCGCGCAGTTCTTCATCAACACCGTGAACAACGCGCGCCTCGACTGGTTCACTCCCGGGCCGTCGCGTCACCCCGTGTTCGGCAAGATCACGTCGGGCATGGACGTCGTGAAGAAGATCGAGACCACGCCGACGTCGGCGGAAGATCGTCCGCGCACGCCCGTGAAGGTCAACAGCGTCACGATCAACGGCATCTGAGTCGGCGCAGGCCGCCTGCGGCCACGCCGATCGCTCGCGAAGCGCTCGCCTGTACAGAAATGGCGCGCGCTACGCCTCACCCATCAGGCCGCTCTTGCGGAGCTGGTCGAGCTGAGCGCGGAGCTGGAGGTCCTCGAGGTGCTCCCGCATGCCCGGATGGGCATCGAGATAGGCCGCCCACGCACCGCGGACGAACTCGTCCGGGTCGACGTCGCAGCGACGCGCGGCTTGCGTGAGGAGGTTTTCCCACGAAGTGACGAGCTCGGAATTCGTCTTAGGTTCGTTGGTCACGACTGGCTCCTATCACCACAGCTGAAGCATCGATCGTGCCGGCCACAAGCCCCCCACACGGCTAGGGCAATGCTATAGCCCGCCGATGCGAAGGACCTTGATCGCGCTCCTCGTCACCGCCTCCGCGTGCGGTGGCTCTCACAAGCCGACCACGCCCCCGCCGCCGTTGCCGGAGGACAAGAAGACCGAGCCGACGCCGGTGGCCGAAGCGCCGAAGCCGGCGCCGGCGCCGAAGGATCCCGATCCGATCGACGTTCCGCTGGTGATGGGCAAGGCGACCTACAAGCTCGCCTCGGCCGGCAAGGGTCAGAAGGCGGTGCTCAAGGTCGGCGGCGAGAAGGGCGTGAAGCAGCAACTCGAGCTCGCGCTCGACTTCGCCGGCAAGCAGACCGCGCCCCCCGAGCTCGGTGGCTCCGCGGATGAAGTCGCGCCGACGCTCGTGCTCGCGAGCGACCTCGAGGTCAGCGACGCCGACAAGGATGGCGCGAAGTTCAAGGTCACGTTCACCGGTGTCGACGCGCGCGATCGCCAGGGTGCGAAGGCGACCAAGGATGAGTACAAGGCCCAGTTCGGCGTGCTCGCAGGTGTCCAGCTGTCGGGCGCGGTGTCGCCGACGGGCCAGCTGTCGGATGTCACGCTCCACGTCGCCAAGCCGTCCGGCAAGACGATGCAAGCGCTCGAGCTGGTCCGGATCTCGATGCTGCCGATGTGGCCGATCCTGCCGACCGAGCCGATCGGCGTCGGCGCGAAGTGGACCGTGTCGACGCCGTACACGATCGCCGGCCAGATCGAGACGGCCCAGACCACCGACTTCGAGGTGCTCTCCCACAAGGGTGCCGAGTGGAAGCTGAAGGGCACGACCAAGCTCGCCGGTAAGGAGCAGACGTTCAAGGAGACCAAGTTCGAGAAGATCGGCGGTGCCGGCGGTCTCGAGATCACGCTCACCGACGGCGTGTTCATGCCGGTCTCGACGACGAAGCTCTCGAACGACTTCACCGCGACTGTCTCGGTCCCCGGCGGCGACCCGAAGAAGCCGACGTCGGTCCAGTTTCATCTCGAGCAGGGCCTCGCCGTGACGCCCGCCGGCGCGACGCCGGCGACGCCGCCCGCGACGCCCGCCGCGAAGACGCCGGCCGCACCCGCCGCGAAGCCGGCTGCGCCGACGCCCGCGCCCGCGAAGTAAGCGCGCGGGCCTGCCGGCTCCGTGCTCGCGCGGGGTGCCAGATCGTTTGAAGTGCCCGGATATCACAAGGGCACAAAGGAAATTTTTCGGCGGAACGATCGGACGCGGGCCGGACGTCACCCGTTCGTTCGCGGACGAAGTGCGTGGTCGAGGGCACAAAGCACTGACCCAGATCGAAGCGCCAGCGGTCTTCGATCCGGATCCGAGTCGCTCGGACTCCCGCTCCGATGCCGAACCCGAACCGGAAGCCGATGCCGAACCCGATGCCGATACCGATGCCGATGCCGATGCCGATGCCGATGCCGAACCCGAAGCCGATGCCGATGCCTCCCGCCGACTCTCGACACGCCGATGCCGAAATCGACGGTGGGTCCGGATCCGGATCCGGATCCGATTTGTGAGCTCGACCAGCCCTTCGTCACGAACGAACGGGTGACGTCTGGCCCGCGATCGATCGTCTGCCGAAAAAAGATCCTTCGGGCCTTTGTGATGATCCGGGCACAGAGGCCCGCGTGCAAACCCGGGCCGCAGCCCGCGTGCCGGGCCGCAGCCCGCGTGCCGCAACTGCGCTTCATCGAGTGGGATTGCCCGAATTACCGGATCCGCGCCGTCGCGATCACCGCGTCGTGACCATCGCGAGCGTCACCCGCACCCGGGTTCCTCGCCCGCGCCGTCGCGATCACGTTCGCGAACGCCGAGCCGATCGCGAACACCACGAGGAACACGGCGGAGAAGAACAGGAACACGACGTGATCGATCGTCGGTGCGAGCGCGTGCATCGACGTCGCGCCGAAAAACAACATCGGGAGCACGAACAGCACCGCGCACAGGACGGCGCGCCAGCCGATCGCGAGCGTGGAGCGCACCGCGAGGAACGCGCACGCGGTCGCACACTCCACCGCCATCGCGACGACCGAAAATTGCACCGCCTCGCTCGGATACGGCCATGGTTTGCCGGGCGGCCAATGGGCACTGACATAGCCGGTCGGGTGCATGCCGTCGAGGATGGCGCTGACCGCCATCCCGAGGAAGATCAAGACCATACCGAGCACGCCGACGGCCCGGCCGCGAGTGGAGGGGATGTCCATCGAGCGAGCAACGTCGGACGACGGTCGACCTTTCGCACCATCTCGTCAAACATCGTCGCCGGTCGACGACAACTGGCTCAGCTGGCGATCGCGGAGAGCTCGCCGCGGAGGCGGTCGACTCGCTCGCGCATCGCGTGGCGCGCCTCGGGCGGGCCCTCGATCCAGGCGTGGCGACCGAGCTCGAGCACCCAGCTCGACACCCACTCGAAGCCCTCGCAGTCGACGAGGAGCTCGGCGGAGCCGTCGTCGCGCATCGTGACCTCGCCGACCGGCCAGTTCGCACCGATCCGGGTGACCGCGACAGGATCGAGCTGGACGCGCACGGTCACCGCGTTCGCGCTCGGCACGTAGAGGCGCTCGCGGCGGTAGGCGTCGAGATCGAAGTCGGCGGGCCGCTCGAACCGCTGATCGAGCGTGCGCAGCGACGCGATCCGATCGATGCGGAACGTGCGGACGTCGCCGCGCTTGTGGCAGAACCCGACGACGTACCACTCGCCCGCGTGGTGGACGATGCCGTACGGATCGATCGGGCGGCGCTCCTGCTGGTGGTGCGACGCGGACACGTAATCGATCTCGAGCCGCTCGCGCTTGCGGGCGGCGGCGACGAGCGTGCGCAGGTGCGTGGCGACGGCGGCATCGGGCTCGGCGACGACGGTCGTGGTCGCGAGCGTCTCGGCCTCGTTCGCGTCGCGGCCGAGCGCGGCGAGTAGCTTCTTCTCGGCCGATTGCATCGCCGCATCGAACGGCGCGACGCCGCTCTCGCGCAGCGCGCGGATCCCGAGGAGCAGCGAGCAACCCTCGGCGGCGGTGAGCCGGAGCGGGCGGGTCAGGCGGTGCGCGAGGTCGACGAACACGCGGCCCTCGTCGACGGAGACGAGCAGGTATTCACCGGGGTCGCCGTCGGGCGGACCGACCTGGGACAGGAGCTCGAGATCGCCGAGCAGCTCCTCGCGATCGGCGCCGATCTGCTTCGCGAGTGCCTCGACCGGCACGCCCTCGGGGTGCTTCGCGACGTACGGCACGATGAACAGGAGGCGGCGGAGGCGCTGGGCGACATCGCGGCTCACGGACGCGCCCCTTGCGGGCCGCGCCCGCTCGCGCTCGCTCGCCTCGCGAAGCGCTCGGCTATACAGCGGCTCGCTTCGCTCACGGGTCCGCTCATCGCTCGCTCCCATCGCGATCGCTGAACGCGAGCTCGCTCGCGTAGCGCTCGTCGATCGCGGCGAGCTCGTCGGCGATCCGCGCCTTGAGCTTGTCGCCACGAATGATCTGGATCGCGCCCTTGGCGGCGAGCACGCGACTGGTCGCGAACTCGGGGTTCGTGCAGTCGAACGTGATCAGCGTGCGGTCGCCGTCGACGCGCTTGACCGCGGTCGGGCCGAAATCCTCGTTGAGGATCTCGGCGGCGTCGGCGGAGATCGCGAGCTGGACCTCCTCGGGAGGCTCGCTCGAGAACGTCCACGGCGAGCGCGTCGCGTAGGCCTTGACGTCGAAGTCGGCGGGCCGCTCGAAGTCGGGCGACTTGGGCTTCGGCGCCATCACGGCCTCGCGGATCCGGTCGACCCGGAACGAGCGGACCTCGTGGCGCAGGTGGCACCAGCCAACGACGAGCCACGCGCCCTCGCGATAGACCATCGCGTACGGATCGACGTCGCGCCGCGAGGTCATCGCGGTCGTGGCGGTCTGGTAGGTCAGGGTGACGCGCTTGTGGAACCGGGTCGCGGCCTCGAGGGTCGCGTAGATCTCGGCGAGCTCGGGGCGAGCGACGGCCTTCTCCGGGAAATGGACCAGGACGGTCGGCGCGTTGCTCGTCGGCCGCGGGAACTCGGTCGGCGTGTCGGGGAGCTCGGGCAGATCGAACGCGAGCTTCTTGAGCGCGAGGTCGACGATCTTCGGATACGCGCCGCCCGGCATCGCGTGGGCGACCGACGCGGCGAGCACGAGCGCGCTGATCTCGTCGGCCGTGAGCCGGACCTCGGGCATCTTGAACCGCTTGAGGTCGATCACGTAGCCGCCGTCCTCGAGCGAGTCGTCCTCGTCGGGCGTGACGTAGCGGATCGGCACGCCGAGATCGAGGAGGTCGGCCTTATCGCGCTCGAATGCGCGGAGTCCTGCCTCGACGTTGAGCGTCTGGTACGCGGGAAACGATTCGCGGATCTCGCGGTACGTCACCGGCGTGCGCGCGCGCAGCAGGATCATCACGAGGTCGAGCAGGCGCTTGCTGCGGTCGCCGCGCGTGGCCGGGTCGTCCTTGGCCGGCCTGGCCTCGCCCTTCGACGCCTTCGCGACCGCGGCCTTGGCGGTCCGGCCCGGAGTCACCTTCCCCTTGGTCGATTTCGCGGCCCGCACGGTGCCGTTCTAGCGCACGTGCACGGCGATCGGAAGCGTCGTGACGTGCAACCGGACTCCGGACCATAGTTCGGCATGGCCGATCGCGTCGCCGCACTCGACGATCCTCAACTCCGGGTGTTCGCACCCTTGATCTATGTCGCGTGGAGCGACTTCGATCTCGACGCAGAAGAGCGGGAGCGCGTGCTCGCCGCGATGGCGGCGCAGCCGTGGTTGCGCCCGGCCGCGCGCCAGGTGATCGAGGCGTGGATCGATCCGGCCCGGCCGCCCGGCGCGGGCGAGCTCGCGCGGTTGCGCACCTTGATCGACCACGTCGCGACGACCTCGAGCGACCGTGCGAAGGCCTCGTTCGCCCGGGTCGCCCGCGGCATCGCCGCCGACGGGGACGCGCGGGTCGCCGCCGACGCGCTCGCCCAGGATCTCGGGATGTTCGCCGGCAGCGAGATCACCGCACCGGTCGCGCGCGCGATTCCGCGCACCGCGCTGAGCGGCTGGCTCGACGGCGATCACGCCGAGGTCCGCGCTCGTGCCCGCGCGTGGCTCGCGACCGCGCACGTCGCCTACGGCCTCCCGGTCGAGGACCACCGCACGATCGTGCGCGGCTGGTTGTTCGATCTCGCCGCGACCGGGCTCGGCCGGCTCGCGTTCCCGGGCGTGACGTCGACGGATGATCTGGCCGCGTTCAGCGCCATGTTCGAGGAGCTCGGCCACGGCGACCTGTCGCTCCTCGTGAAGGTCGGCGTGCAATGGGGCCTCTACGGCGGTGCGATCTGGGCGCTCGGCACGGCGCGCCACCACGAACGCCTCGCCAAGATCGCCGCCTGCGAGGAGCTCGGCTGCTTCGCGATGAGCGAGGTCGGCCACGGCTCGAACGTCGCCGCGATCGAGACGATCGCGCGGTTCGATCCTGCGACCCGCGAGCTCGAGCTCCACACGCCCGGCGAGTCCGCACGTAAGGAGTGGATCGGCGGCGCCGCGCACGATGCGCGCTGGGCGGTCGTGTTCGCGCAGCTCGAGGTCGGCGACGCGCGCCACGGCGTCCACGCGATCCTCGTGCCGATCCGGACGCCCGACGGCGCGGCGCTCGCCGGTGTGCGGACCGGCGACTCGGGCCACAAGATGGGGCTCAACGGCGTCGACAACGGCCGGCTGTGGTTCGAGCACGTGCGCGTGCCCGTCGCCAACCTTCTCGACCGGTTCGCGTCGATCGGTGACGACGGCACGTACAGCTCGCCGATCGCGAGCCCGGATCGCCGGTTCTTCACGATGCTCGGCACGCTGATCGGCGGGCGGGTGTCCGTCGGTGCGGCGGCGGTGTCGGCGGCTCGGGCCGCGCTCGCGATCGCGGTGCGCTACGCCGAGGCGCGGCACCAGTTCGGCGGCGAGGGCGAGCGCAAGTTGATCGACTATCCGACCCACCAGCGCCGCCTGCTGCCGCACCTCGCCGAGACGATCGTGCTGCGCGTCGCGTTCGGCGAGCTGCGCCGGCGCCACGCGCAGACGTTCGCGACACCGGGCGCCGACACGCGCGAGCTCGAGGCCGAAGCCGCGGCCTTGAAAGCCCTCGCGAGCACGCGCGCCATCGAGGCGGTCCAGGCAGCGCGCGAGGCCTGCGGCGGGCAGGGCTACCTGTCGGTGAATCGGATCCCGCAGCTTCGCACCGACGTCGAGATCTTCACGACGTTCGAGGGCGACAACATCGTGCTCGCGCAGCTCGCCGGCAAGGCGATGCTCGGCGCGTATCGCAAGCAGCTCGCGACCGGTGGCAACCGCGCGGTGTTGCGCGCCGCCGCGAAGCGGGTCGCCTCGGTGCTCGGCGTGCGCCGCGCGGGGACCGAACCGACCCGCGACCGCGGGTTCCAGCTCGCCGCGTTGCGGTTCCGCGAGGACCACCTCGTCGAGACCTGCGCCGCACGGATCAAGAAGCGGCTCGACGACGGGCTCGACGGCGAGGCCGCGATCCTCGAGGTCCAGGAGCACGTCGTGGCGATCAGCGAGGCGTTCGCGGAGCGGTCGACCGCCGAGTGGTTTGCCGCGCGCGAGAGTGCGGGTGGCGAGGCGAGCCGCGAGCTGATCGCCCGGCTCGGCGATCTCGCGTTGCTGTCCCGGCTCGAGCGCCACGCCGCGTGGTTCCTCGAGACCGGCTACTTCGACGTGGCGCGCTCGCGCCAGATCCGGCGCGAGGTCGAAAAGCTGCTGCGCGAGCTCGCGCCGCACGCGCGCGACGTCGTCGACGCGTTCGGGATCCCCGATGCCTGCCTGGCCGCGCCGATCGCGTTCTTCGATCCGGCGCACCCCGTCTATCCGTGAGTATGATGGGCCGATGCCGGCCGATGATCGTCCTCCGAAGGGAGGAGCTCCTGACCCGACTCAGGTGATGCACGGCGATGCCGGCGACCTGCGGAAGCAATTGTTGCAGCAGCAGGCTGCGGCGCCGGCGCCGCCGGCGCAACCGTACGGGCAACCACCGTACGGGCAGCCGCCCGCACAGGCGCCGTATGGACAGCAGCCGTACGCGCAGCCGAATCCGAATCCGAATCCGAACCCGAACCCGAATCC
>Ga0307509_10009308_pt1 | contig 12324 bp, 18 predicted proteins | sample 10_EM_MG_FD_202245 | JGI IMG/M metagenome (GOLD analysis project Ga0307509, IMG submission 202245) | Populus trichocarpa ectomycorrhiza microbial communities from riparian zone in the Pacific Northwest, United States - 10_EM | ecosystem: Host-associated > Plants > Roots > Unclassified | place...
CGAATTAGCTCCGTAGATGAATCAGTACAAAGAAATTACATGGACACTTCTGCGAATCTTCCCGGACCGTCAGAATGAGTGTTTGGTTGCGTACACTCTCCGGAGTCCCCCCCGAAATCAACACATAGCCCCCGCCACGTATGCTTTCTGTGTTTCTGTGTGCAGTGTTGGTGCTCCTCCCTCCCCGCTCGCATGATTAGGCACGTTATCACGCCTCACTGCACCGCGGGACCGGTTGCGGGATCGCACAACCTTCCTGAGAACCCCTGCAGCTTCTTGGGCGTCTATGCTGGGAGTCGGATAGAGGCCGTTCGCAGAGATGCAGGGATGCCACTGCGTTCGTTCTTTTGGAACCTGCAGTAGCATTGAATAAATAGCTGGCTTCAATTCCAGACCCCTCGGGCCAGAACAAGTTGGTGGAGAATAAACCACTGGGTCATCCCCGTGAATCCAGTGTGCTTCCCTGCGCTTCCGAGCACTCCCAAACACCTCCATTAATATCTTGGCGTTCCAAGCACTCGGAATCTACTGTCAACGATGGAAGCACACGGAAGCGCTTCGAACCCGACTGCTCCGTTCGAATTGTATTCTCCCAAACGCTTCCAAGCTTATGGGAGCCAACTAGGCATTTTCCCGGTGACCTGACCACCCAATCAAACCCGTCAGAAACGCTTTAAAAAGGGGACAGAAGCGTAGAGACGACCCCACCCAACCACCTCTACCACCTCCAGACCTGAACACCCCTCACCTGAACATGTCCACCGAACGCCAGATCGTCGAGAAATTCAAGGAGGCGTTGGAGACGAAGAACATCGACGTCATCGTTCCTCACATGGCGGAGGATATGGCCTATGAACTTCTTCCTTCCACGTTCGTCCTCGTTCTCTAGGGCGGTACTTCCTGGATACTGAACGCTATGATGCAGGGTCGGGAGGAAGGTTAACAAGGCTCAGTGGGCCGGCATGATATCCGCCATGTGCGCTATGACGCATTCCATCAAGGTCAGTACACGGTCGTAGGGTGATGTGAATGTAACTGACGACTGACGACACTTCTAGCTGGACTTCGTTAATGTCATTGAGAACCCCTTGTTCGTCGTTGTCCAGGTAAGTAGATCCGAACTCGAGGAATTTCACTCGTGGGCTAATCCAACACTACCCTGACAGACGGACGCCACCTTTACCTTCCAATCCGGCCCAGCTCCTGAGGAGATCCTCATCCTCTTCCACTTTACTAAAGACGCAAACGGCGCTTTGAAGATCTCGAGGCTTGTGGAGTATGTGGACTCCGTCAAGATGAAGGCGTTCGAGGCGATGATGGCGGGCGGAGCACCACCTTCCTAGTGATTCGTAGAAGAGGCACGGTCGACATACGATCTGGGGCATTCTTACACCGTTCGTTACCGGGTCTCCGAGAACAACAGCCAAAGCCAAAGAACGTTGCCGGAGGTTTCGAATCAGCACCGTAGATGATTTAATACAAACAAATTTCATGGACATTTCTGAGTGCCGTTGTCTTCCCGCGCCGTCGTGATGAGTGTTTGGCTGTATGCACCCCTCCCAGAGTTTCCCCCCGAGATCAATGGCATCACCAGGTCGCCTTGCCAGTGGATGGATTGGTATCCTGGAGCTCCGTCGCTGTTCCACACCTCGCCTCGGTTGAGGTAATAGGTTGGGATCTTGGGCGTATCCTGGTTGGGAGAATTGGGTCCGAGTGGTAAAGACCGAAGCCTGGTCACCTCGTTGATCCTCGCGGTAGAGAGCTATGTGTAGGGGTATCAGGGATGCGGGGGATCGGAACGGGGGATCGGGGTCGAACGGAACCGCGAGCACAAGGGTGGATGAGCGGGTATCCCACGTTACCTTAAGCTTGCCGATAACTATCGGCAATCAAGCGTGCATGCATGTCCACGCGGGGCGCAGTCAAAAAAATGAATGACAGGTGTCGTGGTTCATTAGTTCCCCGCGAGAGAGAGTGGATGTCCCTTAATGTACATGATGTCCGAATATCGTCTATCAAAACGAATGTCGTGATAAATACTGTCCAGTGCCTGCCCCTTGCACAATACAAGTCGCTCGTGAGCGCAACGAGGATAGGGGGCTTAGAAGGCGTTGTTGACCAAGAGGTTAGGAGTCCCGCGAGCTGAAAGAGAAAGTAGCCGTGAGTATCAGAGCTAGCCGGGACGGCGAAGGGTTGGATGGTACTCACGAACTCCGGAAAGAGCGTCCTTGAGCGCTCGGCTCTTGATGGTGGTATCGACCTGAGCGGGGCTCAAGGTACTATCGAGGCCAAGGAGGTAAGCGACGAGGCCAGCGACATGTGGGCAGGCCATGGAAGTTCCGGAGAGGCTCTGAGCTGATCCGTCGTTGAAAGTAGAGATGACATTGAGACCAGGAGCCCAGACGTCGACGCCTGAACCGAAGTTCGAGAAGGAAGCCTTGGTGTCGGAGATGGTAGAGGCAGCAACGGTAATGGCTTCCTTGACGCGAGCGGGAGAGCTATTGATAGCATCCTGGTTGTCGTTTCCGGCAGCGACGACAACAGGGACGCCGGAGTTAAAGAGCTAGAAGAGGGACGAGGGATTAGGGCGGGCGAACGGCTTGATGCAATTCACGGGGCTTACTCGGACAATGGCGCTGTCGAGGGCATTTGAGACACCACCTCCGAGACTCAAGGAGGCAACAGAGGGAGTTTTCGTGCGTTGGAATTCAGTAGCAACAAAGTTGACGCCGGATATGCTGTGAAAAGAAGGAAGTATCCACAGGTGAGCAACCATTGTCTTGCACAATGAAAGGGGCGGGTCCTCACATATCGGAGTTTTGACCAGCGCCTGCATCGCTAAGAACCTTGACACCGACGACTTTGGCGGCCTTGGCAACACCACTATTGATAGCGAGGGGGCGTGTAAATACCGGATAAAGAGAATAATGGAACAAAAGCAACGCACAATTGGCTGGAAACGGCAGTCCCAGCACAGTGGGTCCCATGTCCGTTTCCGTCTTTTTTCACGAACCCATTACCGCTTCAGGGGGAAAAATCAGATACTTCTCCAGCTGACCGAGATCTCTGTGGACGACTCACAATGTGGCTCCAAAAGTAGCACGACCTTCGAATTCGGGATGCTCGGCGAAGATACCGGTATCTGCAGATGTTGATGAGGTTCCGCACACTGAACGGTGAAGCACTTGGACCCACCAATGATGTAGACGGTGGAGCCAGCCCCAGCAGTGCTGTCGAATGAGTAGGCGAAGTTGAGTGCCCTGTCATTCTGACTGGCCAGCTTTGTTGCGGAGGAAATTCGACTCAAACCCCAAGGAGCATTGTTTCTGATCGAGTTTCGTCAACATTAGTATTCGTCACAGGGGTTGGATAGAGGGACGCACTGGGTAACCTTAGCCAAGGCCTCCATGATACCATCTTGCTCGATGGCCTCAACCCGGGGGTGGGCCCTCAAAGTCTCCAGATCGTCGTCGGATAACTCTCCCGCAAACGCGCCCATGGACTCCCACTGGTGGGTGATATTTGATGCAGATGACATGGTGCTTGTAAATGTCTTGACGTTGTTATCGGTGCTCGATATTCCTGACTCCTGTTTGAGGGTAACAATATATCTTCCAGGTAGAGAATTCTCTGCTTTGGAAATGCGCAAAAGGGGGGAGGGTGCCGCCAGGGCAGAGAGAATGTAAAGACCGAGGGCAACGAGCTGGGAGTTGGAGAACATTGTCGAGGAGCTGGCAACTGGTGACGACGGATAAAGGACTGAACGCGGGGACTAAAAAGCCAAAAGGGACCTGCCTGAGGGATAGAGAAAAGCTTGCAAAGGTCGGGCATGGATATTTATACGGAGCTAGACACGGAGTCCCCCTGACGACGGGTACCTCATGGTCCTCGTGTGAACGAAAGGCTTGGCAGTGCATTGCGCTTCGGGGCCAGGGCGGGTGATACAATGGAGGATAAATGAAGCGGATTATTCGCGTGGTCTATGCACGATAGCGGCAGCCGTGCCAGCCCACGTAAAAAATAGGACAGAGACGCGCACGTGGGGCGTTATCGTCGACAACGAGGCCAAGGTCTTTCGGCCGGTTTAAGCGGTTTACATCCCTCCAGTTTCGATACGGTCTCTGAAGATGAAAATGAAGTGCAGTTTATGGGTCGTCGGGGTTGGATGGAGGTCAAAGCCATGAAACGAGTAGGCGGTGAGGTGGCAGCCCTGACACGAAACTGGTCCCAGTATGATGGTGCCCCGGCGATCACCGGAATCGTTAGACGCTCTTTGCCTCGCCCGAACCACAATAGCCCACCACAGGAAGCCGGTGATAGGGGTGATGGTCGCTGCGGTCTGCGGGTTCTCTTCGTGCGGCTCGAACGCACCGGGGGCGAGGAAACGGAAACGCAAACATAGATGTCACGAGGTGAGCTGCCGGGCGCAATTACAGCTTTCTGCATAGCACCCTCCCACGGACATGATCATCCTAAGAGCGATCTAACCGCTCCGCCAAATCCTCGAGGGTAGAACGGAATGGACTGCGATTTCTGCTTCTGAAGGGACCTTCCTCACATGTCCGTACTTTGGTGAGGACCACGGGACCTAGCAAAGACTTTCACCGAGTGATCCGTGTACCGAACGTCGCGCCAAGCGCCATTGTCCGTCGTAATTGGTGCGCGGGTCCCTCCATGACGACGTGGGGGATGTCGGTGATCGACCTTTCGAGCATCAACCGTGCAGATGATCGATCACTGGTCCCAGCTTCCCTCCGAGTCCCTATTTTACCGTGCCATAGCCGCTTTTCGCACGACAAGGCTTCTTCTCTTCGTACGCTCAACCTGGGGAACGAGGCGCCATGCCACGACCGTTGTCTCCCTTTCTGCGCTCTCCGGGGGCCTGCTTATCCACGCGACATTGGCAAACGCGGGTTTGTCTGACGCCCCTTTTCTAAATGAGAATCCACTACCATGCGTGCAGAGAACGCGAGCTGTAGGAGTTGCATGGTTCAATGACCGGGATTCTCCAAGCACTTTCCGTGTGAGACGGCGTTCGGTCCAGGGGAAGTGTGCGGACACGTCGCCTCCACCGGGTGTCACCGGGTGAGTGGAGGATAGGACCGGGGAATGTTTCCCAACATCAGCCTCGAGATTATTTGAGGTGTCCCAGCCAAGTTGCTTATGGTGGAGAGAAATGAGTGGTAGCGGATGATAGAGCCTTGTGAGGGTGGACTTCTTGAACTCGGGGGTCCCCAATGTGTATGTTACGGGGTTTAATCAACGTGTTCGTGGAACGGTGGTGAGATGCTTATTGAAACCCCTGAGATACTGTGGCGATGGCGAATGCAACTGGAAAACCAGTGGAGTGCTCCGAGAATCAGAGGCCTGCAGGAGTGATATTCCCCCCCCGGCGTGGCGGAAGTGAAAAGTGGATCTTCCATCTTTAAAGTGGGGTCTGAAAGTGGGGTCGGGTGGTCGTCGTTGGGAGTACCTTCGCCAGCGTGGTTCGGGATGTCCGCCCCACCGATGAAAATCGCGAACGGATGTCCTGCGGGACGCTCCGGGGCCGTACTCTGTGCCCGTTCGATTTGAAGTAGGGACCAAGCAGCCTTTCACCCAACCAAACACGAGCAAGCGCGGTAGGTCCCTTCGAGAGCGGGGAGGACGAGGGTGTCCTGAACGGGCGATCGCCGGACACGCCGGTGCATTTCAGAAGGCGGGATCGACAGAAGCTGCCAAAGCGGCACTACCGTGATGGAAACGTTTAGATCCCAAGATGGGCGGCGAGGGCGGTGCCGAGAGGGAGATTTGGCAGGCTGTGACATATAACGGGCAGCAACTCCGTGATTAGGTGGGGTCCAACCCCAGGGGCCAATTCGTTTGCCATGGCTCGAGGATCCTGCGGGATCCACAGTTTCCTCACCACCGCGAAGGCCACATCGATGTGATGTACAAGCTGGCGGAGAGGATGGACTGAGGTCTGACGGCGTCGGCCGGAAGATTCGAGGGGTGTGAGCAGGTCGGTTCCACTGAACGACGCCCAGCGATGACCGTGGATAAGCCTCCGAACACAGAAAAGAACCCGATTGGGGTGGTTGGGACGCGCGGGAGACGAAAACGCGTCAACGGAAAGCAGGGTGTTGACCAGATCTTCAATATAAGTATTTCGAGGTCACGATGTTATCATGTTGACATCGGGAGTTTTGCGAAGGTCCAAAGATTTGGGTTGAACCGGTATTGATCCTCCCTGGTTCCCGGTCCGCGACTGGACAGAGACGATTTAGTCCGACCGGGCAAGGCGGAAGTGAATCAATGACTGCGCCATTACCTGCCACCCTGAGGGAGTTCGGCGCCAACGTACTGAGATCCTGGCCCTCGTCTCTCCGCAACCCTGCAGGGGGTCTGCCACGCTCAGATGTGAGTGAACAACTGGTGCACATCCACTGGCACGTATTTAAGTAGTGGTACGAATGGAGGAAGGGGACCGCGTAAATGTGCATTGAGCGCGATGGCCAGAGAACGGTGATGGGATGGTTCGCCGCTGTGGTATGAGTCATCAGGAAAATCCACCTCATATTTGTGCTTGTGGTGTTGTGATGCACTTCGGCGAAACTCCCGCACACTCTTCCATAACCACTGCAGTGCTTGGTCTGCGGAAGCGCGCTAATACGTCTCATAGGGTCCTGCCTTCTACACTGAGCGTTCTGGGAATCGGCGTTGCGGTGTGGAATCGAGTGATGTCACCGGTGTTCCTTACGCGTTACATACGGAGTACCTGTCGACTCAGACGCGCAGGTGGGATTTGGCGAGCAAGAACACTTCGTTACAGCGGTCGTCAATTTGATAGGCCGTCATTCTCTGGGAGCAGGGTCTCAATTTGTTGTTTACGTTTTGAACCTGTGAGGGCTCGGGACCTCGGCGTCACACCAGATTCCGGCCCGGGTACTTACCCGGCACGAAACCCATCCCTGCGCCTACTAACCGATCCGGAACACACCTAAGGATAAGGTTACGTCTATGCCGGCACCCACCGCGAGCGATTAGCACACCATAGCGCCCGGGGTGGGTGTCGTATCATTTCCACCACCCATCACAATACGAATTGAACTATGGTCCGCCCGACGAGAACGGATAAAAGACACCCATCGGTAGGGTCATTAACCATTTCCAAGCATGCACCGCTCACCCCGTCCCCCAATAGGAGTGCGATAATGGGAACTCGCAAAGTGGATGATCGAACAAAACACAGGGCACGATGTCGTGATAGAGGTGATACCATAGTGATGAGGCTGTTAAAGGAGGGTATCCAGACGCAAATATGGCTAAGACCCCACCTCAGAGCTGTGTCGTATCACCTCGGCCAAGCCGTATATGGTCAAGCCGTACACCGAAGAAACAGAGCTCGAGAGGATTGAAAGCGCGCACTTAATATTCACATTCACAGTTCACAATTTACGGAGAAACGATCCAACGAGCGTGACGGATAGGAATAGCCCCTGATTTCTGCCGGAACCTGTAATAACCTAATCCAAAGTCGTCCTGTTCGCACTGCTCGGGAACTTCAATTGCTACTCAACATCCCAGAACGCAACTGGGTGATGGGTGACGGTTAGGCAACTCCATTCGCCAGCAATTGCCACCATTAACCCCGCCGACATGCGAAACGGTAGGGGTAAGCTAAGATACCAGACTACGAGTAAATTAGACTCGTCAGCATGACCAAGGCAGAGGTTGATCGATTCCTCAGTCCGTACGACGTCGTGTGGGAGTGCCGACTAACGTCGATCGCCCAACAAGTGGGCGCTGGCTGAGTGTCGTGCAAGACGTGTTGGAGGTGGAGGTGAAGAGGACTTGCCAACGATTCGGCGGAGAATCAGAATATTACAGGTGGGGCGGGGTTGGGGCGGGGAGAAAAAGGTTTGGGGGGATGGGAATGGAATACAGGCGAGATCGGCAAATTGGTCTGGTGGATGGATGACTGGCAGGGAATCAGAGCCAACACACGAACCGGCCCAGGCCGCGATGCCGGGGTGCCGAACCACAATAGGATGAAAAAGGAAAACAATGGATTGGGGCCCTATTATCCTGGCCTGTCAAATTGGCAACCACTGTACCGGGCATTTCCCTGATGCTCATCCCCGAGTGAGGGCGGACTTCTGTTGGAACGCCCAGTTGGGATACGAAAGGTGCCGGTAGGACATAAGGGGGCCCCCAGAACAGCCTTGCTCCAGCTTTGACTTTACGCACGAGGGGGTACAGTATGAGTGTGTAGGACGGCAACTGGCGGATGCTGTACGTCTTATTGTTGGCCAGTGACTAATGGCCTCATGGACGGAAGAGCACGGTACGACCTTCCGGAGGTATATCCCACCTAAAAGAGGTGCGGAGGAGCGTTGGTAGGGGAGAACCAGCATGCGGTGCCTATGGTTTGACGTAAGACGCCGGGAAACAGGGCACTCGTGCCTGGTCTGTGGATCTGAAAGTTGACATCGTCGACTCTCTCATTCCACGAGTTCTGGAAGGAAATGTCCGCATTGCCGAACTCTGCCGCGCCGCGCACCCCTGCGTGGTTGCTTCTCATGACCACCGCTGTGCAACGTTTATGGGTTGAGTGAGATCAGTAAACAGGTCCAAAAGCGAGGCACAAGCTCCTTGGCTTTTACGTCTAGTCATGGGCATTGTGTGCTACCGGACCTCTCCTCCAACTAATATATGCCTCTTTTAGGCGGGGCGTACATCCGGAAGCTCGTGCCGTGCCTTTTTTGCCCACGAGCCCATCAGTCATTGCTCAATAGTGATAGGTACTTTCGCTACTTCAAGCTATAGTGTCTGGCCGAGCCAGATGCCGCTGCCCGGCACACTTGCACCCCCTCATGCGTTGCGTAAAGTTGAATGTGTGGCTATGCTATTTTTGGTACCCTATTATCCTACTGATGCCTTTCCTGGGTGGATGTTCGAGGATTCCAACCTCGATCTGGGACTGATCGATCAGCGTACAACTTCAAGTGAAAGATCCAACCCCGATCAAAGATCAACCCAACCTCACGGGTCCTCTTTGCAGAGATCGGCCTGTGCGGAGGCTACACGTCCTAGGGCGGACTATGTACGTTGAACGTTCTGTATGATACCGCGATGGATCGGAAGAAAGAGAAACGCACTCGGAAACCTTATTTTCTCTGGTAATGCAGCATTGATACTATAAAGCCTCCGTCACCCCCTTCCCTCGCCGTCCCCCCCCCTCACTCTCATGTCCCTTCTACCCCAGTCCCATGCTCTCCACCAAGGGGAGCAATCAGTCGTCGGGCGATATCCCACCCTTCAGTCCCTTCCTCACCCACCACCGCCGCCCCAACGCCATGCCAGGAGTTCACCCACTCCGGGCCTGGACGACGCGTGTCTCTCGCAGCGTTACGCACAAATGGCTTGGGGATTCCTGTTGTCTTCGCCACCCGCCTGCCATTGGCTGGGTCCAGGGGAGGTCAGGATCATTGGTGAACACCCAATAGCTGCCGGAGGGTTCGCGAACGTTTGGGAGGGGACGCATGACGGTCGCAAGGTCGTGTTGAAGTCATATCGTTGTTACCTGTCGTTCGATGTCACTAACGTCGTCGCGGTACGTTACGACCGTGCCTGCCCCGAGTACGCTGCTAACTGCTCCCCACAGAGGTTCCACAACGAGGTTCGCATGTGGACCCTCCTCCACCAACAAGATGTGGACGTAGTACCACTTGTGGGGGTGTACTCTGTTGAGGACCACCCTTTCTGTCTCGTCTACGAGTACGTGGATGGCCTCGACCTGAGGCAGTATTTGAGCGCCAAACCCGACGTGGGGAGGCTGGAGCTGGTACCCATTCCATCCTCCGGTCGTTTGCTACTTGTCAACCCTCTTACCTCCTCCACCAACAGTTGGTGGGAATAGCTCACGGTTTGAACTGCATGCACGACTTGGGCATCGTTCACGGGAGGCTCGAGACGGTGCGCCCTCCCTCCCGCACGCTCGCACCACACGGCTCACACCCACCTTGTGTTTTAGGCAAATATCCTGGTTGATGAAGACGGCACTGCGTGGATTGCCGGCCTTGGCAATACGGCAGTCCTTCCCCACTCTACAGCTCAGGCGGTGGAGAGCGGAACCAGCACCGATAGACTTTGTTGTAGCCACGCGCCGGAATCGGCCTGGCCGGAGATGCCGCCGAATCTGATTGATCCCTCACATCCCACCGAGGCCAAAGATATGTATGCGTTCGGGGTTCTGGCCTGGGAGGTACGGACTAACTCCTTTATATTGTATTCCGATGTGCTCACTCGAGGCAGATCCTCACAGGGCAGCCCCCATTCTTTGAGATGACGGGGATTGCGGCAATGCACTCGATGTTGAACGGCGCTCGGCCACCGAGACCGGACAACCACGAAATCTCAGATCGACTATGGCATATGATCGAGCGTTGTTGGCACAACGTACCCTCGAAACGCATGTCAGCTAGAGAGGCAGCTGACCTCCTAGAAACAGAATTAAGGCATAGGCCGGGTTCCCATCCCGTACCCCATGCCGAATTGCCAGCCAATCGGAACACGCTGGGTAATCAGGGCGGAACCGTGTCCGCTCTCCGCAACCTTATTAGCCATTTCCTGATTTAGTGTTATTGGGCGGGCGTGCTTTACGGAAGGAATGTAGTGTATTTGTATGGGAAGAGATTCAATAAATGTGTATCATAACCGAGCCGCGAACCTCGTCCGCGTGCGCCTGAGTATGACCGGCCAGATGCACCGAGGATCGGTGACTCAGTGAGGCCAACGCAGACAACTGGGGTACAGGAAGCTACAGAACTGATTCAACAGCCTACCGTAGCGGTGGATGCGATGTTTGAGGTAGTTCGCGAGCCATACAGTGATACTCAAATGCATAGGAATTGAATGTCGAGGTTCTACGCACGTGGATAAACACTAGTGGTACTGGAGGCGATTACATGTTTCTACAGACCACCCGTCTGCGGGTACGATTACCCTCGGGTTTAAAGCGACCTAACGGCATTCACTTTCGCCAACTACCCCTACCAAACCCTCCACGAGGAGAGTAGAACGAACCGGGCTGTGGTTTCGGCTTTCCGAGGAATCCACCCTTGTCTGTGTCTGTACTTTGGCGCGGACCGCGAGACATAGAAAAGACGTTCGTCGGGTCCATAGACCGACTGTCGCGCCAAGTCTTGTTATCTGTCGTAGCGATAGCGTGTCGGGCCCTCCACGACGACGTTGGGGACGTTGGGGGTGTTGGGGGTGTTGGCGATCGAGGACGAATAGGCGTAGATGGTCGATCGTTGGTCCCGGCTTCCTTCACTCCACCAGCCTTGCCCAGCTCTGCTTTTTGTTGGGCAACCTCGCATTTAAAGCACGAATCCCGTGTCTTGGACCGGTGACACCTTTGGCTGACTTTATGGCCACAGGGGAGTTCTATTTGCACCCTCACCGCGCAGGCCAGATCTTTGTGATCTCGAAGGTTGTGACACTTGCGAGGGCATATGTGAATCCCGCAACTCATGGGGATACCGCTGCGTAACCGTGAGTTCATACGATCAACGTAGGAAAGGGGTATAGAGGTGACACGAACCAAGGTTCAGAACACCCGCCATCTGGGCACAGGGTTTCAAAGGCCTCTGGATCCTTCAGAACGCTCCTGGTGTCGCTGTGCTGCTCGCATCGCACTGGTAACCCGTCGTAGAAGTACCCGAGTCGCTTTATCATTTCGAGGAACTTGGACCAGATCTCCTTTCCACTCCGCGACTTGAGGAACGTTTCGCTATTGCCAATGATTATGAGTCCAATACGGGCGCGTGAGAGAAGGACGTTCAGTCGTTCCGGGGAGGACATAAACCCGATGTTTCCCTCTGTGTTACTCCGAGTGAGAGACGCGACGATGATATCGTTTTCTTCGCCCTGATAATTGTCTGTACCCCCCCCCAAAAAAAAAAAAAAATTAGCGGAAGCTGCTATGAGAGGCGGGGAACCTCACCGATGGTTGCGACCTTCAGGGACTGCTCCCTCCGATCTGACAAGTCAAGTTTTCCCAGCAGCTCTCCCAGTCCGGCCGTTATAAGTTGCTCTATATCCATCTCACCGACCGCGACCTCGTTGCTAGTTTCCAATGCCTCCCGCAACCCAGTCAGCTGTCCCAGATACGGAGTCAAGACTGTGATCTCGCTCGAGCTGTATCCTTGTTGCTTGAGGTACTTCACAATCTTCACAACCATATCCGCCTCGAACTTGTTCCTCTTTGAAGTGGTTGCCCCAAGGTATTTTGGATCGAATAGACTGGAATCGTCATCCTCCGGGTGATTGTGGTCTATG
>Ga0307509_10009309_pt1 | contig 12323 bp, 13 predicted proteins | sample 10_EM_MG_FD_202245 | JGI IMG/M metagenome (GOLD analysis project Ga0307509, IMG submission 202245) | Populus trichocarpa ectomycorrhiza microbial communities from riparian zone in the Pacific Northwest, United States - 10_EM | ecosystem: Host-associated > Plants > Roots > Unclassified | place...
GGATGGAGAAATGGTTGTTTAAGTAGAAAGGCATTGGTTGTCATGTACCTTTTTGTATGGAGCCCCATACAAAAATCTAGGTCACTTTCACACAGGCTGATGCAATCATGAACAATGGAAGCAGCTTGGATTCCTTGTACTTCTACTTCTAGAGGTTTGAATAGATTGTGATTCTCTAGCTGGAGGATCGATTTGAAGTGTCTCCATGCACACAGTGTTGGGAATTGTCGGTTTGAAAATGCCAAATTTGGCCCTAAAACCAGTATCGGACGAATCTTTTTGCCCCCATACTTTAATAGGACAGTTCCCTTCGGGTGCCCCATGAAAAAGACCTTTTCCCTTTCGTTCCAAAAATTCCCATACAACCGCTTCTATGATACAAGTGAATTGCCACAAAATGAAACGGTTGTTTTCCCCCTCGTTCCTGCCAAACAAACTCTAAGTTAGTAGCCAACAGACTACCAGTACAGTAGTCCATGTTTTCCTCCTCTCACACACCCTCCCATTCTTCTTGCTGCTTACCGTTGTATCTCGTGCGTGATGGACAACCAGCAGTCTAGGGTGCGGGAGGCTAGTCGGACAGCTCTCTATCTAAACGCTGAGAATAAGCCTAGTTTTTGCTTTTCCTAGATCTTTTTTGATAATTCTAAAATACTTGGCTTTCCTTGCCAGCGTTCCCAATGGTCCGGCTTGTCTGGCTTTGATGACAGGAACGTTTGGTCGGTCCTCCTTGATGCTAACGACTAGACTGGCCTAGCTCAAGTAGTTCGGTCTGGTCCGCGGTACTCGCTCGTTTAACTCGGGTAATCGTTCGGTGAGTTGCTCTTTAATTACGGACATCTCTTGCTCCCCGCCACGCGCCCCCGATGGTACCCATTGTTACTAATGCTACTTAAATAACAATGCCCCGAACAGATTTGTTACTCACCCCTCAGACAAACCTTTCCAAACCGCTTTGGGACTTTTCGCGCTTCACTTCCGGATGAATTTATCCCAGCCCACATAGACACTCCGAGGGGATGTGTTACTCTTGCTGCGACCCCGGTTGCGCCTCATTTCCAGTGTGGTGAGCATGGATCTACCGCCTGGTGGAGTCTTGGCAAACACATCGATTGCCAAATTCTGCTATGGAAGGAGGTCGGGCGCAAGGGGTTTAAGAGGGTGAGTAGCCTTCGTGCTCATGTATTAAACAATCATAGGATCTAGTTTGTCCTATCATCTGGTGATCAGGTGAAAGTAGTGTAATCACAATGTATCACTCGGGTTGGTTATTTGAGTGAAATCAAGACATCTTTAAATAGATCGCATTCGCTCGCCCTATCGCTCTTCTCTTATCCGCCTCTCCAAATATCATAGTGACAGACTATATATGCAAATTTCCACACCCAGGGCAGCCACCAGGATTTTGTTCACTCCCATCCCAACCCTCGTATATCTAGAACTCACAAAGGCCTTACCCTTGGCGAGGCCGGGCAACACTTGGTATTTTAGAATGGTTGGTGGGGGAAGTTTCGTGACTGAATCCCAGGCGAATCTGAAAAACGGAGCATACTATCCTATCTCTTTCATAATAGATGCTTTAATTACGCGTTCAAAAGAGGGCACAAGTCTACAACGAGTATGAGGACAAATGGCCATGGTGGTGCCGCCCCCGAAGCAGTTCTTAGTGTTGTGGCTTCCGCCGCAATGGTAGAAGTGGTACTAAGTACTGTGATGAATTGCGGACAGGAGGGAAGAAATGGAGATGGAGAGGTCCAAGAAAGCGGAAGCTTTGACTGAAGAGCGGGTATAACACAATGCTACATCCGCTTCCGCCTCAGATTTCCACTAACAATATTGCTATGCATCGTGCTTGGATCAGTGTTCCGAACCATCCGGGGGACCCACAGGGACGGCAAGGATAATCCCGGGGGGGGGACGACAAGAGAGATGGCAGGACCGCCGGGATTGGGCAGGAGATAATAGGGTGTATCAGAAGACGGTAGGGTGTGGGTAAAGAGTGTAGGGTTTGGGTGGGGACTGCCGGGGGGGGGTCCACAGACGGCAGGTGTTGGAAATGGCGGCCGGGCACATGTGGAAAAAAATGAGGGGGATGGCAGAGGAGGCCTGCAGACAAACTATGAGTGATATATGGTGATGCTATGTAACCGACACTATAAACAATATACCTGCATGAAAGAGAAGAAGGTTAAATAGATCATTAGGTACTCCAAGTATTAAGATAGGACTGAACCAACAATTCCGCTACGAGCCTTATTTTCTCTTTAAAAAATATTTCCATAAGTCTTTTGCTTTATTTAACTATAGTTAGGGTGATGGTGTCGCAACAGAGCCAAAGAACTAATGCAACGGAAGTTGACTCGTAGCACAATGCCTGGGATGTTCCAGAAGAGTTACCGGGAAACTCAAATGACCCTCCCGGATCCGGATATCTGCAACCAATATCAGAACTTTCCCTCACACATCCCCCGACCCCTTCAATCAAGTTTTTCCAAGGACTTCTGGAGAATACGGGGCCTAAGTAACTGGAAGGTTTTTTCGCTTAGGGAAGGCCTCCTCGTAGCAAGTCAGGAAAATTAAGGTCGGTCAGGGTACTTAGGGACGCGATCATAGAGTGGAGTCCGGCCCTTGTGCTGAGCAAGAAAACACAATATATCACTCGGCATTCCTATCATACCATGCTCAAGCGCTAACAGGCAACTCCGCGGCAGTATCGCGCAGAGAGATCCTCCTAGGGCGGAAACGATAGGCTGCTTAGTACTGTACGAACCCGTCGGCTGTTTTCGGCAAAGCCAAGCTGACCACTTTCCCCAAGCACAACCACACCAAACATTTTAACCTTCTTTCTAAGGGCCAGTTATCCCCAAAGTGTATTTTTAATGTTTTATTGCAGAGTTCCGTAAAAGTCATGGGTACTTTCCCTTCCTACACCAAAGATGGCGATTTTTAAAATCGCACAACAACACCAGTTGAGCATCAATTGATTATCCACCACATCGAAGGAATCTAGAGCTTTCCCAGTCTTCAGGGTATCCAAATCTTAGTTGAATCAAACTAGTTTTGTGGCCTTGGTAGACCTGTGAAAATCATCATTTTCAACATGTGTGCTTCCCCATAAGGGGCCCGTCCAAACTTCGGGGCTTGGCACCAGCTATTCGACACCAGGATCTGTTCTTACATGTGCGAGGGCAACTAGCGATTAATTGCAACCAAAGAGACATGCCAAATCTCTGAGCTCCTGGCAGCTAGTTGAACTTTTGTGCTAATTGGCGGTGATGCTCCGGAAGACCAGTGGATTTAATTAGGTCGGATTTCGCTTACTTTGGTACAGGGTCCGGTAAGCAGTTATGGAACAGTTATTCAAGGTTAAGCAGCCAAATATATCCCTGTCTGTTCAGGTTAATAGGTTCCTACCCATGTATGTGCTTTACCCAACCGTCAATAATTATCGTCAAAGAATTATATGAAGTGTCTCTCGCTTCAATAATACAGGCGGAAAGCCAATGCCATTGTATTTTCAGTTATCCTGCATGTTTCCTGTTGCAGAGGGATAAATTTCAAGCGCTGTGTTTGGCATCCACACAAGTACTGTACCCTGGTATTTTCATGCCTCAGAGTGTTTTTTCCACTGTTTTTACAGCTGTATTTCTTGCAAGGGTTATACTAGTAGGGCACACTTATTGCTATTTCGCTATTGCTTGAAAAATATGATATTGAGCTCGTACCATACTGTACTTAGGGGTTGACAAAAGCCAGGCGCACCACTATTACGAGGTGTGGAATTTGTGTGAGGACTAAACAAGATTGAAAGGTTCGAGTGATGCCTGGTGGGATTATTGTTTTGCCGCCAGCAAAGGGTCGGGCGCACTTCAGCAAGGAGAAGTGGCACTTCAGAGAGCAACACGCTGGACGGGTTCTTGTCGTACCGCGCCCGAAATACCCTTGCACTCAAGTACAATTATTCTTGTTTTTAAGAGATTACAACAGGCAGCATAGCCTTGTTGCAGCATAAGCTGACGCGAAGACTTTCTAAGAAGAGCCAACATCAGGCACCAACGGCCATATCACGTCACCCATCATAACGCCGCACAACCCCGCGCGTTGTAATCTGGAATTGATATTCTGCTTATCTTCTGTCCCCACCTTTCTACCTTAGGACCTCGAATACTGCCAACTAAAATATTCCACGCAGTCGAAAATTCCGGACTTTGGAATGGGGCGAAAGACAAAGCAAAAAAAGCTCTGCGCGACCCCTCTGAGAGACATAAAGAGCTGAAAAAACACTAGAACTTACGAGAGGAAAGCACGAGGCAACTCGAACTACATAGCGCTTTGTCTGATTTCTAGGGATCTGGCTGGCCAAAAAAATGATCTGGCCTAGTATTTAGGTAAAGGCTAGGGTCAAACTTTTTTTTTGGCGAGTACGAGTACTATATTGCCCCCTCCTCATCTCCCCCGTGCCCCGCCCCCTCTACGTTACAGTCATGGTTGCATATATCAGCGCTGAGCGAGCTATTGCGCTTGGCGTGGAGTGCAGCACGGGCCGACGGGCCCACCAAAAACTGAGCATGTGGCCTTGGCACGCGCAGCCTGTCGCGAAAAAAGAAAAATAGGCCATTGCTGAGATGAATCGTCAGGAACACAGATTACCACCCCGATCCCTTGCAACTACCCGGTCGCACAAGGCTTTAAACAACACATCCAGTGTTTTGAGATGTCAGGCTTTCCAGCTCCCTCCGTAGCCTGAATGGTTGGATATGTTTTGCCAGGGAGCAACCCCACATTTGAAAGGTGTCAGGCTTCTGGGCAAAATTTGCTGCCTTACTACATCCAGATCTAAAGATCACCGGATCTTGCTCGCACGGCTCGCTAATACTATATCAGGGGCCTCGGTGGTGGTGGCCTGGTGGAAATGCCCACAGTCCGCTGTCAATCGCACCAAATTCTTATCCGATGGCCTTGCTGTCTTGGGATAGCGCAGTTTCGCTTTTAGAGTAAATCTACTGCAAAGCAGGAAATATATAAATCTACGATGTCCCTTTCGGAGGGCAGATACAGTCTAGCGACTTTGGGAGAGAAATGCCGAGCCTCGGGTTTACATACCGTAGACTTTCGAAAGAACAGACCGAAAGAAAAAAGAAAGTAGAGAAATATTAACTGTTCACAGTCTAAAATTCAGTGAGGTTGCAGAAAACGCACGGGAAAAACAAAGCTAGCTGGGCCGACTAGACAAAAAAAGAAAAAAGGAAAAAAGAAAAAGGAAAAAGGAAAAAAAAAGACACCAAGCCATCATTACTCGCAAACGCATGACGTTTGTGAACACAACTGTTATTGCATACGGGCAAAAAATCGGCCGGAGCCTCATGGCTTTGGTGTATGCAATAGCAGTTGTGTTCACAAACGTCATGCGTTTGCGAGTAGGTGATGCTATCTCTACCACCATTGCTTCTGGTGGGAGCTTACGAGGCCCCTTGGCGCCCCTTGGTGCAGACCTCAATCCAGATGAGGACTGCATCGCACATCCATATCCCTGCCTGAATAATTACGCCTTACTTAGTATTAAGCCTTAAGAGAGATAAAATAAGAAACAGTTTGCGATATGGAATCATAAGGACAAAGACTTCCCAGAAAACAATGCTGCGGAGAAGCGCTCATTCAGAAAGGTATTAGGGATTTGGGGTCGGTAATAATACTAAGGGAGCGGGGCAATCACCTGTTAACCAAAGGACGATTGCGAGTGCGGGAGTAATCTGTCCATATTTTGGGTTATGTATCAGGTGATAGAGAATTGTCCAGCATCCATACTGCCAGCGTACAGTACTCAATGCTTTGAACCTACCAGAGTGCCCTGTATTTCTTTCTGCATGTTCCAGGTCTAGTCTAGCAGATGATGGTTTCATGTATCTGGGCACATCCTTAGATATCTGCTCCCCGTTGGCATAATGTCTGCCACCCATATTACATATCCCTTAAAACTTCCAACACCGCTGGGATTCTCAGATCCTGCAGGCTCTGGAAAAACCTTGCTGGCAAAGCTAGGGTTTGTCTTACTTTGACATAGCCTGGATGGACTAGGCACCGATTGAGGGGCATTTGGGCGAAGTGACACAGGCTCTCGCCGGGTGTGCTCATTGTCGCTTCCCCTTTCATCAGTGCAACCCCACTTTTTGCCGACAACAATCATACTCACAAAGTATCACTCGACCCCGGAATCCAGTCCCCTGGACTAAGGTGTGAGCATAAGTCTGGCGAAGTTTACAGATGAGGCAAGAGCCCTACAGAAAGCTCGAAGTAAAGTCCTGTAAAAAGAGAAAATTTTTTTGGCGAAGTTTTGTTCATTGGCAAAAATTAATCTTTGTGTAGCCGCTTTTTTATTTTTTCCTGAAGCTACTGGGCCAATCTACGTTGGTTTTTGGTGAGAGAAAAAAGTATGTTGAACTCTCATCCAGCAGCTAGAGGGAATCCTGTTCTTAGAGTAGCCGAGAGGCAATCAGGTCAACCGGAGGGGTTCCACAGATTTAACCCTAATACCTAGTACAAACAGCTGCCACGTCTCCATTTGAAAGTGCCCCTGACTGTTGATAACCTCCGAGTACGTCTGCGGGCTGTCTGCAGGCTGGGGGATAGTAATACACGGTATTCACACCACTTCGGGGGCGGATCCGGGGCTGTTCGGTTTCTAGTCGCGTTTGAGGCTCCTAGACTGCAGTGGATAGCAAGGGAGAGAGAGTGCGACTGGGACGGGATGAGCGACGTTTCACTGCTTTACCCCCCCCCCCCCCCCCTGCATTTCAGAAGCTGATCAGACAAGTTGAACGAATGGACTGGGTAGGAATCAAGGAGTTCGGGTTTATGAATGCACCTTGAACTCAAAAGTGAATCTCCGAGTTTTATTCTAATGCCTCAAATGATGACACCCTTGGGCACATGTCACAATCTAGGTGGAGCAATACCGGACTCGTAACTATATCTTAACCCATAGCGTAGTAAGGAATTTATTGAGAGGAGAAAAACGTGGAGAGCCTAAGTGGAGATGGTTACGGAGGCACAGCTCCTAAGTTTTGTATGTTCCACAGGGGGTAAGGGAAGCAAATTTAGCTTGAGGAACTTACAAAACTTAGACGCTGTGCCTCCGTACAATTAGAATGCGCATTCTGAGTGATGGATGAGCAAAGTGGTGTGTAATTCTAAACTTTTCACTGTAGTACCAGTAACCCTGCTGTGAATTACGACGCCTGCATGTCAAGAATGTCACTTATTGCTCCCTGCCAGGAGCTGCTATGCGAAAGGCTCTCTTGTGTGCCGGGTATCAAGTGTAAGTCCGTTGAACGCCTCTGATTTGCCTGGCTGTTTCTCAAAAAGCTGGATTCTTACTAGCTACTGGGGGAGAGTGCAATAGACCTTTCTCTTTCACGGAAAATTAGCGTAGACTGGCCGAATAGCAGCAGAAAAAATAATGCGATTATACTTATTATAATTTCTACCCATGAACAGACTCATGCTCACACCCTAGTACAAGGGTCAGGCGTGTAGCGATCGCAAACACAGCTTCAGAGTCTCTGTGGTTTTTAAAGATTTTTGCTAGTATTCCACATTGGTGTCTGAGAAGGCTTCATGCCGGCGCCTTGTACAACGAATATGGTTGGCGCGCGAGGAGCTTTTCGCCTAACATGTCCCCAGCCTCCAAAAAACGTACGAGTAAGGGCCCGTTTACTGATCCGTTGCGTTTCGAGATTTTGGTGGGGAAAGCAGAGGGTGGCGTCTCAACCAGCATCATATTCTGACAGACGTGGCAAAACTGTTTACCCTGTTTTCAATCGTCTAATATTTCTGGGTGTTAGACGGTCAAAACAGGACGCGGCTCAAGAGGTGGTATTGCAACCACCGTCTACTGGCACCACAAAAATGCCACCAGCCTGCCACGCCTGCAATAACAAGAGCAGCTACAAATAAGCTCAATTTTCCTTGCACAATCAGCGATACCTTCTCTCATAATTTAGTGTAAGTTTAATAACAAAATTCTCGTCGTTTGATTGTAAGCGGGCATTGTTGGCCAGTCCAATATCTCGGTTGCCGAGCACTGTGAGAATTGAAAGCTACCTGGTTGCACACCTCATGTTTGTGGATCAAACTTTTCACACTACTAGACACGATATTAGGTAAACACACACCCATCAATTTTCCCTACCCCTCTTCGACCGTTTAGCCACCCTTGACAGTCGGCACCGTCTCCGGTTGCTTGACGGCCGTCTATTGGTAAACGGGCCCTAAAAGACATCGTTCTGATCTAGCCGTGCCAAGGTTCCTGCCGATTGTGTAACTGCGCGCAGTTCCAAAATCTTGCAGCACATCTACGACGTGCCTACCAACTCAACGTAATACATTGGGAGAAGGGGAGGTAGCGGTGAATACATAGGAGGGGAGAGTGGCGAGGGTTTTTGAGAGGATGTTAGATGACGAGGATGATGGGGGACTGTTTCGCTTCTACGGAGGTATAGGGCATAAGTTTCGTAGGTTGCATAGGGTGTGAGAGTGGCAGACCTTGCCTGCGGAACCTACGAAACTTATGCCCTGTACCTCCGTAGATAGAGTAGTGCGGAGGCAGACGAGGCAAATAGCCCACAGAAAGCCCGAAGAGAATAAAACCCCGAGAGAAAAAGAAAAGAAAAAGAAAGAGAGGGAAAGAAAAAAGCTCATCGTAACCTACCAGCTCAAGGTAACTTTCAAGCCCAACGAGATTTACAGCCGGGGGTCCGTATGCCTGGATTGGCGGTGATACCTTTTACATAGTAATTAAAGATGATTGAATTAACCCAAACCAAAGTCCCGCCACGTGAAAATAAAAGTTAGAAAAGAGCTGAAAGAAAACTGAAGACCTATTTCCAAAGACTTAAAACAATGTGTGAGAAAGCTGGAAGGATGTTTAAAACATCGGAGAATGTTTGGAAGTGGTTCGTAATTCCTAAATTCACATACAAATTGAAAGTTACATTGAGCTGGTATGTTACGCTGAGCCGTTAGGCACGTCGTTAATGTGCTGCAAGATTTTGGAACTGCTTGCAGTTACTCGTAATGTCCTGACGTTTGTGAACACAACTGCTATTGCATACGGGAAAAAAATAGGCCGGAGCCTCCTTATTTTGTGGTATGCAATAGCGGTTGTGTTCACAAACGTCCAGACATTACGAGTACATAATCGGCGGGAACCTTGCACGGTTGGGGGACTACCACACATGCATCTTTGACTGATACAATAGGCCGAACCCCAGCCAAGGCACTAACTGCGCTTACCTGGAGAAGTGCAATTCCCCCCGAGGGGCCGTATAAAGACTGGGGGATTCCCCCCTCCACCGGTCCAAAAAAAAGTGCAATACCGCACCTAGCTACAAATGACGCTCACTACGACATTTGCCTCACTCGGGGATCCGAGCTGCCATCAGCCCTTCTCCCTCAAGGATTCTCTGTGCTCCCGGATACGCATACCGAGAAGTCACGGCGAGACAGCATCTGTCGACACGCCGGCAAGTTTCTTAGTCTCTAGAATAAGAAAAGGGTTCGCTTTCATCATGATAAATAGGGAGCGCCCTCTGATCGGCCCTGGGACCGTGAGTACCTACCTCTCCCCTACTCCTAACGCCCCCAGTTTGCTATTGCATGCCGTACTCGAGTAAGGGCTTGAACAATTAAACCCCCCGGTAAGACGTCCGAAATTTGCTCCCTTGGACAGGTGGACGAAAGCACTGCGAAAAACTACTTCTTCAGTCCCAGCTTAAGACAAAAAAGTCACAGAAAAGCACCAGACCCCACGAGCAGAGGCAACTCCAACGTCCTAGCGCGAGGTTCGATTATTCGGGTACCTGCGGCACAGTCTTAACTACACCCGCGACGGAACCGGGAGGTGAGAAATGGGGGTATTTGGTGGGCGGGTGATTGATCAAGATTAAGCTCACAAAAGATTACCGGGTATTGATACCGGGTCCATCGTGGGTACGGCCGAGACTGTACCTCAGAAATGCAGCGGTTTGGGCCCAGTGTGGTTTCTTTATTTCCTTTAGCATGTATCTAAATCAATACCAACCAATTTAACAAAAAAAAACCCCCCGAACTTTCCCACCCCAAAACATGCTATCCTCCACATACACTTTTTGCTTCTGCTAAAGACCTCGTGATTAGTACAGATGCCGGACATCAGAGAGATCTAGCGGACTATCGAAACTTGGCTTCCGGGGTGGGGGGGAGGAATAACCTTATGCTTAGTCCTCAGTGGAACCAAGAAAGGAGAGAAATAAGCATCATCTTACTACTTGAGGCCATCAAAACGCCCTAGCACAACCATCTTGTATTCAACTACTCGCGGATTATGATACCACATATCTGATTCGGTTTGTGCTGTGTTCCCCCTACCTATGCAGGATCGAGTTTCAGTTGGAGCTAATAACCCAATGGAACTGACAGCAAACAGGCTTACCCGACTTGGCCTTTAACAGCAGATTTCTAGAGTGCTATTCGCCACTCCCTTCACACCCTGTACCTGCGCATGGTGTATGCTGCAGGCGAGCCTTGTCACCATGCAAGTGTGCAGGCTTTCTACTATCTTTCGCATCCTTGGAAAAGTGGTGCCCACGACTGGATAATGTCTCAAAACACTAGGACGTTTGGGCCTTCGAAGTTGTGGGGGGCTTCTCCCTGGAAACCATAAAGGCTTATCTCATTCTGCATGAACTCTCAGCCTTAATGAGTGTGCGACAAAACCTCTCTTAAAAACAGTAATGACTGAAATCCCCTCCGCCAAAACAATCCTATCACCCACCCACGTTGGATCGGCATCCACATTGAACACCATCAGCCTCTCTTGAATGCTTCATGACTTTGTGAGTTCCCCACAAGCAGACATGCAGGGGGTTTCACTAATCAACTCCCTGCAATAGCCCTCATTACTCTAGAGATGTCACGAATCTAGTCACACAACCACCAAACTACATTACAATCCCGAGGTAAGCCAACCCAACCCTCCTATCCCACAGTACACCTGGAAAGTGCCATCCTTAACTTGAGATCCGCAGGCCCGGTCCTCTCAATAACATTAGCGATCAGGAGACCATCCTAGTCAACAACTTTGAAACGCAGCGCCCACTACCTCCATGGCTTGGAAATCTACCACTCCATGATGATGGTGATGGCTTCTTCTCTGTCAATGGTCCAAAGCTCCGTGCGAATGATAGTGAGCGCCCCACAACCCGCCCTTTGAGCAACCAGATTTCGAACCCTGACAGTAAAAACCCGAAGATTTCCTCAGACCTTCGGGCCTCTATAAACACCACCAACAAGTTGAACGCTCCTCCATGCTCCTCTCTCTATGATAACCCGATTCCTACACCCCCCCCTCAATCTCAGCCCAGCCCCCAAAAGCCCCTCTGTGGGGAGTATGTTTGCAATGAATCTGGCTGCACCTAGCGATCCTCGTTCCCGACAAAGCAGGGCCTAGACCGTCACCATGAGGTGAGACATCTCCAAAAACGCCTCGATTGCACATTCCGTAGATGTGACAGAGTCGGGAATAGGGGAATCAAAAGGCGGGATAACCTTGGTGCCCATATGTGGAATCAGCATCGGGTTAAACTAGCTCGAGAATCCCGTCCAAGCGAGACCTGACTGTCAATACTATAGCGTGTCTCCTGTCTCCAGAATCGTGCACCCTTCCCCTCTCGGTCTTACTGGTTTTATCATGGCTAGGATTGCATTAAGTGGGTTGTTTGGTTGGACCTTTCCAGGAAAGAATTACTATACTAGGGCGTTGGTTTCCATTTTTGCCTCCCGATCCTATATGATTTCTAATGCCTTTGTAAACCTTTTCTGTCATCTCTTTTTTCTATTCCCTCACTCGAATAAAAGCTCAAATTCTAGATCTTCAGACTCTGACGAAAAGCTCTGGTTTTCCTTTGTTTCCTCTCATTTTGCTTTCCTGTGGGGACTATAAAATAGACCCGGCGCTAAATTTCCTCTCCACCCACTAAGCATCAAATCTTGTATGGTATCCCTGGTTGACCTCCCAATGGGATTTTCATTTGAATTTACTTTTTCTGGACATTTATTTTCTATTAGACACCGTGTCGTCGTAGTCCCCAAGGTTAGGAAAACCTGAATTATCGGTTGGATAGTTTAGTTTTTGTTCCAGGACCTGTTGGGTCTGCGTACTCAGGGTTCCGAATGGTCGGCGGAAGACTGGACTGGACTAGCTAGTCAGGTCGAAAGTCAAGTCTAGTCCAATGGTGGAAATCAGACCGACTGGACAGTCAGGATTATGGAAACCGACTTGACCAAGA
>Ga0307509_10009312_pt1 | contig 12320 bp, 16 predicted proteins | sample 10_EM_MG_FD_202245 | JGI IMG/M metagenome (GOLD analysis project Ga0307509, IMG submission 202245) | Populus trichocarpa ectomycorrhiza microbial communities from riparian zone in the Pacific Northwest, United States - 10_EM | ecosystem: Host-associated > Plants > Roots > Unclassified | place...
CGAATCGCGTGGCATCCCGGGGCGGCTGTGGTTCCTGGACGTGGGCACCAACCCACTCGAAGCGGCCTGTGCGGACGATTCCCAGGATCTCCTCGTTTTTACATGGTAAGTTCCCCAGCGTTGTTTTGTCTCACAGTCTATTCACTCGGCCGCCCTGGAGCTCGTCCACGGTTCATATTCGTACGCTGTCAACGGGAGGTGTCCATCCTCTCACCAGCACCGCTGGCTCCATACACTCTAAATCGATCGCCGGGGGTTTCAACTTGCATATCCACGAAGACCTTCTCTTGATTCTGGGCAATACTCCCGGAATAAATGGCCTTGTTTGGAACTGGAAGACAGGCGAACTCGTTGCCAAGATTGTAAGTACCCGCTCGGGCATCCGCTGAGGCGGATGAAGCTGACCTTTCGACGCCTTAGCCTTTAACCACCAGCTGCTTTTCCTTTCTTGACAGAAACCATGTCCTATCTATACATTGCAACTTCACCCAGGAGCGTGGAATCTCTTTCCAGGTGACAACCTTGCCCGACGTTGCCGACGAACCCCCTTCTCATGTATACCGCTTCATGCTGAACCTCCCCATCGGCGTCCCACCCTATTTCACCCAACTTCAAGAAAACACTTTACCCACCAACTGGTCTGGCTCGGACAACCCCGGCTGGTTCCACGCCGACCCCAATGGCAGAATCTTAGCGCTCACGCTGGGCTCGCCCACGGCCGACGGACTAACGGTCGCATTCACCCAGCACACGCTCTTCGTCCCCCACGACGTCTTCCTATCTCACATCGCCGCCCTCGACCAGACCTCAAACCCGCCGATCCCCTCCTCCTCCACCGATCCCGACGGTGAGACCGCGACCGCGTCCACCCCGATCGTGGTGCCCTGGGACGCCTGGGGCCCCGGCCACACGCGGCTGACGACCGTCCCGTACGTATTCCGACGCAACACCGGCCTGCACAGGGCCTGCGGCATGTACGCGCTCGGCAGACCGCACGTCCTCCGTGACCGCGGAGTCCTGCGCATCACGGACTACCACCCGCACCGCGTCGCCCGCGCACGCACCTGCGCCTCGCCTGGAGACGATGGCGATGGCCCCGGAGATGACGACGACGATGACCATGACGGTGGCCATGACGGTGTTGACGACGACGACGCCCCGGAGGAAGGGTGGGGGCGCCGACCTAGCTGTGCACGCGATGCACTGCCGCGCAGCACCCAGATCCCCTATGTGGAAAAGGACATACCTCTCCCGGACGGACTGCGCTCCGAGCATGTCCAATGCGTACTCGGCGAAGACGTGGTCTTGCTGATCGAGGTGGGTGCAATCTCCCTCTCCTCGACCCATAGTGCGAGAGCGTAGAGCTGACAACGACCCCGGGATGCTTAGTTTTCTTTCGGGGGCCCCGAAGGTCTGGCCCACAAGATAGAGAAGATCGTTTATCACCCCATTTAGACCGCATAGTGGCTATCGTCCCCGTCCCGTTGGATTACTATACGGGTATGTGTCTCGATGGCGACAGGCTGGGTCCTGGGTCCACCGAATCTATGAAATTTGATACGTAGATCCCTTACCTATTCCTCCGTCCTGGTCATAATCATTGGTTGATCCAATTTGAGCGGTCGTGGTTGCTTACTGGGCTTCTCCTGTCATCTCGGGTAGTAGGAACTCCGGTCAACCAAGACACGAAGACGAGAAGAATATCCGATATTATACAGTACCACCGAATAGATGGATTGGAAGTCGAATACAGTTATATTTATAGAGACATGCGGTGATATGGATATGTACACAGTACATTAGCGGTAACAGTAAAAGACCATTCGGCGAACGGCATGAGCTATCTATCTGTCGTTCCTCCAGGGAACAACCTGTATCGAGAGGGATACTTGTCCCGAGAAGGAACGACGAACAGGGCATTATGGGGCCAAATGCGGCGCGCGTTTTGTTGAGACCCACAAGTAAGCAGCGGCTGATGCCACTCCCGCTCCTATCGCCTCGCGGCGAACAAACGGAGTATTCGTAGATTTGTGTAAAACTCTGGCCGTTAGGCCCCATGCCCGCTCCCATTCCGGGAGAGAAAGATCGCGGGAACGTGCCCGACGCGGGTCCAGCGGCTCTGCCGCTTCGTCCCGCACGGTAAGCGCCCTCATCCCTCTACGACTGGGCGGCATCCGCACGCACCCCCTGGGCGCGCAAGGCGGAAAAGTGACGACGAGCACAGCTCGAGGGAGGATGGAGGAAACCAGTCTTCTCCACTTGCCATCCACATTACGACGGTCGAGAGGGTGCTCTGCTAACCGACCCCGCGGTCAACTGGCGGAAAGGGAGGCTGGTGCACGCCCTCAAGCCCGCACGTGCGTTTCCCGTCGGGGGGCCAACGTCGCACCAGTTGCCGGTCGCGGTTTTTGCTGCCACACCTCCTTGGAGAACACACGAGCGATCAGGGGGGCCGCGCCGCTCTGCGATTGCGTACGTACTCGCACGGCCTGGGCCCCCTTCTGCGCAAGCTCGATTTCCTTCCTGGCCCGGGTCTCTAACGCACGGACCTGCTGCTCTCGCAGCTGGGCTTCGCGCATCCGCCGCGTTGCCTCCTCGTTTTTCCGCCTCGCGTCGTCTTCGTGACGGGCCGCGGCTTCCTCTCGCCGACGGGCCTCCTCCGCAGAGCGGCGGGCAGCAGCTTCCTTCCTCTTGACTTCCTCCTCCCGTCTTTGCACAGCCACCCGATGGTCCTCAAAATGTCGATCCATCTCAGCTGAGGATGAACCAAGTGATGACGATGGCTCAAATACGCTCGAGGTGGACGAGACAGAGGTCGCGGGGGAGGCAGAGGGACGTGGGAGGGGTCGGGTTGAAGAATATTGGGTAATGGAGTTGCGGCGTGCTGAGGGGAATGGGCGAGACGATGAAGAGGACGAAGAGGAGGCGAACGGTGTAATCGGGACCGAGCGGGTGGTAACCGAACCCTTCCGCGATCGACTGCGTTGCACAGGAATGGGAATGGGCTGCGATGGTCGCGCGATGCTCGGTAGCGACTGGGCCTGTACCTGAGGTGGAGTTTGCAGGGGGGCACTGGATGAGGAAGACTGAGATGCCTCTCTGCGCATGTTATCGCGGGCGATGCTCTCCATGATGGTGTGCTGCTCCGCAATGAGGGCGTCCTTGCCGTGGTAATTGCCAAGGAGGCGACGTTCTCGCTCGGCCTCGACCCGGCGCTGAAACTCGGCACGGGCATGCGCACGGATGTCAGCCATGCTCTCATCAAACTCTCTCATAATAGCCGCCCGTTCCTCCGCGGTCGAGGCAGCTGCGAGAGCGGCGTCCTTCTCGGCTTTGACATCGTCGACGAGGGAAAGGCTGAATTCCGCTTCGACATCGTCTTTGAGTGCGTCTACCCATGGCTCTGGGCTAGGACGGGACGCAGAGAGAGGCGCTGGCAGATTCGACTGGCTTTTGCGCGTGGGAAAGGGGAGAGGAGTCGTTGGGGATTGGTGGAATGATAGGGCGCGAGAGCGAGGGACCAATGGCGGGACATGTGATGGGGTGCGTTCGTATACAGCTGGGGCTGTTGGGCGTTGTTGGACCAGCCTGGGTGCGTGAGTGAACATATCTTCGTGAGGAGGAGAGGGGATGGGGTGGGTGGATGGAAAATTTTGATGGGGCCAAGTCTGACCGATAACGGAGAGGAAAAACCGTGAAAGCGCAGGAGGTCTGAGAAGAGACGAGGACCGACTCGTGAAGACGAGCGCTGCAGGACACGATTGGGTTATCGGTGGACGGGGGATACAGAAGAGGTATATAAGGAGGGAGGTGTATCAAAGAAAGGATGACGAGTGGACCGGACTCGGACTATATCGAGCCACGGCACAACTCACTCGCTCGCCTCATGTCCGACACGAGTCCGGTGTCTCCCCGAGTTCGCCTCACTCTCACCTCAGCCAACCAACCCGTCCGCTGACACAAAACTCTATCTATTTGGCTTCAGTAACCACATCGGGGCCCCTTTCGCCCCGCCTGCGAGGTTTCCAAGCGACAACAGCACAGTCAATCGGTATCGGCGCTCCGTTACTATCGTTGGCCCCTGTAAGTTCCGCCCGCGTGGGGACGAGGAAGCGTAACCCTGTCTCCTCGCTTGGGCATGCCCGCTCCTTGGATGACAACTTATAGCTAGAGTACCGGACACTTTGATAACAATCGCATAACTCCTATCAGATGGGCGCTAGGTGCCACAACTAAGTGGTACGAGTGACGGCGTGAAAGCGGTACATGGGCGCACTCTCCCTAGTCTTAATGGGTGGGCGCAGGGCCTAGGGTATCGATTGCATTGCAATCCAATAGCACAGGCTTAGGGCCAACTCGTTGGTTCAATTTGCGTACGTACCGACACTGTGGTACATGATCTGGATATTTTTAAGGATCCAGATATACTGGCACCTGGCACGGAACATCAAACGTCGAAAGGCTGTCTTCAACTCCGTGGCGCCGACAATATACCCCCTTCAAGTCGTGTGTTTCCAGACGTGCCCAAATCTGAGGGCATGTATTTATATCGATACTCGAAAGCATGAAGGGGTAATCGGCACCACCCATATACACCGTCAATGCCAGTGAATGACCGCCTGCGAACCAACGCCGCTTCGCCCACCTCATCGATTATCCGAGTGGCACCAAACTCATAGTTCCATGACAGGCACGATAGGCAACTCGCCACGTAAGGGTTATAACTCGGGCGCAAGGTAAGGAATTCAGAAGAAAAGAGGTCAGTAACAGCGGTAGATGGCGTGAACAAGTTACCTGGGCTGTGCTCATCGCATTGGTGGGGCCCTGTCAGCCCAAATGCTGCGAGGTCTTCTGCGCCTAATGTAGGGTGCCCATGATGGCCCTAGCACAGCACACACGTTGCACATCAACCTTTGGATTCCCCCGTGCACAATAAAGCTGTTCGCGATGTTGTTCGCAGCGGGGAAGGCGACACCGGCAGGTGGAATGATGCCTCGAAAGCACGTGTATCACAACACGTTTAACTCGAACACGAGGCAATAAGCTTGAAACGCGACGGAAATGTCAATCGCAATGTCGCAGATATTCACCCCGACCGGCAAATCGCAGCCGAGATTATGTCCACCAACAAAAGACTGAGGTCATAGGTCACAGCCAAGGAACTAGAGTCGGGACTTACAAGGAACAAAAGAACTGGAGTGGTGGCGTCGCATTTCGCGTACGCCATAAAACCAAATTTGTTGTGCGCCATCACGTACAGATCACTGCGTTGCACTTGAAAATGCGACTGTCTATCCGCCTGGCTGTGGTCAGAATAACATCTAGCTGCGGAGATGGCGACCGTATTGACGCAACTGGGGTCGTTGAAGCGGTTTTCGCTGACCGCTCCCAAAGATATCGCTACATGATACACGAGGCACGGTGACGTCAGACGACTGCCTCGTGGTGGTAGGCAGGCGCAGACATGTCGAAAGCAATGCAACACATTCCCCTTTCCCGCAGCGACCAGAGAATGGAGAACACAACATGTCCGTGCTGTGCAAGAAATGAAAAGGGAAAAAGTAAGTATTCTGCGTCGTGGAAACGTGTATCTACTATCGTGACATCTGCCTAAAGGACAAAGTGCGCACCGACGGCCGCCGCAGATTGCTAGGTACACCGTGACATATCGCAGCCCCGCGGAACCTCGCATCAACGCGAGTACTTCGGGACACCGACACCAGAATATCCAATGGTTGATTCGTCGCCTCAGAGACGAATACGCCGTGTCCAGAAAGGGCGACGGATTGGGACACGCAACATATCGGTCTCAGCGGTCTCAGCACTCATCACCGAGAACGGGAGCCGTCAGTTGAAACGCCTCGCAAAGATAAGTTACAGTACCCTCCGAAATGAAAAAAAAATCAAAGCTGGTTCCCACGAGGAAGGTGACAATCTCAATCTGAACAAGAGGAGAAAAGAGCATAAGATAAAAACGAGGCCGCCATGAAGAATGGAAACGTGAAATTATTGAAATGTCAGGGATATCAGATAGTTGCCGACCACGAGGAAAGAGGCCGACAGATACTCCTCTCTCTCTCTCTCTATTGCCCTGCCCCTGCTGTGTCGAGGCGCGACGCTGAGACCTCGGACAAATCGCGATGGAATGCCCTGGTATCCCTTCACCCTGACTCCACCTAAAACTCCGGCCGAGCTAGGCAAGAAGAAACGAAGAAACGTCTAAATCGGGCGGCTCCGAGATAACCCGAATCCCAGCCCGAGCAAGACCCAGACGTGAACGCGCAAACCCGCAGAGATGCACCTTGAATTGGGGCTTCCCCTTCCATTTCGGGAAAGTCTCTTCAGATAAGAAGGGAAAAGAAAAGACGAGCGGTACGCCCAGCAAGGTACCGATGTGGAGCCGAGCGCGCAGGAAGGAGACACAGAACAGATAGGAGGCGACGGGACCGGCGACAGGGAAAGGGGACAAAGGAGTCACATCCCTAAGAATGGAAGGTTCGGTGCAACGTGCAATGGTCCCTAGTCCCAGAGGGGCCCAGGGCCGACGCGCGCAAATCGTGCTGGAGTGGTGCTGGCTCGTGTCCATTCTCTTCATGCCTTGTGGTACGCCGCCATCAATAAAAAGGAGGCGCCGCTGGCAGAACTCGTGTGAAGCAGGTGGAGTAGAGAACGTCCGTTTGGAAAAGGCATCCCTGATGGCCTCCCGCTACATTTGTGTCTCGTCGGCCGATCCTAACTGAATGTGCGATTGCGATACACGGTATGTGCAGACGTGTTCAAATTGTGCACGTGCATCGTGTATCTTGGCAGCAGGCCGTTTGATCGCCAGGTCAGCTTGGCTAGGTTCTTCCCACGTTCTCCCGGGCACTTTCCGAGGACACGTTTCGTGTCCGCGGCCAGAGTCCAAACGTCGGATCTACGGAAGGTAGTCGCTCGATGGCCAACCTTAGTACTATCCCCAAATTGCATCGCCCTGGAAACTGTTTGGTCTTGCCGGTGGGTTCATCAGACGGGTGTTCTGGAAACCTGCGTCTAGAATCGAAGCAAGAAAAATTTGAAATTTGAGCTTGGACCTCTTGAACGTTTGAACCCTGAAGAGCTTGAATTACAAACATAGTGCGTGGCCTCTCCTTCTCCTCACACGAGTCAGCTCACCTGACCTGTCCACCCCTCCCAATTCTGAACTCTGTGCGAGTCACGGTCAGAACATTCCCATGAGAAACGGTGCCGAGGTACCCCATTCACGAGACACGTACCTTCCAACTCACGGTCAGCTAACTCGAATCTGATAGAAGAATGTGCCAGCACTAGCACGATATGGCACAATTTTCGCCTCGAATGTTGCCATGGGCGAGGCCCTTTGAGTTGGCATGCTGCCCGTTCGCCTCATCTCACGGGTCCGCGCCTCTGCACCGGCAAATTGTTCTCTGTGCTGAGTGCTGACTCGGAGGGTCCCCCGATCCATCTCACTGATTTCTTCTGTTAGCCATATTCGCTTCTCTTCCATATTTTCAATGGCACGGATGTAAGTTGCAATCAAGATAGCACCTTCAATCAACCTCCCTCTGCTTCTTCGATTGCCACTGACAGCCATTTGCCCTGATTACCCTTTCCATTGTTAAACGAGTTCAATCTCCTCTCGCCACCCGCGACTATTTTCCCTCTATTTTTATTTTGCTCTCCACCTACCCAGGCTGCCTGGTACATTGACGTGCCTTGATTGGAGAGTTGATACATGAAGCTGGGCCTTTAGTAACCGAACAAAATCGCCTCGTAACGTCTTCGCAGGTCCTTTGATGTACTCCTTCCACGGCCATCACTTGACAATTGGTTCCGCGAAACATTCTATAACTCGATCGGGTAAGCTGCTCAGGGTCTATTTGTTTCATATGCTCCTGGTCATGTTAGCTGGTCCATTTCAGTATGCCTCTCATTCTATCTCGCGGAGCTGGCCCTTGGTCATCTACATCACAATTGCAAGCAGTCTTTGTTCGGGACAAGAATCATGTGCCAGCGAAGGAGTCCAGAACACCAGCGGAAGGATAGCAGTACGTCGATATTTGGAACCCCCGGTAAACTTGCCAATCACAGTTCTTCGAGCTTACACTAATTACCGTGGCGTTAATCAGCATCATTGATCCGTGTATTGACCCGGACGGCCTCACATCATCGAGAATGCTAAAAGTGCAGAGGCGAAAGTGAGGTAGCTCAGGAGGAAAGACCACTCCTCCTCAGTCTAGCTTGCACCTCAGTTGCGCCGAAATTCAGGTCACGATAGGAGGCATTGAACGTTCAGGATTGAGCCGACTTTCCAAGTATTTCCGGGTATGAGGGTGCAAGAACATGAAAAGCATCCCGATAAATTCCAACTCCTCTGTCCTTTGGGGTGCTTGTCGTGTTTGTAACAATGGCGGCGCCACCGCCATTGCTCGGCACGCACTAACTTTGTTCGACATGATGATTTCTTAACGGGGGCTTTAGGCCTGCTCTGTCAGGTAGGTTACATGAGACACAAGCTGCACCCAACTCCGGTCCATACTTTACCTCAGCAAGGTAGATAAAAGGGCAAAGTGAACACCCCTTCTCCCCATCTTTCAAAGCCCCCACAGCGATGACCCTCTCAAAGCAATTTTCCCCGCAATTCAACGCCGTGCAGCAGTTTTACGATGCCGTCACGACCTGGAAATTCGACGTACTCGAGAGCCTGTTCTCCGAGGACTACGTTTCCAGTATTCTTCCCGCATCCGCGAACGTTCCACCGAAGAATAAGACGGAAGGCATCCAGCACGCAAAGGAATTCGGTGCTTCAATCGGCTACGCACCGCTGAAGGTAAGCCAACCTTCGACGCAACACATTGTCGAGAGAGAGAGAACTGACATGTTTGACGTGATACCACAGTATGAGATCTTTGAATCGATTGAGGTCCCAGGGAGCGTCTGGACACACGTAAGTTGTCAGGTTATCGTACAAGGACACACGTTGTCCCTATGCACACGACGCAACTCACACTGACTGTCTTTTTTTTTTGGCCCATCCATGCTACCTGTATAGTCCAGGCTCTACGGCGATATCCCGGGCGGGCCTTCGTTCAACGTCGAATCCATATACATCTTCACCCTCAGCACGGGAGATGACATCAAGATCACTGCTATCTCAGAATTTATCGATACCAAGCTGCAGGCTCCCCCGTCCACCGCCGAGCCCGCGGCCGCAGCCCCTGCGGAGCAGTGATCGACTCTCGGTGACCTGAGGTACCGTATGCGTTACGAGGAGTGCGAGAGGAGTGTGATTGTGTGGATAGTTTTTTTTTTTCAGGTGGATGCGGAACGCTGGTGTTTACTTTCACGCTGCACATTGTCCTTATCGTTGCAGTGAATCATGTTTTTTTCGTGAACTTTTGGGCTGATGAAGGTGTGCCGCGGCTGATCGAAATATTGGCCCAAATACGCAAATGTATGCCGATCAGCGAAACATTCAGTCACCCGTTGGAGAGTATCACAAACAGTACTCAACGACTTAATGAAATACGCCAATTACTGTACCCGTGAGTGGTGGAATGTAAGCGTTCCATAAAGCTACACAAAGCGCGTAGATCATACATGTATGTATGATGCTGTTGTGTAAATGGATATGATATAGATAGTGCAGGAAATGAAATGAGGGTTACCTACTGCACCCCTCCCCAAATTTTTGTTTCAGAATGAAAGAAATACATTCCCGGAACGTGTTATGCTAATGGAAGCTTTTGGGCTGTAAACGTAAGCGAGCACATCACACGTTCAGCTGGTCACAGGCGCCCAACTTTTCGCACATTGCCGGGCGGGCTTGGTCTGATTGGCAGTGTCTTGTCTCTGACCTTCTCTACCCTCCTCCAAGTCACCAAGTCAAGTCACTTGACCCTGAGGCACATTGAATTTCTTCAGGGCATTGCTTCCAACAATCTGTCCATTCCATTCCATAAATCACGTTTGGAGCAGTGCGGATGAGGGATTGCGGATATGGCTATATTTTCATATCCCGATACACTTTCCGGTAATAGGATACAATACTGCACTGGCCTCCCCGATGCTGCGAAGGTCATGACACCCGTCTTCTCCCGCGAGAACGTGAGACCTATGCCTTGCAGTTAGCTCCATGGACTATCTCCGGTTCGTAAGTCATCGCAAGGCTTCCATGACATCACGGTTCCTAAACTCCCTTTGTCTGCCTCATCCAATATGCTCGTAGCGCAAGGCCCACCTCAAGCCATTTCTTCCGTGGGGGACATAAAACGTCCATCTTATGATAATCTGCGCCAGGGACGTCGTATTCTTTGGGGTTGCACACCACACCACACATGAAGCTGTTTATGGGATCTACCATGCCCCAGGTCATGTCAGATGGTTCATTTCTGTATAACTCTCGTTCCGTGCTGCGGACCTCATATTCACAGCCGGTCGTTGCCCTGGGCCAATAATCACGTGTTATCTAAACCGGCAAGGATGGGAACCCCGACTACACTATCGGTCGATAGCTCCTATTTCGGCAGCTTGATGAACTGTTCCATTCAAAGTCCTTTGGGCTTACAATAATTATACTTTTCGGCCACTGACGCCGACAACCCGCCCTATCGAGCGGATATCCAGCGCACAAGAGCGAAGGAGAATGTTGCAGATGAACTCCCTACTACTACTTTTCTTGCACAGTATCGAAGGCACCCAGGAGGAAAGAAGACGCTTCTCGGCTCATCGTGCATCGCCCACTATACGTCGAGCCGCACCGAACCTCCCGTCATGACAGAGGTCGTTTCGCGGTTCGGGTTCAACTTGTGGCTGAGGTGCCGAGCATAAGGATGCATGAATGCAACAAGCGCCTTCGATACAAGCCCAGCCGTCTTAGTAATAGGCGCTTGGCATGTGTGGCTTAGTAGCGGAGCGCCCGCTAACCTTCTTCGGCACCGTGATCACCTCGTAGGGGGTTTAAGACTGGCCCACGGGGTTACATTAGACGCAAAATCGCTCCCGACTCGGGTCCACACTTCGCTCTTGCTGGTTGGAAAGATATAATAATAAAGGTGAACGGCTCGAGGTCCCACATCCTCTCTATCATCTTTCAAGCTTTCAGGCAATCGTCCTCCCCGAAACGATGTCCGTCACCAAATCTTCTTCCTCGCAAGTCAATGCCACTGTGGCGCAGTTTTACAAGGCCGTCACAGTCTGGGATTTCGACGTCCTCGAGAAGCTCTTCTCTGAGGACTATGAACACAAGACCCTTCCCGCATCCGCGAACGATCCACCGAAAAATAAGCAGCAGGGCATCGAGTATGCAAAGGCCGTCGGGGCTTCACTCGGATTCACGAAGCTGAACGTACGCGATCGACGCAGCACAATAGCGAGAGCGAGCGATTTTGATGTGTTTTCTCTTATGCCTGCAGTATGATATCTTCCAATCGATTGAGCTTGCAGGGAATATTTGGGCCCACGTACGTCACCAGACTATCCTACAGGACGCGTATCGGTCCTGTGCACGAGACGTGACACATGCTGACCGACGGGTTTGATGGCCTCTCCGCGCCGCGTTTTTAGTCGAGGCTCTATGGCGAACTCCCGGGAGGGCATCAGTTCGAGGGCGAATCCATGTACATCTTCACGCTCACCTCGGGAGGTGACAAGATCGTTGGTATCCAAGAGTTTATTGACACCAAGCTTGCGGCAGACTTTGCCGCCGCCGCCGCCGCCGCTTCTACCCCTGCGCAGCAGTGATCGACTCCTTGTGGACTGAGATCACGTAGCGGAGTAGATCCGACTGTATGGATCGTCTGCTAAGGTCACGGTGGATACGAATTGCCAATGTCTAGAGTATATGTATGCACGCTTATTGGACCATCCGAATCTTTTGTTGCTGTACAGTAAAACTCTTGAGGTTTCGAGCTGATGTGCTGTCCTAGTCGGAACCAGTTGGGAATGGGGCATGCCAGAAAGGCCGTTTGACCGTAAAAGAAACAAGCAAGCAAGCATGACGGATGATCACGTGCAAGACGTGATCGCGTGATCCCCATCGCTCGTCGCGTCGCCAGGCGGACTCTGAATGTGTGTTGTCATCGAATCTCTCGCCCTTCCCCACATTGAATGTGCATCAGGAAGTTGCTTTCAACCCCTGTGTATCATAAGTATGAATCCACGTTCACGTTTTCAATTAATTCTTAGCTACCCTGTCAATGGGGATGGCGGAAATAATGCGATCAAAATTTGCCCCCGATCCACTTCGCCCTCCGGCTGGAAGAAACTCTCTGTTCGTTTATGGCTCGAAGTCTAGAGCATATTCTATATCATTTCACTAT
>Ga0307509_10009313_pt1 | contig 12320 bp, 18 predicted proteins | sample 10_EM_MG_FD_202245 | JGI IMG/M metagenome (GOLD analysis project Ga0307509, IMG submission 202245) | Populus trichocarpa ectomycorrhiza microbial communities from riparian zone in the Pacific Northwest, United States - 10_EM | ecosystem: Host-associated > Plants > Roots > Unclassified | place...
GGTTCATGATGGTATCATGTCCATCTGATTGATTTTTCAGTGCTAATCTTTGGAAAAAATTTACCATCTTATCTTATCCAATGATGAGTCAGCCCTTTAGGCTTTCACATCTTGGAATTTTTTTGCCGGATGGAGATGAATTATCTAATTTTTTTTTATGGAACCGAACAGTACTCCTCGAGATCTATCCAAAAAAGACTTTTTCAAGATTTTATCGATTTTTTTCGGCTTGCGCCAATATTTTTGGGTCAATTTTCTGACAAATCTTCACTTTTGGGAAATCTGTTCCGACCATTCAAAAGATCTTCCAAATCCCTGCCTATTCCGATGGTTTTCGGAGTTAAAAAAAATCCTCAACTGTCTCAATAAATCGGTTTATAAATTTGTTAACTTTAGTTGTCCGCAACTGTATACATTACCTAATATAAAAAATTAGGCTACGTCGCTACCGCTCCAGATAAATTGACTTCGCCAGAGATAGGGCACAGCAATGTGAAAGAGTCAACATTATGTAGGATCCTTTGTGTACCGAGAGCTGTGTGTCACAATGAAAGAGCTGGGTATATTAGTCTCGTACCGAAATTCGGGGGATGGCGATGCGGATCAAAAGCGATATGTAGGCACGTGACACGGCGATGCATGTCAGCGACTCGCAGTCCCTAAGCCTTGAGTTTTTCATTCTCACCCTCAGTTGCTGTGACTGCACTGCCCGAACTACTTTCTTATGGTTTAGCAGGTCGTTTGAAAATTTCCGTGCACTTTAATTAAAATTTAAACCGACTGCCAACAGCCATCCATTTTGATCCCTCCGAGTCCGTTCAGGTAAAAATCAAGTACCTGTAAGTAAGCCCCAACTGTGTCAGCTTTTTTTCTTATTGAATCGAATTTTTCGAAAGCTGATGATCCCCATGTCACCATTTTTGGGCCGATGCTCATTCGGTGTACACGCGTGTCCTTCTGGAAGATCCTGTGGTGAGGACATGTGCTGGAGATTTGAATTTTGCTTTAGAAAGCCAATTCATTGATGGCATTATGGAATGAAGACAATATCACCGACCAACTGGCGGACGAAAAGTGTGACAGAAGCGCAGAGAAAATTGGCAATCCGAGCTCCTAATATCGTGTACAAATGGATTTTACAACTCCACTACCGCATGCTTCTTTTTCCTTCCTTTGTGATTGTCTCACCTTTTTGGTGGAATACCATTCTTTTTTCTGAAGGGGATTTGCTGACATGCTTCACAGGGCTTGGGTATACTGGTATGGGGCACCTCAATTGCTGCTTTCAGATTTCAAAGACTGAGGGATACCCCCAAAGCAACTTTGCTAGCCAGACTGTTCTCAATTAAACACGAAAATCAGTGGATGTGGCCCAGAAGTAATCGTTTCTAGATTCATTATGGCCGTGCGCCTTAGTGCCTATTGTGCATTAGCAACCTGGTGGCTCACCTGGCCATGGGTTACAGACGAATGCGAGCTGGCGGTGCGATGCCTGACCGTGACTAGGCGTCTACGGATTAATGCAGGGTTTCCTTTGGTGGCCTACGGACTGATACCCTCATGGCGCAGAGTAATACACCCATACTCTCACTGAATGTTAATTTATTACAATCCACCGCAGGGCGTGGATAAGTTTGCCCAAGTATGCTTTTTCTTCTTCCCGAGTTTAATCTTGTTTCCTACCAGAGCCGCTCGTTTTAATTGCCTGGGCCTTATTCATTTTCATGGAGCGACACGAACGGGGCTCTTACCTACTTTTTTTGCCATCCCAGGGCCTATCGCAATTGTCTTGACTCTAGTTACTGCGTCGATCCTGTAGATTAATTATATCTAGACTAAGATATAAGTACTTGAAAGTTGATAATGTGTATACTGTATGTCAATGAATCCTATAAGGCTCGAGGATCATCTTCGAACGGATTCCCGCCTAGGAGAGTATCGTAGGCAGCTGTGTAATCCCAATCACGGTCCAGAAGCTCAAACCCAAGCCCATAGCGCTGCATTACCTCCGTAACATCTTCATCACTCTTCACGCTAGGTTCCAACGCGCTTGCAGGAGGAACTGGTGGCAGAGTGCCAAAGACTTCTCGCGCGATTTGGACTTGGGCGAGGTAGCTGTCTCGAGAACCTTTGAGTATGTATCTGGGTTGTGTTTCGATAGCTTCGAGAATGTGTTCGATTGACCCGTGTTTGCGGATGAGTTGGTACGCCTTTGTTGGTCCTAAGTTTTTGATTCGCTGCGAGAAATCAGTACCTAAGAGCAGCACGAAGTCGACGAAAGCGGAACGATCCATCTCGAGGGATGTCCTAACGTCTGCTCCAGACACGACAACGAGGGGTTCCCAGCGGCTGCTAATATTCTTGATCAGGGGGGCTTCATATACGAGAACATCCTGAAGGAATTGTAAATGGATGTGGAAACGGATACGGATAGACGCGGTCCCACCGTGTCTTCGCTTGCCACGTAGTCAGCAAGTCCCCCAAGCACCATAGAAGATGCAAGTGCCTCCGCTTCGATGGCACCTGCAGCATCGATGCACGGAATACCCATCGCTGTTAGAATTTCCTTCGACTCCCTATAGGTATCAGAATTTGGGAAATTGGTACGTCGCTGGAATGAAATGCTCATGGTATGGCTCCTATCAACCAAGGTGCCAAGTTCCTCCTCAATAAGGCCTGACAACACTAATGGCGGAGAAGCCAGTGAGGTGGCCAGCTGGTCCCAAAGGTTGTGTTCCTCCACCGCTAGTTGATGTTGTGCCTTCGTCATGGCGTATTCAGTCTCGTCATCGATGATGGTTGACGGTAACTTCTGAGCTTCTGTGCTGATAGAGTCCACGGTAGATAATTTTGCAACATTGGCCTTGTAGTTGAGATGCAGAGAGGTAAATAAGGTGACAAGACTTCCTGGGTCAGACGATGGAAGGATCTGCGGTGTCTCGTCCTAGAAATTGAATGTCAAAGGTGAAAAGACTATAAAAAATGAAATAAAATAAACTGTTCTGGTAGGGCGGTCCGTTTCAAGAGGTGTAGGTATCTCCTCGGGCGTTGGAAGAGGTGGTCTCTCAGGTATTGGAGGAAATACTTCCTCAGGCTTCTCCTCAATAAGAACGGGATCTTCTTGAAGAAGGGCTGTGCAGGCATCTTTTGCCCCCGTTTTGATGTTAAGAGCTTCGATGACCTCTTGTTGCCTAGAAAGGTCAAGATTTTGAAAACATTCCACGCCATCTTTCAACTTGCGGAGGCGTTGAGAACGATCTTTTTCCAGTGATCCTCGGGCAACGGTCAAGCGACGTACTGCGCGCCTTCTTTCGTTCTGATTGGGACCATTAAGTGGTGGGAAAGGTGGTACGGGCTTTGCTGTATACCTCTCGGACTTTTGCATAACTACGTTCTTTCCCGTCGAATACGCAGACTGCTTGGACGCCGTTGTCATTCAGCTCCCGGGCAAGCCTGTACCACCCAAGAACGTGTCTGTGCGGATGTGGCTCAGACGTGAAGTGAAATCTCTGTGTTATAAGGGTGCCATCACTATAAGAAGCAAAATTCTGAGCGAAAGGGGTTTCTATAGACTTGGAACATAATTACATGACAATCTTCTTCCCTCGTAACGCGTGAAGACGATTTGGTAGTGTCTTAAGAACACTTGGACTGTACAATCAAGTCAGTGAAAAGATTTGAGTTCATAGTACGAAGGCAGATTCACCAAATCTTTTGGAGAAAAGGGGTAAGTCCATTAACTCCCATAAGTTAATCAAGGTGCTCTCTGAGTCGAGGTGACCATGATTAAGACGTCGGACCAGTTCAGAGGCAAATTAGTTGATTTTTGTTTACTCGTGCTTGTCAGGTATATGGGGGGTTTTCTACAGCTAACGGCATCCTCGTCTCAGATCTCCTCTAGTTTCTGGGTAGTGTTCGTGGTTGCTGCGCATCTCAACCGACGTGACTTTTTAAATCGGACTGGTGCTACGCAAGCAGATTAAAGTGCCAGGATCCGACGCGCGACAAGTCAGACTTCTGAAACCAAGGACTTCAGGGTGATTATGCAGTCAACATATAACCAGAGAAAATAGAAGTCAATTTTTTGTTACAAACAAATCCACCCCAATCGAAAGTCTGAACAGAGATATATGGGCTCCGAAATCTTCACCCAAAACTAATATCCACCGAGTCTACCACGAAGCTGGCAGACCAGACGCCGACGCCCCGATTTCCGCCAACTGCACAAGAGGGTCCAAGTTGCCCTTGAACTGAGGCAGGTACGTCGCATCGGTATATGGGCAGTGCACAGACGGTGTGCCCTTGTATATGGGTATATAGGTAGCAGCACAAATCTCGAAGGGGCTGAATTCGTCGTATGAGATCTCAACCGCGTTTCTGGGATTTCGGTCACCAGCAGCGATACGTTGTCGAGCCTACGGGTAAAAAATATTAAATATAAAAGAAAAGTAAATGAACACCAAGTATTGAAGAACATATTCCACGAAACACGAACCTGGGCAACGATTTTAGGGTCAGGCTTCAATTCTAGCAAACGTTTCGCAAATCTAGCGGCGTGTGCTTGGTTGTTCGCTTTCGCAAATACACTGATCGCACTTCGGAGGGCGATCTGCATATGTGGTGGTTGCAGTTGACATTGTGTAAAGTAAGCTGCGAGCTCGAGGTTCCGTGTAATATTGTCAGGCTCTTCTTCTATAACACGTCTCCGTTCGAGTTCAATTGAAACACCGAGGAGGTATTCTCGGGCTGCCGTTACCGTGTCTCGCCACTATAGGTTAATTTGAATTAGGATGAAGGTTCGGAAATGAAGTCACGGAAACCCACCTCCTTAGCCTGATCGTCTGAGGAAATAACTACCAGTAAAAGAGCCTGGAGGACAGAACGGAACGTGCTCTGGGCTTCAGCTAATTTGTTCATGGAGACGAAACGATAACCTTCTGCGAGCTCTGCGCGAATCGACTCCAATGAGCGGACCGCGACAGGCAGCACCTTGCTTGGTGCTGTCTCACCCGGGTTGCGGCGAATATGAAGTTTTAAAGGCGGTAGTGATGCATATGGCGAAAGATATGTGTGAGATGAGCGATATGTTGACAGGAACAAAGGCTTGAGGACTGAGAAATTGACGATTCCGAATTGACGATTGAGAAGCTACGAGAAGGGAATTAGCCTGATTGCTGATCACAGAGGAAACAGGAACTAACCTCCATAGCTGTCTCAAATGACCCAGCGGCAACATGATCACCAGCCAAAGGTGAGTTCCTCACCCACAGCTCCGTTTCGCTTGGTCCCGGAGTGGCACCAGCACCCAGTTCCTCTTCCTCCTCAACCGCGGCTTCTTCGACATTAACAGCAGGCTGGAACTCTCCTCCATCAGCATCAAGTTCCCAGCCACCATCCTCGGGATCGATATCTTCTTGCTTCTCTTCCTGGGCCCACGCATCCAATGCTGAGTGTCCAGCAGCTGCAGCATCACCGTTTACGTAGGCCGGTTCTACTCCGCCTTCCAATTGGCCGTTGACGAGAGCACGGTCAAAAAAGCTCTCGCCTGCCGACAAGGAAGGCCAGAGAAGGTCAGTCGTGGGTGTAAGGATGGGTGGAGGTTTTAAGGTAGAAGGTCCGAATGATGGGACATCGTCAACGTCGGCCTCTGTCAAACCAGCCGCTTCCAGTATTTCAGCAGCTAGATTTTCGAGTCCATTGGTCTTGGCAGTCAAATATGCCAAAGGGTCTATTCACAAGGGGTAAAAAACTGCAATGACCAGTAAAATCGGTAATCACTTACGAAGGCCAACGTCTCTCAGCACCGATATCCTACCTTCCACATCTCCAGCATACAGTGCATTATGGAAACGCGACATGGGGTCACCGCGTGCATCTGCAATCTTTTGCATTTTTGAGAGCTTATCTTTGCTGCCTGTCGCAAGATAGAGGAAGGAAAGCTTGTCAAAGTTCTTTGTTTGTTGATAGGCTTTCTCGACGACCTGTTTCGGTGTGAGCTACGAATAAAATTGACACTTTATAGACAGACTTTGTGGTTGCCTTGCTTCAGGGCTTGTTGAGCGAGCCTCTCCCAACATTCTGGACGATTGATGCTCTTGGCAGTCTCCATTGCAACATCGAGGTTTCCGCATTCGATGGCAAGCTCGAACCTCGTATTTGTGTCTTGAACGAAGTGTAAAGCGATCTACAGGCGGAATTTAGGATCAAGCGGCGATCGGTACGGTTGAGATCACCTCTGGGAAGCCTTTTTGTTGAAGGTATGCAATGATGCTTTGTCCGAGAAGCGTCGAGGTCTTGATAATATAGAGCATTTCCTCGTAGTTGTTCTTCAATAAAGCCAATTTGAACCTGTATTCTGTAGGATCGAACGTGATTGTACGAGGACGGGCGGAACGATCGAGACAATAGACGGTCTTGCCCTTGACGCGTGTCAAGTAAACAGGGTTATCCAGAGTGCAGATAACACCATGATCCCTGGAAATTCAGATTTAATGAAATAGAAAAAGTGTGTCAAAAATTGGAACGCACCCTTGGGCCAAGCAGTATTTAACGTGGTTCAACGTGGAGTAGATGAAAACGCCAGCATCGTCCCAAGCACCGGACTTGATTCGAATGGTCTCATGAACAAGGCTATGTTGCGAGAAGTTCTTGTTAGCAATGGTAATTGCTGCAATCCATGACTTGAGTTTTATATATATCGACAGGCCTTCAGAAGAACGTACTATGCTTGCTCATCAGAGCCACCAACGCGGAGTCATGACTCCAAACCACGTATTTCACAGGTGGGCTATTGATCTCCGCGATCGTTTTTTGCTGTTGGATGTCGTACAAAACCACAGCGGTAGGCGAACTAAGGATCAGGCAGGCGGTTCCACCGTAGAATATTTCGTTAGTCTGGACAGGAGGCTTGATCGTTTTGACGACGGAATTCGACAAATCGCGGACTTCAATGACCTGCAGGATGAATCATAGCATTAATTTCAATGAACAGCCAAAGGAGATAGTACAACGCACCTGTGATGTCTTGTTGAGCACAGCAAATCTGTTCCTCGCAACAAATATCGCACTCTGGCCGCTGCCTTTCTTTCCATCTACACTTGAATCCTTCACTTCGCCTTGAGCTTGTTGAGGTAAGTTCGTCAGCTCGTAGATGCCATTGTCCGAATTGATCGTAAGAATGACGGCTCTCTCAGCGGGGTTGAAACTCAGAGTTCGTGGTGGAACGTAGGGGCTTCCAAATTTACGAACACTAAGTAGTCCAATATCGGCGCCCGTATTGAAGTCATATGCGCGGACATATTTGTCGCGAACGTAGTAAAGTGTGTCCTGGAAGACGGAGAAAGCAGGCCGCTCGCGCTCGAGTTTGAAAACAATCAACCCGCTGTCATGTCCTGCTGCGAAAAGGTTAAGGTTCGGGTGGGCAGCGAGAACCCAGAATCGATCTTGTTCTCTTCGGAATGTCTGGATTGCTGTCCTCTTGGCCAAATCCCATACCCTGACAGTCTTATCCTCCCCGCATGATACGATAAGCTCGTGTTTGGGGTGGAAGAGGGCGCTGGAGACATTGTTGAAATGACCACGACAAGAGTCGACTTCCCAAGCCTTTGTTTCGCTCATCCTCCAAATCTTGATGACACGATCGTCGCCAGCGGAAATGATGAGAGGGAGGGTTGGATGGAACATGGCAAAGTTAACACCACGATCATGGCCTTCGAGGACATGTTTAACGGTTGAAAATGTGTCGAAAGCCTCAAAATTGCCAGGGCCGCCAGGGTTTGAGCCGCCAGGACCGCCGGAATTCGGTGAAGTTTTGCGCAGGCCTGAAATGTCCCACACACGAACGGTCTGATCCATTGACGCGGAGACAATGAGATCTTCCTTTGGATGGAACTGCACTGACATGACGTAGTGGGAGTGTCCTGTGAGGACGGCGATGCATTGGCGAGATGTACTGTTCCAAATCCTAATGGTCTGATCATCGGACGCTGATATCTGTAGCGTATTGCACATTAATTGCAAGGGCTTCAGGTTGCGAGCAGGTACCACTTACAATCCACGGCATCTCGTGGTGGAATTGAACGGTGCGAACATAATCCAGATGGCCATTTAAAGTGAAGAGACAGCGGCGGTTCTGAGGGCGGATATCTTACCTACTCATCAGATCAAGGACACGAAAGTTTCAATGTTTGCTCACCCCAAACCTTGATTTTATAATCATCGCCTCCGGTGACCAATAACGCTCGACTGGGATGAATAGCGACGCCCCGTACAGGTCCTGACAGAAAGATTAGAATAAAATAAGAAAAAACAAGCTCGGGTCGTCGGTCATACCTTCATGTTCCTCAAACCGATCAACCAGTACGCCCATACGATAATTCCACAGTTGCACACTCCCATTGTGAAGGGCGGCCGCAAGAAGAGGTTGTGTTGGATGGAATGCGAGCCCTTATCGCCGATAAATTAGATTGCTTCCTAATAGTGAGAAGTGCTAGACGGTATACCTTTTACGCGGTTGCTTTTAGATTCAAATTTTGTGAGCATTACCGACATGGCCGGAACGTGTCTGGCGGTAGCTCTCTAGATTATTGGCCAAAGAATAAAGAAATCGAAAGCCGAAGAAGAAACGATATTAGGCCAATAGTACTCCGAGAGCGCGTTCAGCGATGGAGAGACGTGGCTAGTACGTGAACGTGGGACTTTCCAAAGGCAGGCGTCACGTTTTCCTTGAACAAAATTCATGACTATAGTTGACTGTCAGACTGTTGCCTACGTGAGACTGGAACAAAGTTACAAAACCCTTCTAAATTCAAGTTCATTCAAGTATTCAAATATCGAAGCCACTGAGGATTAGAGGTAACAAATATTTTATATAATAAAAATCGCCATGAAGCTTTCAGACCTCATAGACTTCTAGAATGCGAAGCTCTCAACCTTCCTTCCCCAGCCATGACCCCTTCAGGTTGGATCCAAGACCTCAGCTGCCTGAAAGGCCAGGCGTGCCAGAAGGGTTTATTCTCATACACCGCCGTAAGGCTCCATAAGAGCAAAAAGGAGAGGATAAAGCAGGTGATGGACATCAGGACAATTGTGAAGATGTCTTTGGACCCGAAGCACATTATCGAAAATGCAGCGAGGAATGAGGCCATCCTAAAGAATTATTTTTAAGTTAAGTGAGTAACGATCACTACAGTGGTTGAACTCACCCCCACATGAGTAATGCATAAGGAAGGCTGTACATGACAGAAAGTGTTTCCAAGCCCAACATCGAAGCACTTCGGTGGGCAAGGAATGAGGGCTAGAAGGGGGATTAAAGGAATTCATAGACAAAAAAGGCTCGAAGCACGAACATCCAAAGCTGTATTATGCTGTCTAACCAGAAGCAAGCCCAGGGCAATTGCTCCTATACTGGTCACCACTGAGAAGTAACTCGCTCTCTGTTGGGCTGAGCGGTGGTCCGGTGAAGAGGAACTGTCGACGCTTTGAATGGCCAAAAAGGCTACATTCGCGTTTAACAAAACGGTTGCCTAGAGCGAGTTCAACACCAAGGGGATGAATTTCTTTCACTATACTCACGTATAATGTGAACTCCTTCCAATCGTTAGTGAGTTCCGCCAACAATTTATCCCAGTCATGCCTGCGAACCAGAGAGTCTACAGACATTTCCATCAGCTTACGAAGATGGATCTCTGGCCCAAAAAGCAACATCGGGGATAGAATTTTGATGATGAACGTTCTTCTCCTCTCTGGATGAATGGACTGGTTGCTATTCAATCGGGCGCCTCTCTCTCCATGGAGATGCAAAAGCCGTTCATGGTCTACCGTTCCAAGTTAGTGAACGGCAAATAGAACTTAAGAGTGAATCCTCACAGAAATTATGGAGGAACCGGTCTTCAAATGGTCAATGAGCCTGCTCACGAGCGAAAGGAGGGGTGCCTTACAGACAACGGCTGCTGATCCAGGTCCGCGAGAGTTGCTTGCTGATGGGTGCACAGAGTCAGTCCACATGGAGCCCAATTAGAAGCCAATTCATACATTCGATATCTTTCACCAGGGAAAGCATTTTTTGAAGGTTGTCTAAATTGTATGGAGACATACTCCAAGGCGACGTCAAGGAATCTGGCATCCATAATATTGAGTACCGAGTATACTTACATAGAGGTTTGAACCCAGACCTCCAACCGCATGGATAAGAACATCCTTGAGTTCCTTCAGAGCATCGACCATAAACGGCCGGAGCTCTGGGAAGTACTCGTTATGCAACCTAATATAATCCACACATGAGACTATATATCAAATAGCAGATTGCTAAATATGCAGCAAGCGGTACGTACCAGTAAAGTGATTTCATTTCTTGGCCAACGAGTGGAGGAGTAAACTTGACTCTGACTTGGTCGAGAAAAACCATAGCATCAAATTCTTCTAGCCAAAAGAGACAACGCTTGGCGTGGTCTACGAAATAGTACCCGCATCTACCAGATTGACGAAATTCGAGGACAAGGCAAGCGCCTGCAGGTAAGATGACTTCGTACGACTCGATGTACGTGAATATCTTTTCAACGAAAGCTTCCAGGTGTTGTCGAGAATCGTCGTCATCAATGTAAACATCTGTGATGACTGGAACTTGCTGTGAGTTTAATTTAGATGAAGCGGCAGACGATTGATGGAAGAACTGCACCCATGATTCATTGAGAAAGTAGATACCGCCATCTGGATGCGTGTAATGCTTCCATCGGTTTGGGGGTTTGGAACTAGATTTGGGAAATTCGGACAAATTCAAGGTTGAGGATGAAATCATCCCTACGTACCGCGAAAAGTCCGTTTCCAGTGGATCAATCATGAAGGTTTGCCAAAAGTACTTGTCCCTGGAAGCTCCTTCATGAATATCAAGATTAATTGATTACTAACTATCTGGGACGCACGTTATGACACCCCGGGAGTACCTTTCATATTCGTACGAGGTGACAGCAACAAGCCCAGGCACAGCTTCAGACATGTTGAGATGTCGATATTCTCTGGGCTCCATGCCCTCATCTTCCGATATATACTTCAGTTTGGTTTCTTCCGGCACTGGGGAACTCGAGGTTGGACCCGTAAAAATCCCATCTTTTTCCAGTTCTGAGCTTTCAGCGTAAGGGTAACCCAGGTCATCAAAGGTACTCTTTTGTCCGGGACGTGATATAGGTGAATTGAGGGTTGGGGATGGGGAACCCGAATCCCCAACATGCATTGGCAACGTGTCCAATCTCCGCTGAAAGAGAGCTCTCGGGATGGCGCTGAGATTGACAGAGATCGTACTGGAACGTCTGCCTGGCGGGCGGTTATTCAACTGTTCGGGGACAGAGGGAAGGAATCGGGTTGGGATCAGCCACGCCAGAGCTCGATAAGCCATCCTCAACGCGAGTGGTGGTCGTAGACCGGCTTTTAGTTTTAGCAGGGCGTCGGTGGAAAGCCTCAGGTCCGCCAAATTATGGAGGAGCCTTTGTACAAGGCGAATACACTGCACAAGCATTATGACAGACGCAGGCACATGGAGACAATCGCAATGAAAACAGGCTGTACAACGTCGGACAGTGACTGCGTCCAAAATTTACAGGGACTATCCACATTCAGAAAACGGGTTAACCTTAATCCTGCCCCTGGGGGCTGAGAATTTTGCACAGCCCCAAATATCCGGCGCTCGCCATCTTCTTGCCCACAATAAGGTATCGAGTTGAGCGCCGGCACCAAAGAAGCTTAGAATAATACCTAAAACCTCTTAGTGTTGATTATATAGTAGGCCAGCCACCACCCGCTGGCACCGGAAATCTGATGATCACAGGGGAAGCCAGAGATCTAATCCACAAGTACAGTGCGATGGCATGAGCGGGCTCGGGTTCACACAGATTTCAGGACCTGGGTTCGTGGTCATTATCTGAATTGCACCACCGCCAAGTAGAAACACTCAGGGTCAGTGCAAACTAAAATAGACGGTCCGGAATCTACATCATTGCAGTGGACATGGAGCCAGATGTGGGGGCAGATGTAGTAGAATGACACAGAGCACATCAGATAAAATAACAATTGTAACTACACGGAATGGAGATCCATTTTTATACCAGAGATTATGTATACTTACCTCAAGTACAACCGTACATGCGCTGGAGAAATAGGGATTGCAGTTCGCAAGGATGTGTACCAGTCGGGATTCAGATGGCATAGAGATCATCATGACCCTCTTCGATGAATTCGGAGACATCACGGCAACTAAGTACCGATTCTTCAAATCCTTCGAGCGTCAAGTACTACTCAACTTCAGGAAAAGAGCAGTATATTATTAGAAC
>Ga0307509_10009314_pt1 | contig 12320 bp, 10 predicted proteins | sample 10_EM_MG_FD_202245 | JGI IMG/M metagenome (GOLD analysis project Ga0307509, IMG submission 202245) | Populus trichocarpa ectomycorrhiza microbial communities from riparian zone in the Pacific Northwest, United States - 10_EM | ecosystem: Host-associated > Plants > Roots > Unclassified | place...
GCCACGGCACCGGCGGCGGCTCCGGCGAAGACGCCCGCGGCCGTGATCTTGTCGCCGTTGGCCGCCTTCCCGGCCGCCTCCAGCGCCGAGTTGGTCAGGAACTTGCCGGTGACGTCCGTGGCCACCTTGCCGATCGGGTTGGCGAGGACACCGCTGACGATCTTGCTGTTGGTGAGGGACTCGCTGACCTTGGTGATCGTGCCGGCGGTCTTGGTGATGAACCCGGAGCTCTTCACGGCGGCAACGGCGGCCGGAGCGATCGCCTGGACGGCCTTGCCCCCGAGCTTCAACAGGGCGCCGCCGGGGACGATCCCGATCAGACCGAGGACGAAGTCGCCGGCTTTGATTCCCCCGGTCTGACTCGCGACGACTTGGTTGAACAGGAACAACGCCCCGCCGAGCAGCGCGCCGACCACCGGGAAGAACACCGCCACGACGGCGACGAGGGCGGCCAGCAGGATCTGGACGAACGGGAAGTCCTTGAAGAAGTCGGCGATCTTCTGGAAGATGTTCCGCTCCGGAATCGCCTCCTGCGCCGCCCGGTCCAGCACGTCGGCACACTGCCGCTGCGCGCTCTCCCGCATCGTCCTGGCCTGTTCGGCCAGGCTCCTGGCCGCGCCCAGTTGGGCCTTGCCGGTGTCGATGGCGTCCTGGGTGCTGCGCGCCGCCGACTTCTCCGCGTCGGTCGGATTCGCGCCGAGTTCCTTGGGCACCTGGTTCGCCTGCGGTGCGGCGGACTGCGCCTGGTCGACGGCCCGGTCGAAGGTCTCCTGGGCCTCGCGCAGCCGTGGCATGTAGTCGCTGTAGGCCTGGGCGGCGTCGTGGTAGGAGGTCACCGTCTTGGTCAGCTTGTCCGGGAGATCGTCGCCGATCTTGTTCTTCAGCGCGTCCATCGCCGAACCGCGCCCCTGCGAGACCGAGCCGTCCTTCTTCAGGACGTTCAGCGCCTTCTCCGCCGCGTCGCCGATGTCGCGGTAGCGCTTCATCACGCCCTGGATCAGGTCGGGGTCGCCGGGTGTCGGGTCCGAGTCCATGCCGACGAGCTGGAAGTCCTCGGGCCTGGAGTGCCGACGTGCCATGTGCGATCCCCCGGTGCGCTGCCTGTGACGTGTGGTCGGCAGGTACACGGGGGCGGTGTCGTAAAAGGTTCAAGCGAGTTCACGTCGCACGTTCTCGCCAAGTTCCGAAAGGTTCGGGCGAGTTCACATCGAACGTTCTCGGCCTGCGGCTCCGTGTAGTCGGTGCAACGGAACCTCGGAGGGCATGGGTGGACACGATGACCAACGGCGCGGGCACGAGGCCCGAGCACGGGCCGGCGACCGACAGGGCGCACCGCCTGCCACGCACGCTCCTGCACGCCCTGGCGGCGCTGCTGGCGGCGTGCCTCATGGCGCTCGGCGGCGCCGTCGCCGCGAGCGCGGCGCCCGCCGCCGACGACCTGATCAAGGTGTTCGTGGTCCCGGACCCGGCGCAGACCGGCGGGCAGCTCGCCACCCTCCAGTCGATCGCCACGGCCACCCTGGGCGATGCCTCACGGGCCGGTGAGATCCTCACCCTCAACCGCGGCCAGGCGCAGCAGGACGGCGGGACGCTGAACAGCGCGGACGACCCGTTGCACCCCGGCTGGATCCTGCGCCTGCCGCAGGACGCCTCGGGGTCCGACGTCCAGCTGGCGCGGGACACCGGGAGCCAGAACTCCGCCTCCGCCGCCCCGAGTTCGGGACAGCAGTCGGCCGCGCCGAGCGCCGGGAAGTCGGCGGCGTTCACGTTCCCGCTGGCCGCGGCCGTCGCGCTGCTCGGTGCGATCCTGCTCGCCCTGATCACCGCGGGCATCGTGGGCAGGCGGAAGGTGCGCGCCGCGTACGCCGCCGTACTGCGGTCCGTCCGCGGGCTGGGCGAGCCGATGCGGCGCCGCCGCCGGCTGGCGCTGCGCCGGGCGACGGGCCGCCGGTTCGCGACCGACGCGGATTCGGTACGCCGCGCCTACGGCGTCCTGGGCGACTTCGCGCCCGGCCGGCAGCAGCCCGAGCGGCCGGTGCACGCGCTGCGCGTCGACGGCTCCGGTGTGACGGTGTGGCTGACGGCCTCCGACACGGTCGACGCGCCATGGACGAACATCGACAGCACGCGCTGGCGCCGCCCCGCGGCAGCCGCCGCCGGCTGGCTGTCCACCGGCGACGACACCACCTCGGCCTCGCAGGCCTCGATCGCCGCGTCCTGTCTCGTCCGGGCGGGCACGGACGCCGACGGCGAGCCCGTGTTCGTGGACCTCAGCCGCCTGGACGGCGTCCTCAGCGTGAGCGGTGACCGGGCGGTGGCCCGGGACGTCGTACAGAACCTGCTCGCGGAGATCGCGCGCACCCGGCCGGACACTCCGGTGACCGTGCTGCGCGGGGCGGACAGCGCCCTGCCGCTCACCGTGCCGACGGAGCTGCGGCAGCTTCCCCGGGTCGACGCCCCCGCTCCGGTGGCACCCGACGCGGGGCGCGGGACGGTGCGCGCCGGTGCGGCACGCCGTCCGGTGCGGGGACTGGTCGTGGTGGCCGGCACGCCGGGTGAGCGGGAGGCCGCCGAACTGGCCGCCCTGTGCGGCCCGGGCGGCGCGGGCTGGACCGGCCTGGTGTACGGCGAGGCGGAGGGCGCGCACTGGCGCTGGCACACCGACGCCGACGGCCACGTCGACCTTCCGGTCCTCGATGTCCGGCTCACCGTTCCGGTGTGAGTCCCTTGCCGGCCTCGGCGCGCAGGATGTTCAGGGCGTAGTGGCGGCGGGACTTGACGGTGCCCGCGGGTATCCCGAGGATGCGCGCGGTCTCCTGCACGGTCCGGCCGCACAGATAGGTGTGCAGGAGGACCTCCCGGTGCTCGTGGGACAGCCGTCGCAGCAGGCCGGTCGCCTCCACCGAGGCCAGCACGGCGCCGGAGTGGTCGGGCAGCGGCAGGTCCCGGTCCTCGGCGCCGATGGTCTCGTGGCGGGAGACGGCGCTGCGCATCCGGTCGACGACGAGGTTGCGGGTCACCGTGAGCAGCCAGCCGCGGACCGATCCCTCGGTGCTGTAGAGGCGTTCGGCGTGCGGCCAGGCGCGGATGAGGGTCTCCTGGACGATGTCCTCCGCCGTGTGACGGTCGTTCAGCAGCTTGTCGGCGTAGGCGAGCAGTGCCTTCGCGTGGTCGCTCATCATGGTGTGCAGCAGCTGGTTGCGGTGCGCGGCCGTGGGGAGGTCCGCGGAAGTCGTGGGGGTCATGTTCCAGTCCTGAAGGGGAATGCCGTACGCGCCTCCGGCTCCGGGTGGAGCGGAGCGGGGAGCGTAGGCAGGGCCCGCTTTCGGGACGCTGACGTTTTACTGTCGCCGGGACCGATCGGGGTCGGCGAGGTCGGTCAGCCGGTGGCGGACCTGCTCGGCGTCCGGGTGGCCGATCTCGTCGAGGATGCCGAGTGCCTCACGCCAGGCGAGCGCGGCCTCCGTGTCCTGGTGGGCCGCGCGGCGGGTGTCGCCGATGTGCACCAGGGTGTCGGCCTCCAGATAGCGGTCCCGGATCTCCCGGTACAGCCGCAGCGCCTGCTCGTAGCACTCCAACGCCCGCTCGTGGTCGCGCAGATGGTGATGGGCGTAGCCGAGGCTGTCCAGGGCGGCGGCCTCTCCGTTGCGGTCGCCCGTCTCCCGGTGGGCCGCGACCGCGTGGCCGCACTCGGTCAGGGCGTCCTCGTACTTGCCCATCAGGATGTACGTCCAGCCGACCTCGTTGGCGATGCCGGCCTCGCCGTCGCGCCGCCCGGCCGCGCGGCACAGGGCGCTCGCCTCGGCGTAGTGGTCGAGGGCGTCCTCGTGCCGTCCGCGCCCGTTGGCCAGGAACGCGAGCCTGCGGTGGGTCCTGCTCAGGCCGACCCGGTCGCCGGTCTCGCCGAACAGCTCCAGGGCGCGCGCCAGGTGGGCGTCGGCCTCGTCCGGCCGACCGAGGCGACCGCTGACGAACCCGAGCGCGCGATGGGCGAAGGCCTGGCCGGATATGTCGCCCAGGCGCTGGGCCGCCTCAACTGCCCTTGTCTGCGCGTCGAGTTGCTCGGACCAGCGACCGCCCCGGTCCAGATACAGCTCCAGGACCAGGGCCAACTGCCAGCTGTGCTCGCCGCTGCCGTGCCGGGCGTCCTGTTCGATCGCGGCGAGCACGACCGATCGGTTCGTCTCCAGCCATGCGGCCGCCGCCGCCCGGTCGGGCAAGCGCGGGAGGGTCACCCCGGCTGTGTGCGGGCGCAGTTGGATGCTGTCCCGGGTGGGCATCAGCACACTGTCGGCCGCGTGCGCGCTGTGCAGATAGTGGTCGAGCATGCGGCGCCGGGCCGCTTCCAGCTCCTGCGCGGTGTCCTGCGCCCGGCCCAGTTCGGCGGCGTAGGCGCGCAGCAGTTCGTGACAGCCGTAACGGCCCGGCAGGTGCTCGGAGATGAGGTGCGCGCGAGCCAACTCCGCCATGACCGGCCGGACTTGGCCGACCCGCTGCCCGGCGAGGCTCGCGACGGCGGCGAGCGAGCAGTCGGGTCCCGGGTGCAGCGCGAACAGGCGGAACACCCGGGCGGCGGCGGGGCTGAGGAGTTGGTACGACCAGGAGAACGCGCTGCGGGCGTCGGCGGCCGGGGCCTCTCCGGCGAACGCGTCGAGGCTGTCCTCGCTCTCGGAGAGCTCGGCGGCGATGGACGCGAGCGGGAAGGCCGGGTTCACGACCGCGCGGGCGCTGACGACGGCCAGCGCCAGCGGGAGGCGGCCGCACAGGGTGATGATCTCCGCGACGGCGTCGGGTTCGTGCGCGATGCGTTCGCCGCCCAGCCGGCGGGACAGGAACTCGCGTGCCTCCGCCTCGGTGAGCACGTCCAGCGTCAGCGAGTGCGCGCCCTCGCCGGCCACCAGGCCGTAGAGCTGGTTGCGGCTGGTGACGACGACCAGGCAGCCGGGGGCGCCGGGCAGCAGGGGGCGGACGTGTTCGGTGTCCCGGGCGTTGTCCAGCACGATGAGGACACGCCGGTCGGCGAGGAGGCTGCGGTACAGCGCGGCCTGCGCGTCGAGGCCCGCGGGGATGCGGTGCCCGGGGACGCCGAACGCGTCGAGGAACGAGCGGATGGCCTCGGCCGCGCTCATGATCGAACCGCTGGGGTGGAAGCCGCGCAGATTGACGTAGAGCTGCCCGTCGGGGAACCGGTCGGCGACGCTGTGCGCCCAGTGCACCGCCAGGGTCGTCTTGCCGACGCCGGCCATGCCCCCGATGGCGCTGATCACCACCGTCGAGGCGGGCGCGTCGGACGCGCACAACAGCTCCCGGACGCGGGCGAGTTCACCGCGCCGGCCGGTGAAGGCGGGCAGATCCACGGGGAGTTGGGCGGGCCGGATCGTGGCGACGGCGTCCTCCCGTGCCGTCCCCTCCGTGTCCTCGGCGGGCTCGGCCGCGCGCTGGGTGTGGGTGTGACCGAGGACCCGTTGCAGAGCGGCCTGCAGTTCGGGGCCCGGCCGCACGCCCAACTCGTCCGCGAGCCGGGTGCGTACGGTCCGATGGACGTCCAGCGCCTCGGCCTGATGCCCGGTGGCCGCGAGCACCAGGATCAGCCTGGCCTGCAGCCCCTCGTCCAACGGATGCTGCGCGGCGGCCTGTCGGAGCGTCACCAACACCCGTGCGCCCAGGCCCGGTCCGGCTTCCAGCGCGAGTTCGGCGGCCTCCTTGACGGCGGCCAGGTGCTCGCCGTCGAGGGCGGTGAAGGCCGGGTGGGACCGGACCTCGGCCGCGATCCCGGAGGCGGCGGGACCCCGCCACAGGGCCAGCGCCTCGATCAACAGCCCGGTGGCGGTGGGAGGTTCACCGTCCCGCACGGCCTGCTCCGCCCGCTGCCGCAGGGCCCGGAAGCGCAGCAGGTCGAGACTGTCGGGGTCCACGTCGAGGCGGTAGCCGCCCGAGCCGCGCACCAGCCGGCGGGACGCGCCCCCGGCCGGAAGATCGGGTTCGAGCAGCCGCCGCAGCGCTCCGACGTGCCGCTGGACGACGTTGACCGCGCTGTCCGGCGGGTCCTGTCCCCACAGTGCGTCGACGATCTCGTGGACGGCGACCGGATGCCCCGCCTCGGTCAGCAGCAACGCGAGCAGAGCACGCTGTTTCGGGGGTCCCAGCGGCAGTTCCGTGTCGCCGCGCCAGGCCCTCACCGGTCCGAGTACGGCGAAACGTGTACGCACCGAGCCCCCCGTGCCGATCTGCGCGCCCGGCCCTCGGGGCGCGTGGCCACGGACGAGCATAAAGTCCGCGCGAACCCCGTGGCCAAGGGTTGCTCCGCCACGGGGCGTCTTCAGGCCTCGTCGGGCGCCGTCAGCCCTCTTCGGGCGTCAGGCGCAGCGAGATGGAGTTGATGCAGTACCGCTGATCGGTCGGCGTCGCATACCCCTCGCCCTCGAAGACGTGCCCGAGATGCGATCCGCACCGGGCGCAGCGCACCTCGGTGCGCACCATCCCGTGCGAGCGGTCCGCGATCAGTTCGACCGCGTCGGTGTCCTTCGGGTCGTAGAAGGACGGCCAGCCGCAGTGGGACTCGAACTTCTCGGTGGAGGTGAAGAGTTCGGCACCACAGGCCCGGCAGGAGTAGACGCCCTTCGTCTTGGTGTCGGTGTACTCACCGACGAAGGCGGGCTCCGTGCCGGCCTGCCGCAGCACCGCGTACTCGGCCGGGTTCAGCTCCGCGCGCCATTCCTCGTCCGGCTTTTCGACGTCGTACGACATGCAGCTCAGCCCCTTACTTCGCGAGACGGTCCAGGATCCGCGGGCCGAGGTCTGTCACATCGCCCGCTCCCATGGTGAGAACGAGATCACCGGGCTTCGCCATTCCCGCGACGGCCTCGGGTACGTCCGCCTTGTCGTGGACCGGGGTCACATCGGCGCCCGCGGCGCGCGCGGCCTCGATGATCAGGTCGCTGGTGACACCGGGGATCGGGTCCTCGCGGGCCGGGTAGATGTCCAGGACCAGGGACGCGTCCGCGAGGGCGAGGGACTGGCCCATCTCCTTGCCGAGCTCCTGGGTGCGGGAGAAGAGGTGCGGCTGGAAGACGACCAGCAGCCGCGCGGAGGAGGCCGCCGCGCGCATCGCCTCCAGGTCCGCGGTCATCTCCGTCGGGTGGTGGGCGTACGAGTCGATCACCTGGACGTCGGCCGCCTCGCCCTTGAGCTGGAGGCGCCGCTTCACACCGGTGTACGCGGCGAGCGCTGGCGCCAGTTCCGCGGCCGGGATACCGAGCGCGACACCGGCGGCGAGGGCCGCGACCGCGTTGCTCGCGTAGTGCCGGCCGGGGACGGAGACCGTGAAGGTGAGCTCCTCCCCGCCGAGGAGGACGGTCACCTCGCTCTTCAGGCCCTGCGCGACGACGGAGAGGATACGGACGTCGGCGTCCTCCGCCTCTCCGTACGTCACCGCCTTCACGGAGCCGGCCACGCGCCGGGTCAGCTCGCGCGCGCCCTCGTGGTCCGCCGAGATCACGAGGGTGCCGCTGGGCACGATCCGGTCGGCGAAGGTCTGGAAGGACTCGTAGATCTCTTCCATGGACGCGTAGTTGGCGTGGTGGTCGAGCTCCACGTTGAGGACGATCGCGACCTCGGGCGCGTACTTGTGGAAGCTGCGGTCCGATTCGTCCGCCTCGGCGACGAAGATCTCGCCGTCGCCGTGCAGCGCGTTCGAACCGGGGGCGTCCAGGTCGCCGCCGATCGCGTACGACGGGGTGAGGCCCAGCGCGCTCAGGGACACCGCGAGCATCGAGGTCGTGGTGGTCTTGCCGTGGGTGCCCGCTACGGCGATCGGGCGCAGGCCGTCCATCAGGCGGGCCAGGGCGTCCGAACGGTGGACGACCGGGATGCCCAGCTCGGCCGCGCGGGCCAGCTCGGGGTTGTCCTTGCGGATCGCCGACGACACGACCACGCAGGTGGCGTCGTCGGCGAGGTGCTCCGCCGCGTGTCCGATGTGCACGGTGGCACCCAGGGCGCGCAGCGCGTCGGCGGTCGCGGAGTCCTTGGCGTCACTGCCCGCGACCTTCGCCCCGCGCTGCGCGAGGATCTTGGCGATCCCCGACATCCCGGCCCCGCCGATGCCGATGAAGTGCGGTCGGTCCATGGCGGTGGGAAGGCCGGGTGCCATGTGTGTCTCCCTGTGCGTGCTGGTTCCGTACGGGTACGGCGGACGTTCGACGGCCAGCCTAAGCCGAGCCGTAGTCAAACGTTGACACGGGAGGTCACCTACTCCTTGCTGTGCGAGAACAGCTTCAGCACCGGTACGCCGACCTTGTGACGCGCGCGTGAGGCCCAGTCCCGGTGGAAGAACTCCTCCACGTAGTGGGGGTCGGTCAGCACGATCACCTCGTCCGCGCCGATCTCGTCCACCAGGGTCTTCAGCGCGTCCAGCGGGTGGTCCTCGATGAGCCGCCCCTCCGCCGCGCTGCCCGCCGCGCGCAGGGCGTCCAGGGACACCGAGAGGGCCTGCGCGCCGAGCGCCGCCGCATCCTTGCCCTCGGGGGTCTCCCGCTCGTGTGCCGCCTCGTCGAGTTCGCCGAGGGCGACGTCGTCGATGGCCCGCAGCAGGCGGTCAGCCTGGTCGCCGCGGGGCTGGAGCAACACGTGGAAGGAGACGGTCTCGTCACCGTGCAAGGTGGTGACGAACTCCACGTCGGCGGACGTAAGGGCCTTCTCGATCATCAGTACGCTTGTGAACACCAGGCGCCCTTTCTCCTTCGAGGACCCTCGGGCCCTCTCTCCTCCGTGGGCCTGCCAGGCCCTGCGGAAACCATCCTGCCCCGTGATCGCACGGGTACTGCCGGATTTAGTGTGCCCGTCGAAAGACAAACGGAACGGATCATTCCGCCCGTTCTCAGGTCCGACGGTAGCGACCGAACAGGAACCCGGCCTCTTCCAGCAGGGACACCAGTTCGAAGTGCTGGGGAACCTTAACCGACGGCCCGCCGGAGATCCGCTGCGCATCCCCCGCCACGAGCATCGGCGAGAGGGTCAGACACAGCTCGTCGAGCACTCCGGCGGCCACGAACTGCCCGAGCAGCCGCGGCCCGCCCTCGGCCAGCAGCCGGGTGTGCCCCAGTTCGGCGAGCGCCTGTACGGCCCGCGCGGGTTCCACGCCCGCGCCGTCCCCGGCGACCACCACCCGGGCGCCCGCCTTCTCGGCGGCGGCGATCCGGTCCGCGGGCGCCTGGGCGCCCGTCAGGATCAGCGTCGGCACCAGGGGTGAGGCGAAAAGCGGAAGCGAGAGGTCGAGGTCGAGGCTCGCGGTGACGACCGCGATCACGGCGGCGGGCCCCTGCCCGGCACGCGCGCGTGCCGTCGCGAACTCCACACGCGCGCGTGCGGGCCGATAGCCCTCCTGGCGTACCGTTTCCGCACCGACCACCACGACATCGGCCAGCGCCCTCAGGGTGCCGAAGATCCGCATGTCGGCGGGGCCGGAGATGGGCTGCGAGCGGCCCTCGTGCTGACCGGCCCCGTCCAGCGTGGACACCATGTTGGCGCGCAGCCAGGGGCCGTCGGCGGCGGGGTAGGCGTACACCTCCGCCAGCTCCGAAAGCCCCCACTCCCGGTCCGTCACATCCGCACCAGGGGCCCCGTTCGAAGCCTGGGCTGCTGTTTCATCCGTCACAGGGAACAGGCGTCGCATGTCGTGCAGTGTGGCACGCCCCCTAGACTCGTGAACCGTGTCATCCTCCTCCGCCGCCTCCGGGATCAGCCCGATAGCAGACGCGGCCCCGCTGTCCTTGTGCGCCCGTGAGCCGTACGTCCCCGCGGACCGGCTGGTCGCCGAGATGGTGCCGCCGCCGCGCTTCGACTCGGTGCGCTTCGCCACGTACATCCCGGACCCGAACCAGCCCAGCCAGACCGAGGCGGTCGGCGTCCTGGAGACCTTCGCCGCCGGACTCGGCGGGGCGCATGCGGCCGCCGGCGCCAAGCGCGGCTTCCTCGGCTTCGGCAAGGGCAAGGCCAAGACACCCGCCGGCCCCCGTGGCGTCTACCTGGACGGCGGTTACGGCGTCGGCAAGACCCACCTCCTCGCCTCCCTCTGGCACGCGACCCCGGCCGAGCCCGCGCTCAAGGCCTTCGGGACCTTCGTCGAGCTGACGAACCTGGTCGGCGCGCTCGGCTTCCAGAAGACGGTGCAGACGCTCTCGGGCCACCGGCTGCTGTGCATCGACGAGTTCGAGCTGGACGACCCGGGCGACACCGTCCTCGTGTCGACCCTGCTCGGCAAGCTGGTCGACGCGGGCGTGGCGCTCGCCGCCACCTCCAACACGCTGCCGGGCAAGCTCGGCGAGGGCCGGTTCGCGTCCGTCGACTTCCTGCGCGAGATCCAGGGCCTGTCCGCGCACTTCCGCTCGCTGCGCATCGACGGCGACGACTACCGCCACCGCGGCCTGCCGGAGGCCCCGGCGCCGTTCTCCGACGAGCAGGTGACGAAGGCGGCGTACGCCACCGCGGGCGCCTCCCTCGACGACTTCCCGCACCTGCTCAGCCACCTCGCCAAGGTCCACCCCAGCCGCTACGGCGCCCTCACCGACGACCTCAGGGCCGTCTGCCTCACCGACGTCCAGCCGATACCCGACCAGTCGACCGCGCTACGGCTCGTCGTCCTCGCGGACCGGCTCTACGACCGTGAAGTACCGGTCCTGGCCTCGGGGTTGCCCTTCGACCGGTTGTTCAGCGAGGAGATGCTGAACGGCGGCTACCGCAAGAAGTACTTCCGCGCGATCTCCCGCCTCACCGCGCTGGCCCGGGACGCCAAGGACCTCGTCAAAACCGCTTAGTTCACGCCAGCCCAGGCGCGCTTTTCACGCTCTCTTGCATCGGAAACGCTGCGTTAACCCTGCAAACAACTTCACCGGGTTACCGTGTTACTTGACCAGCCGTTGACCTGGCCTTGGTCTGTACTAGGAACACGGACCAAGTGAAGGGGGGCGCATGTTCCGAGGTAGGACGGCTCGTACCGTCGTGACGCTCCTCACCCTCGTCCTGTTCGCCCTCCAGTTCTTCGCATCCACGGAATCCTTCGCACCCGCGCACACAGTGCGTCATGCGGAGGCCAAGACCCAGCCCGGCCTCAAGCTCAGCGGCAAGGCCCTGCGCGCCGAGTCCATCACGTTCCGCGACTGCGGCGCCTCCGGGACTCCCACCGTCCCGCTCCGCCTGCGCGACCGTTACCGCACCGCCGACTGCGGGCCCGAGACGCCCGCGCGTCCCCTTCTGACACCGGACCCGGCGGCCGTACCCACTTCGGTGGCGCCCGGCAGAGCGCCGCACCGCACATCGAGATCCTCGGCAGCACACACTCCGGCGGCACTTCAGGTCTTCCGCTGCTGAGAGTTGAGCAGGCAGTCAATTCCCCCACAGACACTGTCATGCAAGCCCGACGCGCCCAGAGGGCGCGCCAGGAGGAACAAACACGCCATGCAGCCCCTCATCGACAACGCCCGTACGTTCGGACAACGCCCTGAGGAGTTCGCCAAACTCGCTGAAGGCCAGTCCCCGCAGGTCCTGTTCATCACCTGCTCCGACTCCAGGGTCGTCCCGGCCCTGATCACGGGCGCCCGCCCCGGCCAGCTCTTCGAGCTGCGCACCGCCGGCAACATCGTCCCGCCGTACGCCTCCCAACACCCCACCAGCGAGGCGTGCACCATCGAGTACGCCGTGGAGGTCCTCGGCGTCTCCGACATCGTGGTCTGCGGCCACTCGCACTGCGGCGCCGTCGGCGCGTTGGTTCGCGGCGACGACCTGACCGCCGTACCGGCCGTGCGCGACTGGCTCATGCACGCCACCCCGCGGCCGGAGGGCGCGGTCGAGGACCCGGCCGTGTCCGAAGGCGTGCAGAGCCACGTGCTGACGCAGCTGCTCAGGCTGCGCTCGTACCCGTACATCGAGAAGAAGCTGAAGGACCGTCAACTGTCGCTGCACGCATGGTTCTACGAGGTCCACACCGGCGCCGTGCTCACGCACGACCCGGCAACCGACACCTTCAAGGCCCTGTGAGCGTCGCGATGTTGACCAAATACCCTCATCTGCGGCAGGACTTCGCCGCTTCCCTCGTCGTGTTCCTGGTCGCGCTCCCGCTCTGCGTGGGTGTGGCCGTCGCCTCCGGTGTGCCGGCCGAACTCGGCCTGGTCACCGGCATCGTGGGCGGGCTCGTCACCGGATTCATGCGGGGCAGCAGCCTCCAGGTGTCCGGGCCCGCCGCCGGTCTGACCGTGCTGGTCTTCGAGGCGGTGCGGGAGTACGGACTGCCCGCCCTCGGAGTCATCGTGCTCACCACCGGTGTCCTT